>Ga0066856_10000871_pt1 | contig 11445 bp, 6 predicted proteins | sample ETNtaG_5_FD_65605 | JGI IMG/M metagenome (GOLD analysis project Ga0066856, IMG submission 65605) | Marine microbial and viral communities from oxygen minimum zone, Eastern Pacific Ocean - ETNP201406SV205 | ecosystem: Environmental > Aquatic > Marine > Oceanic | place: Pacific Ocean: Eastern...
AAGTTTGTGTGATTGAGTTAATTGACATTTTTCTAATTTCCTTTCCATCTCCGTGCCATGTGATTTTATCCTTATTGGGTGAATAACTTAATAAGCCATAACCGTCTGTTCCAATCCAAATGGTATTATTTGTGTCCTCATAAATAGAAAAAACGATAAAATTTAAACTATAATTATTTATAATCCTTTGAATTTTGTTATTGATTGAAGTAACCAATTTTGTTTTTGGGTTGTATCTAAAAAGCCCTTTGCGTGTACCCAGCCATACGTTGTCGTAAGTATCTATGGTAACCTTTCTTATATTCCCTTTGTCAAGTTCAAAATCTTTAAATTGTTGATCATCATAGTGGATTAATTTGTCAGTATTAATATCAAATGAATACAATCCTCCTTCAAAGGTGCCAATCCAAATACTTCCCTTTGAATCCTCTGAAAAACTAACGACCCTGTTTGATGATAATTTGTGAGGTGTGGAATTTGTATTAATATTTATAAAATTTTTTGTTCCATTTCGTAAAAGATATAAGCCATTATACCATGATGCAATCCAAATATTCTGCTGACTATCAATAAATAAACTGGTAATATCAAGACTATTTAAACCATTTGCAATCTTATTTTTAGAATCATTTAGATGTGTGTATTCATTTTGAAACGAGTCATAGACATATACTCCATTATCAACTGAACTAAACCAAATCCGCTCTTTACTGTCTTTAATGATTGAAGAAACTGATATTGGAAATGGTTGGATCTTACTCAGTGAATTATTTTGTAAAAACTTAAACTTAAAATGAATAGGGTCATATTTGACTAGACCTTGATCATAAAAACCCAGCCAAATACGATTACTTGAGTCACTATGAATAGACCATATTGAATTGGACTGGATGCCAAACCGACTCTCCTTTTCTTTTAGATATCTTTTTAAAACTTTACCGTCATATGACATAACAAAAAAACCATCGTTTTCAGAACCCAATAACATATACCTATTATCATACTCTTTAACTGAAAAAATCCTCTTATTTGAAACTTTATAGTGTTCTACCCCAAAACTATTTACGCCACCTGGGAGGATTTTGAAAAGACCATCATCTACTGTTCCAATCCAAATATTTCCAAAACGATCTTTTTCAAGACTTAAAACTTCTGTATTATTTGGGTTTTTACTATCTGAATCTTTAAAAGATACTCGAGATAGTATCATTGCGTTCTTATCAACAATAAAAACACCATAATTTGATCCAACCCAGATGCGATTCAATTGATCAACAACGATGTCGTTAATAAGTAGTCCATTTTCATCAATCGACTTTGGAATACCAATTTCATCAAATGTTTTGTTGGCAGTATTAAAAAAGTAAATCCCTTTTTGATGGGTTCCTACTACTAGAATATCGTTATTTATTTTGCATAGGGCATGAACCGAAATAGTTTCTGAAATAGGGTTAAATAATGAAAAAGATTTGGTGTTGGGATTAAAGTGGTTGATACCATTTTGAGTAGCTATCCAAAGACCTTGATTTTTATTAAATACCAAATCAAAAATTATAGAGTTCGAAATCGAAGATTTAGAAAATGGATCATGGTTGTAGGTCTCAACATTTAACCCATCATAACGTTTTAATCCACCGCCATATGTACCGATCCACATATGATCATCAGAATCATTTGTCATACAGGTTATGGCACGATTTCCTAAATCAGGGTTCGTTTTTACAAATAAAAAAGGCGGTTCTTGAGCACTAACTTGAATAAAATAAAGAGCGTATGTGGTAAATAAAATAAATCGATACATAAGTTAAAACTACTATAAAAAATGAGTCAAAACGAATTTCAAATTATAAAATTTCAATCAGTAAATAAAATATTAATGATAATCTAACTAATCGGGTGGGTGAAAATTGTTAAGTTTATGTAAAATTATATAAGTGAAAGTTGGATTAAATTATTATTGTAAGGATCGATTCTTTACACTTCTTTTATTATTTTCTCTGTTTGCTAATGTGTTTAGTCAATATCCTAACTCTAAACCGAACATTTTTATATACATAGCAGACGATCAAAATAGCTGGGACTATGAAACATTTGGTAATACACAAGTGAAAACAAAAAATTTTGATCGCTTGGTAAAAGAGGGTCTGAGTTTTTCTAATGCATACACCGCTCAAGCAGTATGTGCTCCTAGTAGATCTCAACTTTATACAGGACTGTTTCCCATGAAAAATGGATGCTTTGCAAACCACCTCCCAGTTAGAAATGTTAAAGACATTAATGATTTTATGACTGAACTTGGTTACGAAGTAGTACTTGCTGGTAAGGGCCACATCAAGCCAAATTCGGTTTTTAATTGGACTCGATATTTCCCAACAAATGACGACAGACTCATTCCGGTTAAAAAAGTTGAAGATTATATTGTCAATTCCCAAAAACCTCTTTGCATTATTTTTTCATCCGACTTGCCACATGGGCCGTTTCCAAAATCATCTGACTATAAAAACAAGCCTTTGGACTATGACCCTACCTCAATTAGTGATTCATCAAAAATTGGTGGTTACAAAGCGGGGTATTATCAAAATATAGAGGATGACAACGCTCAATTGGGCAGAGTTTTAAAAATGCTTGAAACTGTATCAAATCTAGACGAGTCTGTCTTTATTTATATTTCAGACCATGGGTTGAAAGGAAAATGGAGTGTTCGGGAAACAGGCCTTAAAATACCAATGGTTATCCGATGGCCTAGTGTTATTCCTCCTAATACAACAAATGATAAACTTGTTTCTGTTGTGGATATTCTTCCGACAATAATTGAAGTTTCTGGCGGAAAAAAAATTGAGAGCATTGACGGGAAAAGTTTAATGCCCATTTTAACGAAAAAGAATATTTCTTTTCGAGATTATATTTTTGGAATCGCAACTCGTCAAAACATACAAAAATGTTATGTTTTCCCATCTAGGTCTGTTCGTGATAATCGTTATAAATATGTTGTTAATTTCAATTCTAAAGAAGTGGTTCATGATAATCTTGGGTCGAATAAAAATGTTAATTATTTTATTGAGCGCGGAGCTAATGAATTTGCTAATGTACCATTTGAGGAGCTCTACGATTTAGAAGTGGATCCTTATGAGCATGTCAACCTTGCTAAGGATAAAAGCTTCTTATCTATTAAGCAAAATTTATCAACTGTGCTACGAGTCTGGATGACAAGTCAAAATGATGTTCTTGTCCATAAAAAGATGCCTATTATTAAGCCAACATTACATCCTCTCGATACACCTTCAAAATGGAACAATCCCAAAAAAGAATTTCAATTCACATTATCTAGTACTGACTATATTCCATCTCATTACTAGTAATGTTTTATCAAATAAATCATTTGAATTTGTTGTATCATTTTTTGGTTGAATATTTATAAAATCAATAATCATAGGTACTTACATTTATATAATTTAAATAACAAACAATGCCGACAAATATTCATTATATAAAATTCTTAGTTTCGTTCGTCTCTATGTTTTTTCTTTTTTCCTGTATTAATGACTCAAGGACTCAATTACAAGAAAAGAAAAATTTAAACCTAGATTTTAAAAACAGCCCATTGGTTTCCGAGATATTCACAGCTGACCCGTCTGCTCATATTTTCGAAAATCGAATATATATTTATGCATCTCACGATATCGAATCTGGAGGTATTGAGGATGATAGTGGTAATCATTTTAATATGATTGACTATCACGTTTTATCAATGAATTTGGATGGAAGTGATGTAACAGTTCATCCTGTTGCATTATCAGTTGATGATGTTGATTGGGCAGAAAGTAAATTTTGGGCACCTGATGCTGCATTTAAAAATGGAAAATATTATCTCTATTTTCCTGCTAAAGATAAGGACAATGTCTTTAAATTAGGAGTAGCTGTAAGTGATCATCCAGAGGGTCCATTTATTCCTCAACCCGAGCCTATGAAAGAAAGCTACAGTATTGATCCTGCTGTTTTTGTTGATGATGATGGTTCAGCATATCTATATTTTGGTGGAATTTGGGGTGGTCAACTCCAGAGATGGGAAAATGGATCTTACGACAAAAATGGTTCTTTGAAGGATTTGGGAGTGCCCAATGCACCTTCGATAATGCCACGAATGGCCAAACTTTCAGATAATATGCTCGAGTTTTCAGATGATATACAAACCATTGACATCATTGATAAAGATGGAAATCCAATTTTAACTAAAGACCTAGAGCGTCGCTTTTTTGAGGCACCTTGGATTCACAAATACAAGGGTGTTTATTATATGTCGTATTCTACAGGAGACACACATTTAATTGCATATGCGACAAGTGAAAACCCATATGGCCCATTTGTATTTCAGGGAACAATGCATGAGCCCGTTCAGGGATGGACAAACCATCACTCAACTTTGAAAGTTGCAGACCAATGGTATTTTTTCTATCACGATACGGAATTGTCAGGAAAAACACATCTAAGAAATGTGAAGTTCACTTCATTTACCCACAATAATGACGGAAGCATTGACCCAATTAAAACATATTTTGGTTCTGATTTTAGATTTTAAATTAGTATTTGAATGATGTTTAGTTTAGGCTTAGATATTGGAAGTTCATCAGTTAAAGCTGCTTTGACTGAAACCCTTACAGGTAAAAAAATCGCTTTTGTGCAAGAGCCAAAAGATGAAATGGAAATGATAAGTGTTAAGACTTCATGGGCAGAGCAAGATCCAAATCATTGGTGGAAAATTGTTTGTATAGCTATAAAAAAGTTGTTGCAGAACAGTGATGTTGATTCTAGTCAAATCCAAAGAATTGGAATTGCATATCAAATGCATGGACTAGTTGTTGTTGATGAATTGGGTCGAAGTTTAAGAAATTCAATTATTTGGTGCGACAGTAGGGCCGTTTCGATTGGTGAAAAAGCATATCAAGATTTGGGTGCAAAGAAATGCATGGACCACTTGCTAAATAGTCCTGCAAACTTTACAGCATCCAAACTAAAATGGGTTAAAGAAAATGAGCCTCACATTTATGAAAAGATTCATAAATATATGCTTCCTGGAGACTATATCGCCTACAAGTTAAGTGGAGAAATGACAACGACAATCAATGGTCTTTCTGAAGGTACTATTTGGGATTTTAAATCCCAAGAGGTTGCACAATGGCTTTTCGATTACTACAGTATCGATTCTTCAATGACTCCGACAATCGTTCCAAATTTTGTTACACAATGTTTGGTTAACAAAAAGGGTGCAGAAGAAAGCGGCTTAAAGGTTGGAACGCCTATTACTTATCGTGCTGGAGACCAACCCAACAATGCCTTTTCACTACATGTTATCAATCCAGGAGAAGTTGCTGCAACTGGAGGCACATCTGGCGTTGTATATGCATTGACGGACAAGCTGCAGTCTAAAGAGCATCAAAGAATTAACCATTTTGCTCACATCAACTATTCCAAAGAATCTCCTATTATTGCTAAACTGCTTTGCATCAATGGTGCAGGAATTCAATATCGTTGGATGAAAAATAACACCGGAGCCAACAGTTATGAAGAAATGAATCGATTGGCAGCAGAACAAGACATTGGATCAGACGGATTACTAGTTTTCCCTTTCGGAAATGGTGCTGAAAGGATGCTCAATAACCAAAACATAAATGCTAGATATCTAAATTTAAATCTCAATCAGCATGACCTTGGGTCTATGTACAGAGCAACCCTTGAAGGAATTGCCTTTTCATTTGTTTATGGAATTAAATTTATTGAGAATGATAATTTTAATTTAGCTTCAATAAAAGCTGGAAATGATAACCTTTTTCAATCTGTTGTATTTAGTCAAACAATATCTACATTACTAGGGAAGGAAATTCAATTGTACAATACCACTGGCGCAATTGGAGCTGCTAGAGCTTCTTCGTCTAATGTTGAAGACCTAGAATCTTTTGTAAAAATGAGCACAAAAAATGACTACTTTAAGAGTTATACGCCAGAAAAAGACTCATCTAAACATGAAATGGTATTCTCCACCTGGACAAATGAACTTGAAAAAATTATTAACTGACAAAACTAAAACCCTTGAGCAACTCTGAATATTTTAAAGGAATAAACAAAATACCATTCGAAGGCAACGAATCTGACAATCCATTTGCATTTAAATATTACAATCCTGATCAAATCATTGCTGGAAAAACGATGCGTGATCATTTTAAATTTGCAATTGCCTATTGGCATAGCTTCTGCGGTCAGGGAACTGACCCATTTGGTTTAGGAACACAAAACTTTCCATGGGACAAGTCAACAGATCCAGTTCAAGCTGCCCGAGATAAGGCAGATGCAGCTTTTGAGTTTATCTCAAAGATGGGATTTGATTATTACTGTTTTCATGACTATGATTTGGTTCAGGAGGCTTCGACATTGGTAGAGTCTGAAAAAAGAGTCATTGCAATTACAGACTACATCAAAAAAAAACAAGCAGAGACAGGAATAAAATTACTTTGGGGAACAGCCAATTGCTTTTCACATCCAAGATACATGAACGGCGCTGCAACAAACCCCGATTTCAATGTTGTAGCTCATGCAGGAGCGCAAGTAAAAATTGCCATTGATGCGACCATTGCCCTCGGAGGTGAGAATTATGTGTTTTGGGGTGGGAGAGAAGGTTATGTTAGTTTGTTGAATACCAACATGGGCAAGGAGTTAGATCACATGGCTCGTTTTCTAACCATGGCTAAAGACTATGCTCGAATACAAGGATTTAAAGGTACTTTCTTCATCGAACCTAAACCAATGGAACCAAGTAAGCATCAATATGATTTTGACGCTGCAACTTCAATTGGATTTATTCAAAAATACGGCCTGCAAGATGATTTTAAATTGAATATTGAGGTCAATCATGCAACACTAGCCCAACACACTTTTGAGCATGAATTGGCAGTTGCAGCAAATGATGGTATGCTTGGTAGTATAGATGCTAACAGAGGAGATTATCAAAATGGTTGGGACACAGATCAATTTCCTAATAGTATTGAAGAAGCTGCTCGCGCCATGATTGTTTTTCTTAAATCAGGTGGCTTACAGGGTGGTGGAGTAAATTTTGACGCAAAGCTTAGACGTAACTCAACAGATCTCGAGGATTTGTTTTATGCTCATATTGGAGGTGCTGACACCTTTGCTAGGGGGCTAATTACGGCTGATAAGATTATCAATAACCCATCTTTCTCAAAAATTGTAGACCATAGATACGATTCATTTAATCAATCAAAAGGAAGTGATTTTGAAGAGGGTAAATTACAATTGACAGATTTACATAAATTAGCATTAAATGCTGATCCAATTCCAGCAGCAAGTGGAAAACAAGAACTACTAGAAAATATTATCAATCAAAATATTTAAATTATGACTTCAGTATTAGAAACTTTAGACTGGATTGTATTAATCATTTATTTCCTGGCACTTATTGCGGTTGCTGTTTGGGTGGTTTTACAAAAAAATAAAAACACTGAAGATTACTTTTTGGCAGGAAGAAATGTTGGCTGGTTCGTGATAGGGGCTTCAATTTTTGCTTCCAACATTGGTTCGGAGCACGTTGTTGGATTAGCTGGAACTGGATTTGAATCAGGCACTCCGATGGCTCACTATGAGTTGCATGCGTGGATTGTACTTCTTCTTGGGTGGTTGTTTTTACCCTTTTATATAAGAAGTGGAGCTTTTACAATGCCAGAGTTTTTAGAAAAACGATTTGATAGTAGATCCAGATGGTTTTTGTCTGTTTTCTCTCTTCTTGCATATGTGCTAACTAAAGTCTCTGTAACCATTTATGCTGGTGGAATAGTTGTTTCTGAATTATTAGGAATACCTTTTTGGTACGGAGCAATTGGCGTTGTAGTTTTCACTGGAATATATACTGTCGTTGGAGGAATGAAAGCTGTTATTTATACGGAAACCCTTCAGACAATTGTTCTAATTTTAGGATCAATCGTAATCACTTACTTAGGGCTTCAAGAAGTTGGAGGGTGGGATGAATTGCAAGACACTGTTCGTGCTGTCAGCCCTGACCATTTCAACATGTGGCGACCAATGTCTGATCCAGACTTTCCTTGGACAGGCTTGTTAATAGGTGGAACGATTGTCGGAATTTGGTATTGGTGCACCGACCAATATATTGTGCAAAGAACACTTGCTGCACATAACATCAAAATTGGTCGTAGAGGAGCCATTTTTGGGGCATATCTCAAACTATTACCCATCCTTATCTTTTTGATCCCTGGAATCATTGCATTTGCGCTTAGCATTCAAAACCCTGAAGTATTTGCAATTGAGAAAGCCGATCGTGCTTTTCCGATGCTAGTCAAAACCCTATTACCAGTGGGGCTAAAGGGACTAGTTGCAGGTGGACTGATGGCAGCACTTATGAGCTCTTTAGCATCAGTTTTCAACTCTTGCTCGACAATTTTCACAATAGATATTTACAAAAAATTAAAACCGAATAAGTCAGAAATAGAATTGTTGACGACTGGAAAAATCGCGACAGCAATTATAGTCGTGTTGGGAATCGTTTGGATTCCAATCATGGAACGTATTGGAGGAGGTGTGATGTACCAGTATTTACAAAACGTACAATCATATATAGCACCACCTGTAACGGCTGTTTTCTTACTTGGAATCATTTGGAAAAGAGTAAATGCTCAAGCTGCTATTACTACACTTATCGCAGGTTTTGTACTTCTTGTATTGCGCCTTTCTTCTGAGATATACTATCAAACAGATATTTCAGCAGGTGCTGTACATGAAAATTTATTATACGGCTTTGCAACAATCAATTTTGCTCACATGGCTATATTTATGTTTTTATTCTCTGTCGCTTTGTGTATATCAGTAAGTTTAGTAACAAGCACCCCTGATTATAATAGAATTTCTGGTTTATCATTTGGTACACTCACTAAAGAGCATAAACTTGAAAACAAAGGGTCCTATGATACAATCGATGTTGTATTATCGGTAGTTTTAGTTGCAATTGTAATTGGAATACTGATGTATTTTACAAACTAGTGTGACTTAAATGGCGTGCAAAACTACTGCTTCACAATTTTAAAGTTTTTGGTTATTCCTCTTTCATAAAGAATTTGAACAACATAAGTTCCAGGTTCCAAGTATGATAAATCGATTTTAACACGTTGTAGTTCTGGATTAGGAATGACTTCTACATCACATTTCCGACCCATAATATCAAAAATTTGAATTTTAGATTCTAAATCCAAATGAATCAAATGTAGTTCATCAGATACTGGGTTTGGAAATGGTATAATATTATTTGTTTTGCTTATTTCATCTTCCAAATCATTAATCCTTAGCGTAGACTCTATATATTCATATGCCCCGATGTCAACAATGTCACCAACAGAGCTGAAATCAACTTCTGGCGATCCTTGAGATACTAATGAAAAATTATCGATAAAATAATCAACTCCTGTACCATTAACAACTGGTGGGCCCTTTACATATAAAAAGCTAGTATCATTTTCTGTATGAGTATAATCCGCACTTAAAAGTGTCCATTCATTATTACTAACTTCAATGGGATTAGTAATATTATTGTATGAAATATTATCGCCTAAGGTTTCGCGTACTGTTAGTTGTGCAGTGCCATTAGGCTGAGTATTTTTCACCCATAAGTATATTGTATAACTTTGATCAACATCTAAATTAGACAAGTCAAATTTTGCACTATGCCAGTTTTGAGTTCTTCCAATAACTTTAATGCTTTGGCTTCCATATTTACTCGCCTCTTGACTTAACTCTATATAGTTATTTGAGGTATCGTTTGTCCATTTTACCCATCCATCAAAAGAGGTTTCAAAACTAGAGGAAGCTTTAATATTTTCAGGTAGAGTTGGTCTAATATTTCCAAGGATATCTGTTTGAGGAGAAAATTCTGATAAACCAGCATCAATTGCAGGAGATGTCGATTTTAATGAAAAGTCAACATTATCCATGTATGTTTCCCAGTCTGACATTACATTTGCATCATCAGACAATCCAGGAGGATTTTCAAATTCAGGTGATACATTTATCAGATTTGTTGGATTGTTCTCTCCCCAACTTACGGATCCGTTTACAAAAATATTATTGTTTACAAATCTGCTACCCTCAACATTGAATAGCTCAAGTGCTGAATAATTATCAAATCTAGTCTCAACAATATTATTAACAACTTTCACCTCTTTAACAAAATTGGCTTTAATTCCTGCGACTTTTTGTCCACCATGCCTAGGATTTCCTTCAACACTAACTGAGATGTCTTGAATTAAGTCATGTACACCATTAAAGTAAATTGTGTTGTTACTAATTATTGCCGAGCTTGCATTTGATCTGTCAAAATTGATTCCATTTTTTCCATTATTGACGCAAAGATTGTTTTCAAATAAAAATGTGCCATTGTAGTTGGGATCACTCCGAGTTACATAAAGCCCTTGTCCATCCAAAATCGTAGAATAACCAGCATTTCCATAGTCACCACTTGGTGGCTGAGCATTATCTGGAAATGAACTCATATAAAAAGGAATTCGATTCCAATTGTTGTACACCGTATTTCCTCGAATTATCATTTTAATTTCACTAGTATTATTTTCTTCAGATGTTGCAATAGTTTCAGCAAAAACAACAGCACTTGATGCCGAAGAAGTCCACCAAGTTGTGTTGTAGATTGTATTATTTTCAATTGTTATATGGTCACTGTCATTAAATCTTATTCCTGATCCAGGTGTATCGTGAACAACATTGTTTCGAATAATGACATGATGATGATCGTCATAACCACCCCAAATTCCTTTTCCAGAAAAATAGGAGTAGTTGTTATTGTTTTGGTTTATTGACTCCTTTAAAGTAATCCTATTTCTGCGATTCATAATCGCCTGAGTGTATGTGATCGACTGCGAGGGTCCCTCAACCTCAAAGCCTTCAACAATAACATAATTTGCATTTGGACCAAGCTTAATACCACCTTGACCATCGAAAATAATTTTGGGACTGTGGTTTGGATAGTTTTTTAAAGTAATGTAGCCATCCGTTTCATTACCGGCTTTATTTATCGTGACAACGTGTGGATTATTGAGGTTTTCTCCGTTACTGTACACATAATTGTTTTCTGCAGAATCTTGCTGAGAGGAGTCCTCATAAAATGAAACAATTGGTACACCAGCACTATCGTCACGATAAATACCATTCATGACATATACTGTTCCTCCTGGTACTACACCCTGTATTCCTCTATTAATAGTTTTGTAAGGGGATTGTTCACTTCCGTTTCCTGAATCATCTCCAGTGTTTATACTAACATAAATTTCTTGTTGTGTAAATACAAAAACAGACACAAAAAGAAAAAAACCTACTTTATTAATCATTGTTATGATTTTTCGTGAAAATAGAAATCAATTATCC
>Ga0066856_10000875_pt1 | contig 11426 bp, 8 predicted proteins | sample ETNtaG_5_FD_65605 | JGI IMG/M metagenome (GOLD analysis project Ga0066856, IMG submission 65605) | Marine microbial and viral communities from oxygen minimum zone, Eastern Pacific Ocean - ETNP201406SV205 | ecosystem: Environmental > Aquatic > Marine > Oceanic | place: Pacific Ocean: Eastern...
GCCAAGCCTTATCTGCAGTCGTCAACTGTCATCGCGCAGCACACACGCCAACGCCGCGAGTTTTGGTCCACGCGGTAAACGTGATTGTGTTTTTCTTCGTTTTTTCGACTCCTCTCCTTTTCACGGTGAGTTTTAAGTACATTGCGTTTTGGCCTGCTATTTTGGTCTCACTCTGTTTCTACGGAGTTTTGGAAGTCAGCGATAGGTTGGAAAAACCTTTCGGCTGGATAAAACCAAACCACGATTTATCCATTTTCGGACACAATCTCTGGAACGAATGCGAAGCGTTACATGACGTCGTTGACGATTCTGGTGAGCAAATTCAGGATTATCAAGCGATTATGCGAGTGAAACAATCTGTATCGCCAAATTTGACGCGTTCAAAGACGACGGTGGCTGACTTGTGCAAAAGGCCTACAGAGAAGAAAACTCTTGTCGTTGCGGAGACACGCGAGTCTGTCACGGCGACGTCCTCGACGCTTCGCGCGGCAACGGAATCGGGAAGGGGTAGATTTTAATTCATTACACAGATTTTCGTAATGCGAGGCACCATATACGTGAGCTGCATACCGCAACTTCTTTCCGTGGTGTTTGTCGCCTACTTTGCCACGATCCTAAAAGAATTATCCTGTGGGAAGCTTTCAGATGCAAGCTATTGCTTTGTATCGTTCGATGGAACCGCACACCGACTTGCTGGAGTTGTAATAGGCTTTGCCTTATCGCATATTGCACATGTCGCCTATCGTAAATGGTACGAAGTGCTCGTCGCTTTGGATGACATGTACGATTCCGCACGGTCAATAAACGTCATCTCCGCAACCTGTTTGGGACACAATAACGGTAACACCTCTGCCAAGAAAAGGTCAGGAAAACAACGCGGAATCTTTGTTCGTAAATCGGCAAAGGAGGAAGAAGTGCTCAAGCAAGAAGCGCTGAGCTTCTTCTTCAGCGTGGACAGCGTGAATAAAGGGGAAGTCAATCCTAACGTCTTGAGAGAACGCGTTCGACATTTGCTCGATCTCGCACTCGTCTTCGCACGAAGAAGTGTGCGCGATCACCGCCTCGGCGTTCCATTCTATTCTCAAACTATCGGTGCTGATATCGAAAATACGAGAAAATCGGGTAATTCTGGGCCCAATCTGGATTCGTCGTTTACTCTGAAACCACTCGATCCATACGATATTGCCGATGCGAGCGTCGGAGTACCATCTGTTGCGGAAGTTTTCACTCACATACAACATGATACAAAACTTAAAAATGCTATGTTAGCGACATCGCACGAAAGTCGAGCTTCGGTGTGCATTGCCGAGCTGCAACGGACGGTGGAATTTGCTCGTAAAAATGCTCTGGTGAGTGACGAAGCCGCTTTCGATTGTTACAATCACTGCGAGAACTTTCTTCAGTCTCAGACGACCATACTCCGTGTCGTTGAAACACCAACACCTTCGGTGTATCGACACATCGCGCTCACTTCGCTCTTCTTCTACGCATTTTCTGCACCATTCTCGTTCGCCAGCTTTTTTGGATGGCTCTCGCCAGTACCGAGCGCAGTATTGGTGTTGGGATTTTACGGTGCCGCTGCCATAGGAGAAGAACTGATCGATCCCTTAGCGTGGTCCATGCATGCACACGATGGGAGCAGAGCAAGTGAACGTATCTTCCGAGAAAACCACGTCATCTATTCGACTTAAATAGACATTTATGCACGAAACTGTTATTTATTCATATTTACACATACAACTGTATACGAAGGAATTACATTTACGATTATTTATGAACTGTTCTCTTCTTTACGCTGACAACTTTCGTCTCTTCTTTGCTTTTCTACGCGCGAGTACCCGTCTGCCACCAACCGTCTTCTTCCTCGCTAAAAATCCGTGTCTTCGTTTCCTCACTAAGTTCGACGGCTGATACGTCAGGTGCGTTTTGCACCACATTCCGTTGTAATTCTCTTCTTCCTCGTTGTCCTCTCTACTCGTCGTCGTTGAACACGGAGGAAACGCAATTTCCAGTCTCCTCAACGCGTCTTCGATTGCATCAACGTTTTTGTCGTTCACGACCGCGCGGCTATTATTATTGTTCTCGATGGCATGCGGCGCCCCGGCGACGACGAACGGCATCGGTATCCTCCCCTTTTGCTCTTCGTTCGCGTGCCTCGTCGTCGGTGCACTTTGATTCGCGCGATGGTGAAAAAAGACCAGTTCTCTCGCGCTTGCGATGTCTACGACCGCGCGAAACGCCTCTTCCTTTCTCGTCTTCCCCGTCGTTCGTTTCGTTGTCTCGCTTCCCTCTTTCGCGCCTACTCCTGTTCGGACAAATCCAATTCGACTCGACGAACACGAAGAAGAAGATACCGAAGAAGAAGAAGAAGAAGAAGGCGGAGCGAACGTGACCATCCCTCGGCTTCGAATGCACACAGCCACCGCTCGATGCATTGCGACAACCGCGGCGCGTGTCGACGTCGGTGGTGGCGTCATGCGTGCGTGCGCGTGGACGTTCTGGGGAAAAAAGTATTTAGGGGCTTTTTTGATATGAAGATGCTTTGCTGGAGGGCTATACAAACAAGAGTTACACGTCGCTACAATAAATAAAAAGAGACTACTTTACAACGACAACACGCGTTTACTTCCGAGTGCCGTCGCCGTCGTCTTCGGAGTCTCGGATGACTTTTGTCCCCGGTGGAAGCTCGACGTCAGGAACGCTGATCTTTGATTTGCCTTCGGCTCCAGATTTCGGCGAGTCGATACTTTCGTCGCTCCCCGTGGAAAATCGAGACATTTGCGCTTCCAGCGCAGCCATCTCATTCAAAACCTTCTCTACCGCTTCTTTCTTCGCGTTTTCGATGGATCTCGTGTCTTTCTCTTCAATCGCAGTAGTCGACAGTTTCGGTGGTTCCTCTTTCTTTTCTTCTCGTTCGTTTTGCAGCATTGGCATCTCCATTTTCGGCATTTCAATCTTAGGCATCGCAGGCGTCTCCACTTTCGGGAGATCAGACTTCGTTTCATCAGAAACATACGAAGTTTGACTCACATCAATTTTTCGTAACTCTCGGGCGGCTCGCTTAGCTGATTTTGAGAGAACCGGAGAGAGCTTTTTGAACATCGGTGCCGTGGTGATAACAGTTTCGTTGGCAATGTTGGTGGTTTTCTTCAACATTCTCTTCAAGGATTCTTCAAACTGCTCTTTATCGGAGAAAGTTTCGTCCAAAGTCTTCGACGTGATGCTGGCGACTTCTTTCACTTGAAACTTGGCGTCGAAGAGAACTTCGTCCGCGTCTTTGTTCGCGATGCCTTTGATTGAGTCCAGAGTTTCCTTCACCAGATATGTAAACGCTTGGAATCGCTGCTTGGAGCTGATTCTCTTTGTATCATCTGCGTTCTCTTTGTTATTCAAGTTGGAAATGTTCGCGTTCGCTTCCGCTTCTGCTTTGAGACGTTCAAAGACTCTTCTGACATCCTCACTTTCTTGGTCGACCACTCTTGGCGTCGACGGTGATGGGATAGAGGCAACTGTTTTCAGCGTCGAGACAACTTCAGATACAACCGGTTGCGCCACCGATCGAATGACCCGTTCCGCCTTGAGTGGGGGCGGTGACTTCGCCGCCTCCGGAGTTGCATTACTACTGCTAATATCAATACCATCACCTTTCCACACCCTCCACGCATTCTGTATCAAAACAGTCGCACCAGCCGTGATGGCAACCACCACTAGTGTCGGCAACCCTTGCACGCCCGAACCACCCGAAGAAACAAACGCCGCGGTACCCGCGCCCGCCCACACTGCAACCGTCGCGAGAAACATCGCCACTCTGGACATCACAAACGCAACCGCTGCGCCAACTGCAGACACACCGGTACCAACTGTGCCAGTAATCAACGCCCCAGCTCCAGAAAGCATCTCAATCAACCCTTGTATTACGCCTTGCGGCGCCCGTATCTTATTCAATAAAATCCACACGCACTCTGCCGTATCCAACGCACCGTCCATTACCAACAGAAAACTTTTAATTGCATTTGTACTCACAATTTCGCACCCTTTCTGCACCGGCGCCAAGTGCGGAAACGCGATCGACAAGTCGCTGTTGGCGATTAACGACACGAACACCATCGCCGACGCGAGGGTGAATATCGACCTGTATGGCTTTGGTATGTTCTGAATTTTGTTGCTAATTTTCCCTGTCGACGAGGAGGCTTTGGTAATCGTCGCATCTCTCGCCGAGGACGATGATTTGGTGATTAAACACGTTCGTCTGCCGCATGCATACGCTCTCGCTGCGACTGCTACCGTGCTCGAGCGCATCATCGCCGCATTCTTTTGTCCTTCGAATGACGAGACTTTGACGATGCATTTCGATCTTTTTTCCCCAGCGATACAAAAAGTTTTCGCGCGTCTTCTGCTCGAGCGGAACGGCGCCGACGCCGGCACCCGTCGGTTACTGCCGCCACTCGACGAAAAGGAAGACCCGCGGGCCGCGAAGACGTCGCGCGTTGCGCGATGGTATCGCGCAGTCGTCAAAGCCATGTCGCGATGGTCGATGGTCGATGGTTCAAATTTAAACGGACACTACGACTCGTCGAGTCTTTTTATGTGTGCCGTCAAAAAAGGGCGGCGACGCCACGACACGCGAACGCAACTCTGCTCGTGGGAACGCGCGCTCGCGGACTCCGAAGCGGCGGTTCTGCGCGCACCAACTTTTGCACGAAAGACCGGCTACACCGAGCGGGGGTTCAATGGAGTGGGATTGGATGTCGTTAGAGAAAAAAATCTCTCCTGTTCAAATGTCAAATTTACCCTAAACGCTAAACTCATTACAAACTACTTTTGAAGTTATTTCGGCGCGGGCGAGCGAGACCGCAAGGAGCGACGAAGAACGGGAGCATCGACACGTTTTTTTGTCGCCGTGGACGAAGCTTTCGTCGTCGTCGTCGTTGTCGTCTTCGCCGGTGGTGGTGTCTTTTTGGCCGGAACCACGTTCTTCTTTTCCGTATTCGTATTCGTATTTGTGTTCTTCGACGGCGCTTTCGGCGGTCGTCCTCGTTTCTTCTTTGGCGGCGCTTCCGCTGCATCGCGCGGAGGTGAAGATTTTGATTTAGTCGGAGGGCGACCGCGTTTTCTCTTTACCGCAGTTTCTCTTTCTACGACCTCTGGCGTTCGCGATCGAGTGCTTCGACGAGTTGGAGCAGGCGCAGGCGGATTCTCAGTTGGAGGCGCCGGCGACAGGTTTTTGCTCTTCTTTTGAGGAGATGATTTCGTCGTTGATTTCTCTTTCTCCTTCTCTTCCACAGCGTCTCCTCCTTTATTACCGTCGCCTTGTTTCTTCCTCTTCTCATCAGGCGCTGTTTCCGCCCCCCAGACTCGCGATTTCCTCCTCATGTTTGTCGCCGTCGTCGCCATCGTCATCGATTTCGGTTCTGGAGGCGTTGCAACGCGTTCTTCCTCTTCATTTTCTTCTTCCTCTTCATTTTCTTCTTCTTCGTCATTTTCTTCTTCTTCCTCGTCTTCATCCATATCAAGCAACAACTCGGTTTCATCTCTCAAACCACCCATTCTCGTCAGCGCCGTATCGATTAAGAATGTGCTCTGATACATTCTCTGCGCGCGGTTTTGGTGTCGAATTGCATAAGCTTTCAATCCAGCGCACAAATCGATAATTCCCGGTAGTTTTGACATCGCATCCAAAGACTTTGCCGTTAACACGCACTTTAGAATCTTGTTCGCCACGCCGCTCGTTTTCGAGTTTGTGTTCCAATCGCGAATGTACTTGAGCAATCGCACCGTTTCCTCGGTATCGAGTTCTTTGAAAACGCCTTTGGCGATTTGCATCCCTTTTTCGCCGCGTTCCATGGTCATTTGTGAGGCGACGCGTAAAAACGCGCGCGGTCGTTCCAATTTTAACGCCAATTTCAAAGCTTCGCTCCCGTTTCCAATCGCCTCCGCGTCTTGCAATTGTTGATCTTTTTCAATGCCGAGTTGCATTTTATCTTCGCGATGTTTCGACGCGAGCAACGTGTCATCTTCCCAAAGTTTTAAAGACCCATCGGCACCACCGGTGGCGATATACGCGCCGTCGCCACCTCGGGCCATCGCCCACGCTTTATCTTCGTGTGCTTCAAACTCTTTCACGGCTAACCCGTTTTTATTGTTCCAAACGATGAGTTTCCCATCGCCGCCGACGGAGGCGAGCTGTTGTCCAGAAGATAAAAATTTCACCGCTAACACGGCGCCTGAATGTGATTCGAACGATTTCAAGCACGGCAAATCGCTACCAGTCGTGTTGGAACAATCCCATAAGCGAATAATTTTATCGCCACCGGCGGTCGCGACAGATTTATCTGCATCGGAAAATGCAACCGCCCAAACGCCTCTTTTATGTCCCCGACAGACGCCCGCGCAGAGCAAATCCGGCATCTTCCACAGCTTTGCCGTGCGGTCTGCAGAAGCTGACGCGACTAACAAATGGTTCGGTGACACAGCAACGCCATTTATAGGTTTATCGTGCGCCACAGTCGCTGCAATTGCCGGCATACGAATGACCTGATTTTCCCCGTTGTTTTCATCTTCCGTGTTATTCTTGTTGGCTTTTGCGTGCGATTCTAAAGCTGCGCTCACATCCCATATTCGCAAAGCGCGGTCTTGCCCTCCAGAAACTATAAACGGAGCATTCTTTCTCGGCGCAAACGCAACTGAAGTTACCGCACTCACGTGTCCTTTACCGAACGCTATGCATTCCTTCCTTCCGACGTTCCATAAGCGAACCATATGGTCCTTTGATCCAGTCGCCGCTAAACTCACCGCTACTTCTTCTCCTTCTTTATCATTCACAATTTTACTCGGCGCACAATCTACGGATAAGATAGCTTCCAAATGTCCAGCCAAAGCAGCAGTGCACGTAAAACCGGCGTTCCTATCTTTATGCGCTTGGAAAATACGAAGCAAAGGCGACGACGACGTCGCCACGCACAATAACTCCGGGGGTGGTAACGTTTCCCTATTTGCGTTTGCATCATTCAACGGTTTCCGTTTTTTAATATTTTCATCGTCATCATCGTCATCGTCATCATTGCCTTTATTCTTATCATCTTCTGGATCGTTGTAATCTCTAATCATTGCAGTTTCGTCTTCATACACGGTTTTCTCCAACGAACTTCGCGCAAATGCCAAGCCTACGATTTCGTCGCAATCGCCAATCAATTCTCGTGCAATCGTGAGCCTACTATTCTTCTTCTTCTTCTTCTTATCCTTTCCACTATCATTACTATTAATGCTACTAGTTGTTTCAAAGAATAACGCTCTCGCATCTCCAGTCACAGCCATCAGCATCTCCCCATCCTCGGCTAAACGGCACTCCACAAACGTCCCGCTCGCAGCTTGGAAATCCGTGTTTGACTTTGCGTTACTCTCCACCCCTCCAGTCAATGTTTTCGATTCCAAAAACGCCTTACCGGCACCTTCCTTCCACAATTTCACCTTTCCTCCATTCCCTACCGTAGCAAACCTCACTTTCCCGTCCTCCTCCCGATCTTCCCCGGAATTGCCGTACAACGCGCTCTTCCTCGGCAACACCCTCGCCGCTTCCACCGCCTCCCCAACATTCGTCGTCGATAGCACCTTCCCGTCTAAACCAAAAACACGGACGACTCCGTCTCTCCCTGCACTCAAAATCTTCTTCCCACACGTAGAAATTCCAATCGCGGTCACTGCACTCACGTGCGCGTCCTTCTGCATCGGCGCATCCGCTTTGTTCCCTCGTAAATCCCAAAATCCAACTTCCCCGCAATCCGAGCCAGAATACAGCTTCAAAACCCCTCTCGTTTCGTGAAATTGCACCGACGTGACCATTGCCGCGTGTCCTTTAAATATGTGCGTCGCGTATCCTCTTTGGATGTCCCAAACCCGAATGGTTCGATCGGCGCTCGCCGTCGCCAAAAACTGCCCGGTTGGGTCCACACTCATCGCCAACACCGGCATCTTGTGCGGTTTCCATTTTCGTCCGATAAATCTCCCCCTGTCCACGTCGAGTTCTCTCAGCGCGAGCGACCTCGACGCCACGAACACTTTCTTCCCGTCGGCGCTGAAACACAGCGCCGTGATTGGTTCCGTATCTCCATCCGTTCTCGATCGCACGCCGCCAGTGGTCGCGTCCACGAGCGTCACCTCGTCGCCGTTCGCGCACGCCAAAACCACGCCGCCAATGTTTTTTTTGTGCTGTTGTTGTTGTTGGTGGTGTTGGATGGCGATTGGCCCGCCTCTGTAGAACGTCTCCAAAGTGTTCTTCGTCGCGTACGAGCGACGAGGAACGTGCTGGTCTTTCGCCATGACGCCGAAACGTCTCCTCCTCCCAAAAGTGGAGCGCGTCTCTCTCTCTCTCTCTCTCTCTCTCCTCGCAGACAAAAGTCGTTAATAAAGGACACGAATCCCCCAAAAGGTGTTGTGTTCCCTTCTTAAAAAGTTTTCAATACTACATATAAATTTAGGGTTTTAGTAGGGGTGTGACTGAAATTTTTTTGTCTTTTTTTTTCCTGCTCTTCTTCTGTCTTCTTCTTCTTCTTCTTCTTCCTTTTTGTTTTGCTCTTCTTCCTATCTATGTTTTCATTGTGGTATTTCTGTGTATCCTTTTAGATATCCAACTAGTACTTGAAGTAAAATATCAAGGTGATTTTGCTTTGGAGCTGAAAACTGACTTGGTTAGTAGTTTCTTCTTCAAAGTATTATCATCTTTACCTATTATTGACTTTGCTCATTTTTTGGGTTTTTTCTGAGTAAAAAAGAGAGGGGTCTGAAGAAGAAGACTTTTTAAAAATAAGCGTAAAAAAGACGAAGAAGGAAACAACTCTTTCGCGATGATGATGATGCCAAAGACGAAGCCGACGACGACTTCGCGAAGACCACGCGTCTTTCTCTCGCCTCTGCGGGGTCTCTTCGCTTGGTTCTCGGTCGCGTTTTTGACGCGTTTCGTTCGTTCGAGGAGCGATCCGGGAACGTTGGGAGGTGGTGGAGGGTTCGTCCGACGCGACGGCGCGCTGTTCCGAAACGCCGACACGGGCGAGCGGTTCGTCGCGCTCGGCGCGAACGCGTTCGCGCTCTTGTACGAGGAGAACGGACGCGAAAGCGGGCGGGAGATGGTGGAACGCGTGCTAGACGGCGCGAAAACGAGCGGGGCGAACGTGTTGCGCGTGTGGGCGTTTCTCGACGGCGATCGGGAGGAGTTCGATGGGAGAGCGTTGCAGAGGAACCTTGGAGAGTTTTCCGAACACAATTTTAAAGGGTTGGATAGGCTGTTAGAAAAATGCGAGAAGAGAGGGATTCGATTGTTATTGACACTGACGAACTTTTGGGAAGATTATGGAGGGGTGGAACAGTACTGCGACTGGTTCGGGGTGAAGGATAAAAGCGAGTTCTTCCGAGATCGGAGGATTAAGGAGGCGTATAAGAGGTACGCGCGCTTCGTCGCGGAGAGATACAAGGACAACGAAAGCGTATTTGCGTTTCAGCTGATCAACGAGCCGAGGATAGAATTGGGAGGAGAGAATGCGATGGGGGTGAAAGACTCAATCATGAGAGAGTGGTGTCGAGAGATGATTCAGGCTTTTAGGGAGGTGAACTCGAATCACATGTTGTCGCTCGGCTCGGAGGGGTTTTATTCTTCTTCTTCGAATGGCTTCGACGGCGAGGCGAGCTCGGCGAATGTCAACCCGTTTTCGGATGCCGGAACATGGGGAGTGGATTTTATCGAGGATTCAAAAGGATTTGATTTTCTGACCGTGCACTTATGGGTGGACGATTGGTTGGACGAGAAGAGCGAAGAGGACAAGTTGCGGTTTTCAGACGAGTGGATACGGCAACATGTGAGAGACGCCGAAGCGTTAGGCTTGCCTATTCTTTTCGAGGAATTTGGAAAGAAGAAACCAATGAGCGTTCGAGCATCATTCTACGAGCGTGTGTACGAGTTAGCAACAGAGGCAACTGTTGCACTGGTAAAGAGAGAAGAAGGGATGTTTGAGCAGAAAATTTCGTTATCGCCCAGCGCGGGTGGTATTTTATTTTGGCATCTCGGCTCGCTCTTGAAAAAACAGTACGACGAAGACGGGTATTGCGTGTTCGTGGAAGACAAAGAACACGAGCCTATATTAAATATCGTGAAGGTTTATCACGATAAAATCGAATCGATACTGAAATCCGCGACGATATCGAACGTTTTGGTTCCTCCGCCGCTTGTTCCGCCGTTCTTACCGGAAGCGCCGTCTTCCTTTGTGCCTCCTTTTGTAAAGAAAAAACGAGAGTGCGACGAGTTTGAAAAGAATACTCGGTATGATATCGCACCATTCATGAGATACAACGACGTAGATAATCCCGAAGAGTGCTGTCGGTTGTGCCAAGACAGCGCGCACGACGGCCAAAGTTCTCCAGGTAAGAAAGTGTGCGAGGCGTTTGCGCACGACGCTGTGAGAACGAGTTGTTATGTCGGGGAAGTCAAAGATCTAACAAACCCGAAAAAGACCATCGGTCAATCGCCTGGAATTAACAACAATCTTGGATGGACGTCTGGGTTCTCTTCGAACTATCGATTCATCGACGACAGGAATATCATCTCTTCTCCTCTTTCTCCACCTCCTCCACCGCCAAGGAAACCGCCCGAACTCGTTGCCATCTCCAGTCGATCGACCGAACACGTCATCACCGCCGTCATGGAATTTTCCGAGAAAGTATATAACTTCTCCTATTTCCTCGGAGCCGTGTATATCGACGCCGAAAAGGCGTTCGTACAATCCGTCACGAGCGACTCGCGCGTATTCTTTGCCACCGTCAAGCGCGTTCGAACGGTTGGTGTCAACGCGCCTTTTGGTCCAATCCAAAGACGCTTATCGTTCGCGTACAGAGGGTTCCCGAGCGTGTTATTTTACGCCTGACTGCTACATTGTACCGATACGAGTACTACCGTTACTACCATATTACTTACCATTACTACTAAGTGAAGATGTTTGTAAATCCGATACGAAAATAAAACCAGAGAAATACACACAAAAATGGACAAACACCCTTTTTTTTCTTCACTTTTCCATCCCCCACCTCCACGAAACACATGAAGGACGCGCCGACGCGTGTCACCGCGAACAACGGTTCCAAGTACCCCAAACACCAGCGCGCCTCCAAGAACTTAAACAGCGAAGGGAAGAAATCCGCCAAGAAGTTGCTCTCCGCCCGCGACAAAGCCATCCCGGAAAAGAAGCAGAAAACGAAAGAGCTCCTCTCCGGGAAGAAAAAGAGGAAGAAAAAGCTCGCCAAGAAGAGCGGCCACGAGTTGGAAAGAGGGACGAAAGCGCCATCGCCGCACTCGAAAGGGAAGAGGAAAGAGATCTAAAAGCGAACGACAAAAGAAAACACACACACACACACATACACACACACACACACACAGAGAGAGAGAG
>Ga0066856_10000877_pt1 | contig 11413 bp, 11 predicted proteins | sample ETNtaG_5_FD_65605 | JGI IMG/M metagenome (GOLD analysis project Ga0066856, IMG submission 65605) | Marine microbial and viral communities from oxygen minimum zone, Eastern Pacific Ocean - ETNP201406SV205 | ecosystem: Environmental > Aquatic > Marine > Oceanic | place: Pacific Ocean: Eastern...
TTCTCTTATTTCCATCATAACTTCATCCCAGCTTTTAATGTCGAATTTTGTTATTGAAACATAATTCTCATTTATAAAAACGTCTTTGACATATGCAAAGTGAAAAAGTTTTTGAGCAAAAGGAGAATGTTTTGCCTCATCAATATTCTTGAACTCTATACTTTCTGAAACAAGCTTTTTATTAGCAACAAATTTCATGACTGAAGGGTTTGGCGTACTTTCAGCATAGATACTTACAGGTATTTTATCATTGTTGACTTCATCTAAGATTACACCTCCGTCATTGAGATAATTTTCCAGCTGAACCCTAACTTCTTCAATTACATCCTCCCACTCTAAAATATCAAAGCGCTCTACTTCAAGATAATCTTCATGGAGGCTTACCGATTTTACAAAAGGCAGATAAAATAATTGTTGGATTAATGGTGCACCTTTAGCATCATCAATGTTTTTAAAGTGAATAATTTCCTTTGTTCCTGTATTTTGATTTAAAACAAATTTTGCCTTTAATTTTCCTTTTTCTGCAGATGCTTTAATTTGATAAACTTTCACAATAAAACTAATTTATTCAAAAATAATCAATGCCTTTTAAATTGTTGTTTTTTAAATAGTCTATTTTGACTATAATCTTTTTGTAATTTGTCAAAAATAATATGATAAATGTTAATTAAATCAGTAAAAGGAAAAACTCCCTCGTATGGTTTAGATTGTTTTTTTGCTGAAAACTCCACTCTTGTTGGAGATGTAAAAATGGGTCGTGAGGTTTCTGTTTGGTATCAGGCTGTTGTCAGAGGAGATGTAAATATTATTCGAATTGGGAACAGGGTTAATATTCAAGATGGAGCGGTTATTCATGGGACATTTGAAAAATCCTCAACGCATATCGGTAATAATGTTTCTATTGGTCATAATGCAATTGTTCATGGCTGTAAAATTCACGATAATGTATTAATAGGCATGGGCAGTATTGTTATGGACCATTGTGAAATTGGAAGTAATAGTATTGTTGCTGCTGGAGCAGTGGTTATTCAAAACACGATTGTTCCTCCAGGAACTGTATTTGCAGGCATGCCAGCGAAAAAAATAAAGGATATTGATATAAATTTACAGAAAAATGAAATCGAAAGAATTGCAAAAAATTATATAATGTACTCATCTTGGTTTAAAATATAAAAAAAACTATCCTATTTGGATAGCTTTTAACATGATGTTTATGAAATTTAAAATCCTAAATCCGTTTTTACGGCAGTCATTAAATCTGTTCCTGTGGCCATAATTACACTACCTCCGGGACTTGAGTCTAATACATAGTCGAACCCTTGTTCTGAAGCAACCTTTTCGATTGCTACGCGAGCTTTTTCGTATAATGGGCGCATCATTTCAGCAGAACGTTTTTGGAGTTCTTGTGCAGCTGTTTCCCTAAACTCCTGAATACGTTGTTGCATTTCTTGTAATTCAACTTGACGTTGCTGATTAATAAGTTCAGTTTGATTTTGAGCATCACCTTGATAACTTTGTGCTTTTGTTTGAAATTCTTTAGCAGAAGTTTCTAATTCTTTGGCATATTGATCCTCTAACTTTTTAAGTTCATTTTGGGCTGTAATTACCTCAGGCATTTCACTAATTAACTGTTGTGTATTAATATGGGCGACTTTGGATTGAGCCTTAATGCTTAAAGGGGCAACTAATAATAGTAAACTAACGATAAGTGTAGTAAAATGTTTCATAATTGTTAAAAATATTAATTTTTTAAGGAATTTGTCTTAGATATTAAATTTTCTAATTGTTCCTTTCTATTTTGTATTTTTTGTTGTCTATTTATTCTTTTAATAACTAGGCCGCTAATATCGTAAATTTTTGCGGAATATAACATTGTTACACTAGAAGATCGATCAAAAATAAAATCATATTTCTTCTCTTCAGCTATCTGCTTTACTATAGATAGTACCTGATCCTGAACAGGTTGAATTAATTTCGATCGTTGAATAATCATATCTCCGACTGGTCCGAAACGTTTTTCTTGTAAACTCACTATTTCAAATGCAAAATCTTGAATTTCCAGCTCTCTGTCCTTTATTAATTCTGGCGTAAGTAAAATACGTTCAATGTTAAGTTGATCCTGATATTGTTTTAATTGAATTTTTTTTAATTCAATCTCTTTTTTCCACTTCTCAATGCTCTTATCTAATAATAGACTCGCTTTATTGTACTCTTCAACGTTTTCAAGAATAATATCCATATCAATATAACCTACACGAGTTCCTCTTTGTGCATTCGAAATATTACTATAGCTGAAGCATAAAATAGTCAATAAGGATATGGTCAAAAACCTTCTCATAATAATTATAACGATTAGTTTTTTAAGATATTATTCTAGTTCGTAAAAGTATTATGTTTAATCTAAAATCTTTGTCCAATAACAAAATGGGTTTCCCATCCGTTAGGTGAAGTAAGGTTAGAGTTTACATTATCAAAGCCATATGCAAAGTCAATTCCTAAAAGACCAAAGGCAGGCATAAAGATTCTAACTCCAGCTCCAGCAGAACGTTTCGAGCTAAAAGGATTAAAGTCTCTAAAGCTATTGTAACCATTTCCTGCTTCCAAAAATGTTAGGGCATATATAGATGCACTTGGCTTTAATGTAATTGGGTAGCGTAATTCTATTGAAAACTTGTTATAAATAACAGAACCGTCTCTGCTAGATAATGATTGATTTGGATATCCTCTTAGTGCAATTGTTTCACGGCCATCAAGCGCATAGCTGACCATTCCATCTCCTCCCAGGAAAAAACGTTCAAATGGGATGTTTCCCCTTGAAAGATTATAGGCACCTATAAACCCAAAGTCTACCTGGGTTTTAAGAGTTAATTTTTCATAAATTGGCGTATACCACGTTCCATTAAACTTTATTTTATAAAATTCAAGCCATCGGAACCTTTCCTGATCAATTAAGTCCGTAAGTGGATTGCCATTGTCGTCTTGAAATTCTTTTAAACTTCCGAGATTTGAAAAATCTTTACCTGAAAAGAGAGAATATGGAGGTGTAAACTTTGCATTAATACTAAAAGTAGAACCCCCAGTTGGAAAAATTGGATTTACTCTAGTATTATTTCTTGTTAGATTAATTGTGTAGGCTAAATTATTTGATTCCCCATCACCAAAAGTAAATAATCCAGTATAATAATTATTTAAATTATAGTATTGATATGATACTGCTTGAGAAAGTTGAAAAAAATCATCTGGCACCTGTAGTCTTTTCGCTAATCCCAATGTTATTCCACTTATTTGGAAAGATTGACTTTTATCAGCTAATCCAGTAAAAAAATCATAACGATATTGTATAGTATGTTGCAGAGATGTTGAAAATTGAACAGGTTGAACCCCTCCTAACCAAGGTTCAGAAAAGCTAAAACTGTATGTACTATAAAATTGACTAGCTTGAAGTCTTAAAGCCAAGGTTTGTCCGTCTCCCATTGGAAGTGGTTTATATTTAGTTTTATCTAAAATATTTCTCATTGAAAAATTATTGAAGGAAAGTCCAAGAGTTCCGATAAATCCACCTTGCCCATAACCTCCTTGAAGTTCAATTTGACTTGCACCAGATTCTACTAAGTCAAATCGCACATCGATTGTTCCTGAATTAGGATCTACATTTTCTATCTGAGGATTGATTTGTTCTGCATCAAAAAAGCCCAATTGGCCAACTTCTCGCACAGTCCTTACAAGTTTACTTTTACTATATAATTCTCCGGGTTTAGTTCTAAGCTCACGATAAATAACATGATCATTTGTTTTGTTGTTTCCTTCAACTGAAATTTTATTAAAACTTGCTAATTTTCCTTCTGTAATCCTAATTTCAAAATTAATGGTATCTCCAACTGCACTTACTTCAACAGCATTAATATTAGAAAATAGATATCCGCTATTTTGATAAAGATTTGTAATATCCTCACCATCAGGCTTAGAATTATCAGCAATACGTTTCTTTAATAATACTCCATTATAGACATCCCCTTTTTTAAGTCCTAAAACTCTTTGCAAAATATTATTTGAGTATACAGTATTACCAATAAAATCTATGTCTCCAAAATAATACTTTTTCCCTTCTTCAATATCAAGTTTCAAATTAATTGTATTTGACTCTTTATCGTTTCTAATTAGAGTATCTGAAAGAATCCTGGCATCACGATAACCCTCTTCTTTGTAAAAATCAATCAAAGTCGTCAAGTCTTCCTTAAAATCTTCATCAATAAATTTTGAACGTTTCCATAATCTAATTGAAGTTTTGTGTTTTGTGTTTTTAAGTTTAGACCTTAACTTATTGGAATTAAAAATTTCATTACCATTAAAGTCAATTTCTTTAATTTTTATACGTGAGCCCTTGTCTACATTTACAATCATTTTATAAGAGTTTTCACCTATAGTATCTTTGGATGTGATCAAATTTACTTTGGTGTCAAGAAAACCCTCTTTTTTATATTTATTCTCAATATAATTTTTAGTATTAGTTAGAAAGCTTTCTGAAAGCTTTTTACCTTTTGTTAGCTCAGTGTCTTTTATTAAGCCTTCAACAGTCCCTTTTTTCAGACCATTAACTTTCACATCAGTTAAAGTAGGTAGTTCCTCTATGTCAATTTCTAGCGAAATTTTATTTTTCTCAACCTTAGTAACATAAAAGTTAATATCGCTAAATAGCTCAAGACCCCAGAGTTTCTTAATTACTGCACTAACATCTTCTCCAGGCACATTTATTTTTTGTCCTTTTGTGAGTCCACTGTATGAAATGACTGTTTGTGCGTTAAATGTTTTTAGACCACTAACACTTATAGAATCGAGTATGTAAGATTTCCCTTTTACGAAACTTTCATTTTGTGCAAAAGATACACTTCCTGAAAAAAGGATTATACCTAAAAACCAAAAGTTAAACAGAGACCTAATCATCAAGTTGTTCACTAGTTTTTCCAAATCTTCTTTCTCTTTTACTATAATTTAATAACGCTTTTTCCAAATCTTTTTTATTAAAATCAGGCCATAAGGTCTTTGTGAAATATAGTTCAGCGTAAGCAATATGCCACAAAAGAAAATTACTAATTCGTTCTTCTCCACTGGTTCTAATTAGTAAATCTACAGGAGGTAGATTTTTGGAGTAAAGATGCTCAATTAAGGTGGATTCACCGACATCTTGCGGAGAAATTATACTATTTTTAACTTTGTTTGAAATTGATTTTAACGCATCTACAATTTCTTCTTTACCACCATAATTTAATGCAAGTGTAAGTACCATTCCACTATTAGTTTTTGTTTTTTCAACAACAAACATCAATTCATGCTTTACCAAATCTGGAAGAGTATCGAAGTTGCCAATTGAACAAAGGCGTATATTATTGTCAATTATTCTTTTAAATTCATTTTTAAGCGAACCTACTAAAAGTTTCATTAATAAATTTACTTCATCTTTTGGTCGACTCCAGTTGTCAGTTGAAAAAGCAAAAAGTGTTAAAAATTCAATTTCATTTTTTGTAGCTTCCTCAACAATTTCTTTTACGACTTTAGCACCTTTTTTGTGACCCAAAAAACGTTTCTTACCCTGTTTTTGAGCCCATCGACCATTACCGTCCATAATGATAGCTACATGTTTTGGTTTTTTATTCATTTACTCCTTGCAATAACATGGAAGATCGCCAAAGGTAAATGAAATTGTAATACCTGTAAAAATATACCAATCATTATTCGCTATATTCCCAAATTTATATACAGAATATTCAGCAAATTTATTTGGGGGGTTACTTCCATCAAGATTATCTGTCAGTGAATACCTAGCTCCAATTTCAAACCCAAGAACAAAAAAAGGATTGGGATTTACTTTAAGCCCTATCGTCAGAGGAAGAGCTATTTCTTTATCTTTACCATAATTATTATAAGAAGGAGATGATATTGGTCCATTTGGTATTATGTAAAACTGATCATATCTAAAATAGCTCAAACCATAAAATACGTAGGGAGTGAAGGTTAATTTGGGATCATGTAAATTAAAATTCTTAAAGTTTATTTCAATACCACCTGTAAATTCTTGAATTGAGTTTTCAATTTCATATGATCTTCTGGAGCGATTTATTACTCTGTTATTTAATTCATTTTCTTTCAATTTAGTTAACGTAAACCCTCCTCTTAATGAATATCGATCTGTCACATTCCATTTGTAGAGGAGTCCGTAAGCAATTTGATTAGGATCTAAATACCTATCTGAACCAACATCCCCGATATAATTACTCCCTCCAAGAAAAACTCCGATTTCATGAAATTGAGCTGAGGATATTGCCGCAATTAAAAAGCAGGTAATTAAATAAACTTTTTTGAGCATCAGTTTAATCAACGGAAAACCGCAGTTTTTGTATTATATAAACCTAAAAAGCCCTTTTTTATTGTATGTTTCGTGAGTCACGACCCCAAAAAAGCTTTTCACGTAAGGTATTGAAAAAGAAAGTTCCTTCTAATTGGATTGTTATCACTTTGAATTTTGCTTTTTTTATGAAAATATCATTACCATTTTCAATAGTTAAAATTCTTGAGTCTAAGGAAAGTAAATGGGTTTTACTTCGGCCGTTGACTGAAATCTCAAATGTAGTTTGATCGGGAACAATTAATGGACGCATGTTTATATTGTGTGGAGCAATAGGATTGACAACCAGACACTTAGATGAAGGAGTAACAATTGGTCCTCCACTACTTAAAGAATAACCAGTGGAACCTGTTGGAGTTGCGATAATTAGTCCATCAGCCCAATATGTTGTTAAAAACTGTTCATTTAATTTAGTGTCAATGCTAAGCATTGAAGTTGTATTTTTACGATTAATGCTTACCTCATTTAGTGCATATCCAAAATCTTTCAATGCTTTTATTGGTTCTTTTGTTGAAACTTCTAGAAGAGAACGATCAATTTTTTTATACTTTCCAGCAAAAAATAGATCTAGACCCTGCTTAAGTGTATCTTTTTGAATTGAAGTTAAGAAACCTAATCTCCCAGCATTTATCCCTAGTATAGGTATTTTCGTATTTTTAATCAAGGAAATTGAGCGTAAAAGGGTTCCATCCCCACCTACTGAAAATAAAAAGTCAACTTTTTCGTCTAATTTTTGATTATCATTAAAGTAAGAATATTTTTTATTCTCTTTACCTAAATACTTCTCTAGGCTATTGATTAAAATATATTTGTGATTATTTCGATTCAGGTAGTCAACCACATTTTTAATGTAAGCTATAGATGTCGGCGAAATAAAAGCACTATAAACTGCAATATTCATGATTACAAATGTACGAAATAGACACAAAGTAATTTTTCTGTTTGTTAAATGGAATCTTTTACTAAGATGTTTTTTTAATCAACTTTTAGGCGATACTTTTGTAATATGACAACATTAAGTGTAAATATTAATAAAGTTGCAACACTCCGTAATGCACGAGGCGGAAATTTACCCAACTTACTTGAAGTAGCTCAAGATTTAGAGCGTTTTGGAGCGCAGGGAATAACTATTCATCCAAGGCCTGACCAACGTCACATAAGATATGAAGATGCAAAAAAATTACCCCAAGTTGTTACAACAGAATTTAATATTGAAGGAAATCCATCTTCTAAATTTATAGATTTAGTTTTAGACATTAAACCTACTCAGGTTACTTTGGTTCCAGATGCAGAGGAAGATATTACATCGAGTGCTGGATGGGATACATTGGAACATCAAGATTTTTTAAAAAAAATCATTAACCAATTTAAGAGTAAAGGAATACGCACTTCGATTTTTGTAGATCCAAAAATTTCTATGATCGAAGGAGCACATGCTACCGGAGCAGATAGAATCGAGCTATATACTGAGGCATATGCTTCCGGGTATTACCAAGATAAAGAAGTTGCGATTAAACCCTATGTGATAGCAGCTGAAAAAGCAATGGATTTAGGAGTTGGCGTAAATGCAGGTCATGACCTTAATCTAGATAATTTAGCTTTTTTTGCTCAAAATATACCAGCATTATTAGAGGTTTCAATTGGTCATGCATTAATTTGTGAAAGTCTCTATTTAGGATTTGAAAATATCATCCCTATGTACCTTCAACGTTTGTCTATTTGAATCTCCTTCATAGTAATATAATTGGCAATACAGGAGTTGACCTGATTATTCTTCATGGATTTTTGGGTATGGGTGATAACTGGAAAACTCAAGCTAAAAGCTTGTCAAAAGTTGGATATAAGGTACATCTGATCGATCAACGCAATCATGGTAAAAGTTTTTGGAGTGATGCATTTAACTATACACTTATGGCCAGGGATTTAGTTTATTATTGTAATACCCATAATTTGAATAAAGTTTTATTTTTAGGGCATTCGATGGGAGGGAAAGTAGTAATGAATTTAGCTTGTGAATTTCCTGAAATAGTGAAGGCTTTTATAGTTGCAGATATAGCACCGAAGAATTATGAACCTCATCATCAAGAAATTTTAAATGGCCTCTCTAATCTAGACTTTAAATCTATAGATACCCGCTTGCTAGCCGATAAAGAATTAGCTAAGTATGTAGAAGATTCGACTATTCGTCAATTTTTATTAAAGAACCTTTACTGGAAGACTTCGGGAGATTTAGGACTTCGTGTTAACATAGATATATTAAAAGATTCAAGTGAAATTATAGCTAGAGGTCTAGAGGAAGATGCAAATTCTATTCATCCTTGTTTATTTATAAAGGGTGAAAATTCGGATTATATTTTAGACTCTGACAAAGACAAAATTAATTATCATTTCCCTAATGCTCAGTATCAGTTGATTACTGAAGTGGGACATTGGCTTCATGCTGAGGATCCTAATCAATTTTTCAATATAATTTATCATTGGCTAGAAAAATTCCGTTGATTTTTAACATCCTCAAAAAAAATGTGAAATTTTTATAAACCTAAGGTTTACAAACCAACTTGTTATATTTTTACTGATCTTTAAATTTTATGAAAGCAATTATTAGAAAAGCAAAATTAGATGATAGTGGTGCGATACTTAGTTTAATTAAAGAGCTTGCTGTTTATGAAAAAGAACCTGAAAGTGTTATTTTATCAGTAGAAGATATTGAAAAACACGGTTTTGGGTTAAAACCATTATTTAATTGCTTAGTAGCTGAATTCAAGGGAGATATAGTTGGATTAGCTTTATATTATCCTAGATACTCAACTTGGAAGGGACCTACTTTTCATCTAGAAGATTTAATTGTTTCTGAACAATTCAAAGGAAATGGAATTGGAACACAATTGTACTCTACATTTATTAATGAATCTTATAAAGCTGGTGTTGAGAGAATAGAATGGAATGTGTTAGATTGGAATTTACCAGCTATTAATTTTTATAATAATAGTGGAGCAAATGTTCTCCAAGATTGGAAAACAGTTCAAATGCATCGTCCAGCAATGAAATATTTTTTAGATTCTTTAAAATAATGGAAGTATTTAAATTTGGTGGAGCATCAGTTAAAGATTCGCAAGGTGTTATAAATCTTGTAGATATTTTAAGTAAAAAAAAATCTGAAAAGACAATCATAATTGTTTCTGCAATGGGAAAGTCGACAAACGCTCTTGAAAAGATAATTGAATTATATTTTGCAGAAGCAAATCAGGTGTCATCAGAAATTATATCACTTAAAGAATTCCATTTAAAAATCATAAAAAATCTTTTTAAAGAAGGAAATAATGATTGTGAGAAAGAAGTTCATAAACTTTTTGAAGAGCTAAAATTATTTTTAAAATCAAATAAATCTCCTGATTTTAGTTTTGTCTATGACCAAGTGGTTTGTTTTGGAGAACTTTTATCTACAACAATTATCCATTATTACATGAAGTATAAAAAGTTGGATAGTTTTTGGCTAGATGCACGGAATTGTGTTAAAACAGATGATTATTATCGTTCGGCAAATTTAAATTGGGAACTCACTCAAAAATCCATTATTCACCAAGTAGGAAATTGTTCTTTAGTAATTACCCAAGGCTTTATAGGAAGTAGTTTAAATAATTTTACGACAACCCTGGGACGCGAGGGATCAGATTATAGTGCGGCTATCTTCGCTTACGCTCTTGATGCTAAATCAGTTACTATTTGGAAGGATGTTCCAGGAGTACTTAACGGAGATCCACGTGTTTTTAAAAAAACAAAGCTATTATATCAAATATCCTATAGGGAAGCGATTGAATTAGCTTTTTATGGTGCTTCTGTCATCCATCCTAAAACACTACAGCCCTTACAGCGTAAGGAAATTCCGTTATATGTTAAATCTTTTGAAAACCCTAAATCAAAAGGTACTTCAATTTCGAAGGGTAAAGCCTTAGAGCCAAATATTCCTTGTTATATTGTAAAAAAAGATCAGGTTTTATTACGACTTTCTTCCATTGATTTTTCTTTCATTGTTGAAGAAAATATTAGCTATATTTTTGGCTTACTTCATGAATATCAAATGCCTGTAGAATTAATTCAGAATTCTGCAATAAGTTTTTCAGTATGCGTTAATAATAAATATAACAGATTAGAGGAATTAGTTTTAGTTTTACGATCTCGATTTAATGTAGAAGTTATCAAAGAAGTAGATTTGTATACAATAAGACATTTTGATACTTCAGCCTCTCAATTTATTAAAAGTATCGGTAAGCCTGTCTTACTAGAACAGCGTACTCAACAAACAGCTCAATTTGTAGTTTAACCTAAAGCCCTAATTTTATCTAATATGGTTTCAGAAAGCTTCTTATGACTCTCTAGAGTCCAACCCCCAACATGTGGAGTAAGTATAACTTGTTTAGAATTTTTTAAAAAAGTCAACGAGCTATTTTTTTTATTATCATTTAAAATCGAATAAAAAGAGCTTGATTCATATTCCAGTACATCCAATCCTGCGCCTAATATTTTTCCTGATTTAATTGCTTTCACGAGGTCTTCTGTATTTACTGCTTTTCCTCTTGCTGTATTTATAAGCCAAAAAGGGTTTTGCATTTGATTTATAAATTTTTCATTAATCATACCAGATGTCTCTTTTGATTCAGGAATATGTAAGCTTAGAATCTCTGCATTTTCTTGAAGGACTTCTAAGGAAACTTGCTGGGCAAAGTCATCACTCAAGTTATGTTTTATGTCATAGAAAATAACTTTTAAATTATTAAATCCTTTAAGCTTTTTAGCAAAACTCTGACCTGTATTTCCATAACCAATTATACCAACTGTCCTACCTTCTAATTCCCACCCCCGGTGTTCTTCTCTATTCCATATTCCTTCTCTAATACTTTCGTGCCCTAGACGGATTTTATTCATAAGGCATAAAAGCATGCCAAGAGCGTGCTCTCCTACTGCATTTCTATTTCCCTCTGGAGCTGAGAGTAAAGCAATGTTTTTTTTTGTAGC
>Ga0066856_10000878_pt1 | contig 11411 bp, 8 predicted proteins | sample ETNtaG_5_FD_65605 | JGI IMG/M metagenome (GOLD analysis project Ga0066856, IMG submission 65605) | Marine microbial and viral communities from oxygen minimum zone, Eastern Pacific Ocean - ETNP201406SV205 | ecosystem: Environmental > Aquatic > Marine > Oceanic | place: Pacific Ocean: Eastern...
TCATCGGTCCTACATATGCCAATAATAAGAATGGTGTTGCAGCTGAGATAGCGTATCCTGTTACAGTCCAAAATCCGCCATAGTAACCGACCTCAGAAGGTCCGAACAGAATCCATATTCCCATTCCGGAGGCAAATAGGCTCAGTCCAATTCTGAGCCAATCCTGTGAACCTCGAGCAGAGAGGTAATCGTCTGCTTCGATTTCCTTAGCGTTCGATGCTTGGTATCCGATATAACCGAAAACACCTAGCGTTGCAATCATCAATCCGTATGCAATGTTTGTATCCATTTTCTATTCCTCCGCTGGCATTACCCAGATCAGGTCAAAGGGTCGTCGCCCGAAAGCGACCTCTCAGCACTAAGCTCCCCTAATTTGCCCTCTAGAAGGAAGATAATCAAACTTCGGATTATTCATCGGCACCCATGAAAGGATAGGTCCAATCTTGTGGTATATCCAAAGTACGCTTTACGGAACGAGGTGAAATCCATCGTAGTAGATTGAGTGGGCCTCCTGCCTTGTCATTCGTTCCACTGGCACGTGCTCCACCAAATGGTTGCTGAGCGACTACTGCACCAGTTGGCTTATCGTTAATGTAGAAATTACCTGCTGTGAATCTTAGAGCGTTGTATGCCTTCTGTATATTCTCTTCTGAGCTTGAGAAAATACTTCCGGTTAACGCGTATGGAGACCCTTCATCACACATTGTTAGAACTTGGTCAAAGTCTGAATCATCGTAGACATAAACGGTTAGCACTGGACCGAATATTTCCTCGACCATGCTCTCACTAGTTGGGTTACTAGTTTCGATAATTGTAGGCTCGATGAACCAACCAGTTGAGTCATCGTAACCTCCACCACAGATTACTGTGCAGGTATCTCGTGATTTTGCTCGATCGATATATCCTGAAATTTTGTCAAAGGCACGCTGATCGATTACAGCAGTCATGAAATTTGTGAAATCGCTAGCATCGCCCATCTTAATTTTAGAAATCTCAGAAACAAGATCGTCGCGGATTGCATTCCAAACAGAACTTGGAACATAAGCACGGCTGGCTGCAGAGCACTTCTGTCCTTGATACTCAAAGGCGCCGCGCAATAATGCAATGAGGAGCCCTTGGCGGTCACAATCTGGATGAGCAACGACGAAGTCCTTACCGCCTGTTTCACCAACAATGCGAGGGTAGGAGCGCAGATTAGGAAGTGCTAATCCAATTTCTTGCCATAACCCTTGGAATACTGCAGTTGAACCTGTGAAGTGCAATCCGGCAAAGTCTGGATTGGCTAAAGCGACCTCTGTAATTTCTGCACCTGAGCCTGGAATGAAATTGATTACGCCGGCCGGTAATCCTGCTTCCATCATCAATTGCATCAAAACGTAATTGGAATGGTAGGAGTTGCGACTCGGCTTCCATACACCTGTGCAACCAACAATAGCTGGAGCACTGGGTAGATTAGCAGCGATACTAGTGAAGTTGAAGGGGGTTATCGAAAGAACAAATCCTTCCAAAGGCCGGATCTCTGTAGAATTTTGAACTCCTTCTGGAGAAACTAGTGGTTGGAAATCATCATGGAAACCTCTAGCATAATGGCAATTAAATCTCCAAAAATCAATTAACTCACATGCTGAGTCTATCTCGGCTTGGAATGCAGTCTTAGATTGGTTTAGCATTGTTGCAGCATTAACTCTCATCCTCCAATCACCAGCTAATAGGTCAGCGCAGCGCTCGAATATTGCACATCTTCCTTCGAGACCTAAATCTATCCAGGCTTGCTGGGCGTTTACCGCCGCTTGGCATGCTGCTTCCATTTCTGCTCTACCCGCGAGGTGAACATTTGCCAATACATGACCATGGTTGTGAGGTATTACCTGTGTAGTGGTAGTTCCAGTGAAAACTTCCTCTCCATTGATGATACACGGGATCTCAATTATCTCTCCCTGCTGGCGATCAATCTCTGCTTGTAGGTCCGCTCTCTCTTGACTTCCCGGTGCAAACCCGAGGATTGGCTCATTGTTTGGTTGAGGCATGTAACCTGCCTCTACAAATTCTACCTAACATTGTTGCGATAGAATATTCTGAGTCATTCATCCTTCGATTAGGACCATTCGTCCATATCGTCCTTCTTAGCCTTCTTCCATTCCCTGTAGTGAGCCTTGCAGACAGAAACTCTCCTTGATTGACCCTCGATTCCATCTTCGCCCCAAACATCTGCTGCGCGATCGAAAGCGATTCGACGGCCTCCAATCTTCTTGTCGGCGAAGTTTTCGCAGCCGGCTACATTACACCGAACCTGTCCTTCAAATTCCTCTTTCTTGTCCTTACCAGTTCGACCGGCAGCAGCATCCGCTGCAGCACGCTTCTTTCGAGCCTTGGACTTGAATCCCATGAATTAGGCCGAGATTATCAACGATTAGAAGGTTGCCTCGTCCCATTCGATATCGAAGGGACCTCCTACCTTTGCAATGGACGCCCGTCTGTCTGGGCCAACACCTACTGAGACAACAGGGATTCCACTTAGCGCCTCAATTCTGTCGACGATATTTTTCACCTCATCTGGCATCGCATCGTAGCCAGTGCCATCTTTCCTGCTACGCTCTGCCATGCCGATCCAATCTTCATCGGCCAAGGCTGGGAAACCGGGGTGCGTCTCGTAAACAGCAATGCAACGTTCGACTTCTGAAGCACGTGTTGGGAAGTAAGTAATCGGATTTCCATCCAATTCGTATCCAATACAAATTTTAATTTCATCTAAACCTCCAAGAACATCCAACTTGGTTACTACAAGACCTGAGTAGCCACTTATTCGATGGGCCTCGTTGAGCGCTACAATATCTAGCCATCCTGTCCTTCTTGGTCGGCCAGTGGTTGTGCCAAATTCATGCCCGACTTGGGCCATATGTTGCCCCGGCCCTTCTTCGAGCGAAAGTTCACTAGGGAAAGGTCCGTTTCCAACACGTGTGCAATATGCTTTGGTAATACCAAAACATTCTGTGATATGACCTGGATGAATTCCTGCACCATGAGTAGCATTTGCTCTGCCCACTACACTAGATGTGACGAATGGGTAAGTCCCCTGATCAATATCCAATAAAGCTCCTTGGGCACCTTCTAGAAGAACAGTTTCTCCATTTCTGAGCGCTAAATCTACCATCAAACCCGTAGGTTTGATTGCATTACCAAATCTATCCAAAATCCATTGCAATTGGGAACTTAACTCACCCGGTTGGATTTCTTTATCATATCCAACCGTCTGTAGTTGCTTATTCATTCTAAGGACCGTTTCCTCAATAATTCTTGAGTTGGAGAGAACCTCCTCAATATCTGTGAAGCGAATCCCGACTCTCTCTATGCGATCTCGATAGGCTGGGCCGATTCCTCTACCTGTTGTACCAACTACCTTGTCTGCACTATCGTAAAACTTGTGGAAAGGTAGTATCACACTGGCTCTTTCGCTGATGAATAGTCTCTCGCCTTCGGGTTTTTCTCCTGTCAAATCCTCCCAACGTGAGAGTTCCTCATCTAGTACCCAAGGATCGATTACCATGCCATCTCCTAGAACTAGATTGCAGTTTCTGGAAGTCACTCCAGAAGGTATCTGATGAAGCTTTAATGTGGTATCTCCAACGACAATTGTGTGACCAGCATTGTTGCCTCCTTGGAAGCGAACTGCCCATGTCGATTGAGGGGCAAGTTGGTCTATGGCCTTGCCTTTACCTTCATCGCCCCATTGGGCTCCGAGCACAACCGTCGCAGGCACCGTAATGCTGTGCTTCATCGAGGGTGTATGAAACCATTGGTCAGCCAATGACTGTGAATTAAGGCGATTAGCAGTTGGGAATGGATTATGAAGGAGAGTTAGGTCGGCGCGCCTGTATGGCTCAGCGGTTTCCAGAAGCAGAGGGACGTCTGCTCCACAAGTGGATTTGCATGAAGTGCAGTGCCACCCACCGTGGCACCAAGGTTCGTGTCTGCCGAAAGTGCGGATATACGGGACTTCGAAAGAAGGCTGTAGAGCGTCGAAGTGCATGAATTAGCTCTTTTTTCAGGCCTCAATGGTTTTCAATATCGTTTGTGAGGGCTTACTATGCTCAGTTCGGCTTTGGAAGGATTCGCTCTCAGCATTGGCTTGATTTTGGCCCTAGGGCCACAGAATGTCTTCGTAATGAGACAGGGGCTAATGCGTTCTCATGTATTTGCTGTATGCTTGGCTTGTTCGGTTTTTGATGCTGTGTTAATCACCGCAGGTGTGTTGGGCATGGGAAGTATATTATCAGGAATAGATGGTGCAGAATTTACTATCGCAGTGGGTGCCTCTATATTCCTAGTAAGTTATGGATTATTGAGAATAAAATCGGCAATGAATCCTTTAGGAATGACTACTGAAGGCGAGGGAGAAAATGAACTCGCCCCCACAATCGCCGCTGCGGCTGCTTTCACCTTTCTGAATCCTCATGTTTATGTTGATACATTGTTGCTGATTGGAGGAACTTCTAGTCGTTATGTTGGAGATGAAAGACTAGCTTTCGGAATTGGCGCCGCTACTGCTTCATTCGTCTTCTTCTTCTCCTTGGGTTATGGAGCCAGAAGTCTATCAGAGGTTCTCAATAAGCCTGAGGTTTGGAGGTATATCGATTTGTCAATCGCTACAATAATGTTTATCATTGCAGCAGGAATCTTACAACCCCATCTAATTTAGGATTTCTTCAAGCGCTGAAATTAGAGAATTAACCTGTTCAATAGAATTATCGATATGAGGGGAAACTCTCAGAAATCCCGACCTGCTTGTAACTAAAATGGAATATTCGTCTTGGAGTCTTTTTGCGACCACCTCACTGCTAGCTCCATCTGGTAAACGTAGGCTTACGATTGCACTCCTTTCCTCAGTAGACATGGGAGAAACCACTCCAATACCTAGATGATTTGCACCATTTACAACAGCCTCTGCGAGAATCAAGTCATGCTTCCAGACTTCCTCGATTCCGATTTCACAAATTTCTTCTACCGCAGCAGCCAATCCTAATGCCGCTCCGAAGTGAATCGTTGTGTACTCGAATTTACTGGCATCTTCTGGGAGATCCATCCTATCTGCTCGTAAATCCCAAATATCTGCATGACTCCGGAAGCCAACCAATCCCGGATTCAAATTTGAGCGAATTGAAGGCGAAATATACCCTACTGCAGCCCCGTAAGTCCCCCGAAGCCACTTGTATCCTGAGGATACAATTACGTCCGCGCCACAAGATGGTGCATCGATTGGGAACATACCCATCGACTGGGTTGCATCGATCACCAATATTGCACCAACAGAATGGGCGGCTTTTGCGAATTTTTCAATATCATATCTCTGTCCATTTGAAAACTCAATATGAGATAAGGTAACCACCGATGTACTTTCATCGATTAATTCTAGAATGTCTTTTGGGTTTGTATAAAGGTTTGAATCGTGTTCTGCTAGACGGATTTCCGCCCCACTTGCTTCAGCTACTCTTGACCAAGGATAAACAGTTGAGGGGAAGGAGGATCTTGTAGAGACTACATTACTACCATCTTCTGGCCAAACAGCCCAAGCAATGGAACAAAGTAACTCCGTTGCGCTAGAGCCCACGCAAATATCTTCAATACCACACGAAAGTAATCTAGAGGTAGCTTGGCGAAGGGGTAGCATGCCATTTTTCTCGGCTTCGCCATCAAACTCGGCTGCTCCACCTCTAGCAAGAGCATCGGACCAAGACAAAGATGCATTATGCGCCGCGGGAGATGTTGTAGCTACATTCGCAAACGAAAGGTTAGTCCAATCAGACAAGATATCCCCAATAACGAAGCCTGCCTATTGCACTTCAAGGCTTAGGAGCCCCGGACCTCATTCAATAGAGCCTCTAAAGCGGTTTGAATCTGCAGACAAAGTGGACCATAATGAATTGGCAAATTTGCATCATTGAAAATTTCGTCTAGAATGCTAGCAGTCATCCCTAAGCGGATATCCATGTCCTTATCTTTGTTAAGAAGCCATTTCTCAGCAGCATCTCTGGAAGAGTTACGAATGTTACGCGGAACTTGAGTATCCTCTAACTGACCTAGAACTTGAGCAATTTGCTGAACGCGGTTCTCTATGTCCGACATTTGATGCCTCCAACGGCGGGCCCACCAGCGACCCCTGTTTAAGCACATCCCCGCAAATGGAGATTCGGAATTCAGGATTCGGAACACCACGTAGCCCACGGCATATCGGTGTTAGCAGCTCCACATCCTTCTCCTTCAGATGCCAAAGAAATGATTCCAACCGCTGTTTCAGGGTCGATTAATTCTCTAATGCCCCATGACATTCCAGATTCGAGATTGCTTTGACCTGCATTCTGGATTTTTTGATGCACACGAAAAGAAAGTAAGGCAGTTGTAATCGCTTCGCCTACTCCAGTTGCGGCAACTCCGAGGCCATCCTCTACCCAGAAGCCGCAACCCGGTAATGGCACGTCACCAACTCTACCTGCAGGCCTGTGGGATGTTCCACCAGTACTTGTTGCCGCGGCGATTAATCCAGATGAATCTCTAGCAATTGCACCCACGGTATCTGTTTCTAATTCCGGCATAGAGCCGCCTAATTCACCTACATCTCCTTTGTTGCCTTTGGGAGGCCTTCCGACTACAGGCGCATTAAGGTGGCCATGCTTGTCCGCCCATGCTCGAGCGCCTGCTCCAGCGAGACCATTGATTTCCTCATCTAGAAGATCAACACAAATACGAATAGGATTTGGGGTATTTTTCATTACTGCAACAAAACCCATCCTACCATCTGAGACCTGTAAGGAAGCATCAGTTAGTACTGAACCATCATCTCTCATCACACTACCAGTTCCTGCATTGAATAATGGATCGTCTTCAAGCACAACGCATGCCTCTACTGCGGCTTGAATTGCATCGCCACCCGATTCAAAGATACGGCATGCTGCTTCTATTGCAGGTTGAAGGTTAGGTAATCTCTCTGGGCCCGCTCCTGCTCCACCATGGACTACTATTGCTGGTGCCGGCATCCAATCCCCTACCTAACGGCGTGAAGACGGGACTTGAATTAGGCGTTCCGAGAAACAAGCTGTAAACTGCAAGATTATGCTGAGGGTTGGGTGTCAGGACCACTGGAGATTGTATCGATTACATTGGCCAGCCTCTCTACTAGACTGACCTTCTCCTCTGCTCCAACCAAGGCATGTTGTAATACTTCGTCGAGTGAATCAACGGGTAGTACTTCCACCATGGACTCATACTTTTCATCGATTAGAACATCTTGTAAGTTGCTACGAGGAATAATCACTCTCTCTATTCCAGATTTCACTGCTGCCTCTATCTTTGCGGATACTCCACCGATAGGCAACACCTCCCCGCGAACAGATAGTGAGCCAGTCATTGCTAGATTTTGATCGATTGGAACTCCCTCAAAGGCACTGATAATTGCGGTTGCCATGGTAATCGAAGCACTGTCTCCATCGACATTGTGTGTTCCTGGGAATTGTACGTGCAAGTCGTAGTCCTGAATGTCCTTACCTGTCAACTTCTTGACAACTGCACTGATATTGGTTACTGATTCCTTAGCCAAGTCAGATAGACCACCAGTAGCAATGACTTGGCCCGAGCGACCCTGAGCGGGTGTGACCATTGCCTCGACTGGAAGTACCACGCCGGAGTAATCGGAAAGACCTGTGTCGGCACCGAGAACTGCTAAGCCATTGACTCGGCCGATTCGCTCCCCTCTGTTGACTAGCATTGCGTATTCAGATTGTCGCTCGAGATATCGGTCTGCCACCTGTTGTTCCAGTGGTTTTGCAATCGCTCTCGCGCGCACGACATGTTCTGACAGTACTATTGAGGCCTTTTCCTCAGCCGCAAGATCACCGGCAATCCTTACCAAGCCGCCCAACTCACGTAGTCTGAGTGAGAGTTTTCCACGGCGACCACTTCGACGCTGGGCTTCTTTCAGAACCAATCCAATAGCCCCTTTGTCAAAGTGTGGAATTGACTTACCGCTATCTTTCTTCATCTCGTTTTTAACTTCTTGAGCGATGAAGCGCACTAGTCTTCGACGATTTCTTTCAGTATCCGGCATGTCGGTATTGACGTAAACTTCGTAACCATATCCACGAATTCTGCTTCTCAATGCAGGGTGCATGTTCTGAATACTATCCAGATTTCCTGCAGCAACTAGTATGAAGTCAGTCGGCACAGGTTCTGACTTAGTGAGAGCGCCACTACTTCGCTCGGAGCGTCCAGATATTGACAATGCTTTTTCCTGCATTGCAACCAATAGAGCTTGTTGTTCTTCCATTCTTAGCATGCGAATCTCATCGATGTAGAGTACACCCTTGTTTGCCCGATGAACTGCACCGGGCTCTACTCTTTCGTGAGCCGGAGTGGCTAGATCTGCTCCAGATTGGAATGGATCGTGTCGAACATCCCCTAGTAAAGCACCGGCGAGAGTTCCAGTAGCATCGATAAACGGCACCTCTTCATTACGGTCGTGCTTGACTAGTAATTTTGGAATATTTCCCTCATCCCCAGAACTTAGACGAGTCCTTAGGAAGAAGTATCCAAAAACAAGTAGGAAAGAACCGAAGATGAATGTTAGAATCTCACCAGAGGATATTGTGGCTAGTAACAAAGCTGCGCCGACGACTAAAGCAATGAATAGTAAAGTCCGATTTGTCCTCTCTCTCTGTTGTTTTAGATGTGAACGACGTTCGGAAATAATACTGGACCCTCGGCCTGCAGGAACAGTTCTGATTCTAGGTTCGTTCTCGTCCTCGTGATTTCGGTAAACCAGAATATCTTCAAGTTGTTCCTTTGGCAAAAATTCGGTCATTGAGCGAGCCAACATGGATTTTCCAGTTCCCGGCTCTCCGACCATGATGATATGTCGACGCTGTTCGGAAGCCTTGCGAACGATTATCGAAGCAGCCTCCTGACCGATTACCTGATCCACCAATTTTTCAGGGATTGGAACTTCTTCTGTTGAAACAATGGAAAGTTGTTCTGCCCATTCCTCTACAGGCGTCTTGCAGACAGGATCCTTTTCTGCAGATACACCGAATGCAGCACCATCTTCCCACGAATCTAGTGGGTCAACAGGTACCTCTTTCTCACTCATCGCACATCCCCTCGGGGTTTCTCCTGTCCTGCGCACCTTCTTGAAGTTGCGTTATGAAATAACTTACTACAACCTATTGCAGTTCTCGACGCTTTAGGTACTCAGCACCGTAGTAATTCCATTGTTCCATCGTCCAACCCGGAGGTAGTCCTTCGGGCGGCAATGGAGGCCCCATTCCAGGTGGTGGTGGAGGAACTACCAATGGGCTCGGTTCAGGCTCTTCGTACTCCGAATAGTCGTATTCGTCCTGATAATTGTAAACTTCAGCATTTATGCCATCTCTGCGCCCTCTCTGTAATACAATGGCTAGACCCATCACTAGAGCGATTGAGAGCATAATTCCGATTGCCATCAATCCAGCTGTCATGACTGATATTCCGGGCTTTTCCTGATTATTGCCATCCCCCGGTTCATCGGGTGTTATTTCAACAGGCTCTGTAGCGTAGGCCTTGTATTGATCTGTAGTTGAGCGATCGAATCCTTCTGAGTCTACAGCATTTACCGAAAGTGTAACGTAATCCGCTATCTTGAGGCCCTCTCCATCATTTGCTAGGACAATAAATGGCCCCATATTATGAGAGGTCCCAAAGTCATTACAAATTCCGGTAATACTATTACAAACACTCCAAATTACTTTAATTTCTGAGAGTTCAAGATTTCCGACATTTCCGATAGTTACGCTAGGATTCAAACCGAAATCCGTCGAAGAAATATTGACACTAAGGTCGCCGAATCCCGATGAATCTACCCAAAGAAGAGGGAGATCATCAACTACACTAACGGTGATTATGGCAGCACTAGAGGCCCCATGACGGTCTTCTGCAGTGACTGTCACCATCTCCTCGCCAGCATCTTCCCAACTCATCGTGGCAAGTCCCGAAATTGGATTGAATTGCACCGCCCCTGGAACAAATGTAGTTACTGTAATCCATATATCCTCTTCAGAATCGTCAACATCGGATATCAGATCTATGACGTTGAAAGTTAATCTGTCATCGGTCTGGAGGATTGGATTGGAATATTCCCCCAGGTCAATTATAGGAGCGTCGTTAATGTTATTGACATAGAAAATAATCACGGTATCTGATTCTTTGACTCCATCGGAGGCTCTAACTATGATTTCAGCCATACCGAAACTATCATCATCAAGTGCGGCGACATTGAGGGTCTGATCGTAAATTTCGGCAGACAATAAGGTGCTATCACTGATGCTGACAACAGATAGAGAAAGGGTATTTGCGGGTACGGAATTTCCATTATCATCAGTATCGCTGACGTATTCGGTAAGCACTAAGCTAGAGGAGCCACCTTCATTGAATGATTGTGTTGGAATTCCACTCCAGCGAGGCTGACCATTCTCTATGACGTTGAACATCAAAGTTCCAGAATTGATGTCTTCTCCATCTCCGACTGTGATGAATATCCCCTGAGAAATTGAATTTCCTATACTGTCATAGGAAATTTGGTCAAATAGCACACTAATTTCGAGTGTCTCGGGGTCAAATGATACGAATTGGTGAGCATTCGAGTCGATATTTAGTTCACCGTGTGGAGTTTCCGCATCACTAACCAATCCCACTATCGAGACGGTTTCTACGGTGTCGACCTTGACGGTTGGAATTCCTCCATAGCCATCGTCTCCAGGCCCTAAGATTCTAGGTAATGCATTTCTCAATTCAAATGCATTTTCGGTAATTTCCCAATCTGATTTTTGACCACCAGAATCCGTCCATTGCATACGTATATCGTATGGTCCAGATTCAGAAGTCATTGGTGGAGTAATTGTATGAATGTAGCGAGAATTACCACCACTCCCTACCATATCGATTGCAGTGATCCAAGCATCTTCCCAAGTATCCGTGCCATGCACGCTGTAGTGCAAATCGGCGCTCATAGTTGACATATCGTCGACTAAATCATTTGCTAGAGCTGAAGATTCGAACTGTATTGGTGTACCTCGCTCTACGCTCGATTCTGCAACTGCAACCGGGCGATTGGGCACTGGAGGCATGTCGTGAAGAGCTATGCCATCTTGGTAGTCATTGGAAGGAACGCGATCACCAACCATTCCGGAAACGCGCGCTCTGAATGAGGATGTACCTGATGGTTCTAGAGTGATATCGCTAGTGTCGAACATGATTGAATATGATTGAGTTCCGCCGACTGCAAGTTGGTTGATTGAAATACCACCTAAATGAATCTCCTCGCCACCCGATAGATGATAGATATCGATGCTACCTCCGTCACTATATGCCTCGGCTCCATTATTCGCGATATT
>Ga0066856_10000886_pt1 | contig 11381 bp, 9 predicted proteins | sample ETNtaG_5_FD_65605 | JGI IMG/M metagenome (GOLD analysis project Ga0066856, IMG submission 65605) | Marine microbial and viral communities from oxygen minimum zone, Eastern Pacific Ocean - ETNP201406SV205 | ecosystem: Environmental > Aquatic > Marine > Oceanic | place: Pacific Ocean: Eastern...
AGTTTAACGTAGAATTAATTACTCCGATTGCAATGGATAAAGAATTGCGCTTTGCTATCCGAGAAGGCGGGCACACTGTTGGCGCGGGTGTTGTAACTGAAATTGTTGAATAGGAAATAATAATTATGGCAGGCAATAGTAAAAGGGCAATAATTCAACTTGAAAGTACAGCCGGTACAGGGTACAGGTATACTGTAACAAAGAGTAAAAAAAAGCATCCAGGTAGAATTGAGTTTAGAAAATTTGATCCTATTGTTAGGAAGCACGTTGTTTTCAAGGAAACTAAATAAGGAATAGGGAATTGTATTTTAATTATAATTAATTAGGAGAGTAGCTCAATTGGTAGAGCAACGGCCTCCAAAGCCGTAGGTTGCAGGTTCAAGTCCTGTCTCTCCTGCAAGTATTCAGCAATTTTGAGTTTTAGTTATAATTAAACTTGTTTTGGAAAATTAAATGGTGAAAAAAATACAAAATTTTATAAGCGATGTAAGGTTTGAGATGAGTAAGGTTTCTTGGCCAACATGGGAAGAACTGAAAAGTTCGACTTATGTAGTTCTTACTCTTTCGTTCATCCTTATTTTATTTTTATTTGTGGTAGATTTTATTTTGGCTAAAATTTTAAAAATAGTGTTATAGTTATGGAATGGTTTACTCTAAGGGTAATTTCGGGAAAAGAAAAAAAAATAAAAGAGGCAATCATGTATGATGTTTCTATGTCTGATCTTGGGGAGTCGATTGGCGATATCTTAGTGCCTTCTGAAAATATTGTTGAGATGAGAGACGGAAAGAAAAAAGTAAAGGAAAAGGTTTTTTTTCCAGGCTATTTATTAGTCCGTCTTGATATGAATAAAGAAACAAAGTATTTACTTGAAAATGTTAATGGTGTAATATCCTTTGTGGGGCCAAAAGGTCAGCCTCAAGCTCTAAGGCCGGAAGAGGCTCAGCGATTTCTAAGTGATGATGGTAGCGATGGTCCTTTAAGAACAACTGAGGCCTCTCCTTACATTGTTGGTGATAATGTTAGAGTTACGGATGGTCCGTTTATGGATTTCTCAGGTTTGATTCAAGAGGTTAACCATGATAAGCAAAAGTTGAAGGTTTTAGTTAGTATTTTTGGAAGACAAACGCCTGTAGAATTAGATTATTTACAGGTTGAAATGGAGAGTTAGTTAGAATGGCAAAAAAAGTTTCAGGCTTTATAAAATTGCAAATACAGGCTGGTCAGGCAAACCCTGCTCCTCCAGTTGGGCCTGCCCTTGGGCAGCATGGTGTCAATATAATGGACTTTTGCAAAGCATTTAATGCAGAAACCCAAGAAAAATCTGGGGATCTAATACCTGTTGAGATAACCGTGTATGAAGATAGGAGTTTTTCTTTTATTACTAAAACACCTCCAGCGGCTAGACTTATACTAAAGGCAGCGAAGATTTCAAAAGGTTCAGGTGAGCCAAACAAAACCAAAGTGGGGTCTGTCTCTCAGCGAGATTTAAAGGATATTGCAGAGGTGAAGATGAACGATTTGAATGCTAATACATTGGAACAAGCTGTTGAAATGATTAGAGGTACTTGTGTTTCGATGGGAATTGAAATTAAAGGGTGAGTTAGAATATGAAATTATCAAAAAATCTAGCTAAAATTGCTGGTAGCCATGATAAGAAATCTCCCTATTCTTTAGAGGATGCAGTTGATTTGGTTCAGGAATTTAAATTTGTAAAGTTTGATGAAAGTGTTGATTTGGCTATAAATCTTGATGTAGACCCTAGGCATGCTGAAGAAAATATCAGAGTTACAACGCCTTTGCCTCATGGCACTGGTAATGAGGTGTCGATATTGGTATTGGCCTCAGGTCCTAAAGAAAAAGAGGCTACCGAAGCTGGTGCTGATTATGTTGGCAATAAAGAATATTTAACCAAGATAAAAAATGGATGGACTGATGTTGATAAAATAGTTGCTACGCCCGATATGATGGGCGAACTAGGTAAGCTTGGTAAAATTCTTGGACCTAAAGGTTTAATGCCAAATCCAAAAAGTGGTACCGTTACAATGGATGTTTCTACTGCAGTAAAAGAATTAAAAGCTGGAAAAGTTGAATTGCGCGTTGAAAGCAATGGAATTATACATGTCTCTTGTGGAAAGGCTTCTTTTAAGAAAGAATTTTTAGTAGAAAATATTAAAACAGTTTATGAAGCTGTCCTGAAAGCTAGGCCTGCTTCTGTTAAGGGGCAGTATTTAAAGAAGATTACAGTTTCTTCAACGATGGGGCCTAGTGTATTGATTGATCATTTAACTTTATAGTAATAATTATGCCAAATGAAAAAAATATAGAAAAAGTAAAAGAGCTATCCAGTTCATTCCAGAAAGCTAAAGCACTTTATTTTACAGAGTATCATGGGCTCAATGTTGAGCAAATTACAAAATTGCGTAGTATGTTTTTCAAGGAAAACATTGATTACAAAGTGGCAAAAAACACCTTGGTGAAAATCGTTTTATCCAAGTCGGAAATTAGTGACCTCGATGGTCTATTGAGTGGTTCCACAGCTGTAGCTATTGCTTATGATGAACCTGTTTCTCCAGCGAAGGTAATAAAAGAATTTAAAAAAGATTTTGAGCTTCCTCGTGTTAAGGGGATCCTTTTTGAGGGTGAATATTTTGAAGGCGAACAATATAAAAAATTTGCAGACTTACCAAGTAAGGAAGAATTAGTCTCGAAGTTTGCAATTATGTTGAATAGTCCTATGTGCAAACTTTTATCTACAATTAATGCACCTATGCAAAATCTTGTAGGGTTGCTAAATAGTCTTAAACAAACAAAATCATAATTAATTAAGGAGTCTATAAAATGGCTGTATCTAGAAAAGATGTTTTAACGTATTTGGAAGAATCAAATATGGTCGAAATTTCCGAACTTATAAGTGAAATAGAAGAAAAATTTGGAGTTTCAGCAGCTGCTCCGATCGCAGTAGCGGCCGCCGCATCAGCTGGTTCAGAGGAGAGTGAGGCTAAGAAAACTGAGTTTGATGTTATCTTAAAATCGCCAGGCCAGGCTAAAATAAATGTAATTAAAGCTGTTAGAGCAATTACAGATCTTGGTTTAAAGGAAGCAAAAGAACTTGTTGATTCTGCGCCTAAAGCAATCAAAGAGGCTGTGGCTGAGGCTGAAGCTAATGAAATTAAAGCAAAGCTTGAAGAGGCTGGCGCTGAAGTTGAATTAGCGTAGATTTTTTAATTTTTATTTTTTTAACATTCAAGAACGAGGAGGCTTAATTGGGAGCCAAATTCGATTTATCTATTAATAGAGAAACTTTTTCCAAAATTTCATCTTTTATTGATGTGCCAGATTTACTTTCTATTCAGACGAAAGCGTATCAGCAATTTTTGCAAGAATGGATTCCATATGAAGCAAGAAAGCCAATAGGTCTGGAAGGCGTGTTCCAAGATGTCTTTCCAATTGAGGATTCCCATAAAAATTATATATTAGAATATAAGAATTACTATCTTGGGAAGCCTAAATATAGCTCGGATGAATGTATGGATAGGGGGGTTACGTTTTCAGCTCCTTTACGTGTCCGTCTTGCATTGCATATAACGGATGAAAATAATAAAAATGAATATGCTCAAAGTATTGAGCAAGATGTGTACTTTGGTAACATTCCATATATGACTGAAAAAGGAACTTTTATTATAAATGGTGCTGAAAGAGTTATTGTTTCTCAATTGCAAAGGTCTCCTGGTGTGTTTTTTGATGAATCAACTCATCCAAATGGGACAAAGTTGTTTCAGGCGAGGATTATTCCTGCTCGTGGGTCATGGGTTGATTTCACTACGGATATTAATGATTGCTTGTTTGTAATTATTGATAGAAGGAGAAAGTTCCCAGTTACGATGCTTTTGCGTGCTTTAGGATATTCAACTAACACTGATATTTTTGACGCTTTTGGAGCAACGAAATATTTAAACCCTAGCAAAGATGATTTAAATAAATATATTGGTGCAACCGTTACTGAGGATATTGTTGATTTAAGTACCGGTGAAATCTTTTTGGAAAGTGGAGCTGAGCTTGGTTCTGAAAATGTTGAGATATTGACTGAATCAAAATTTGAATCTTTTGGTGTCGTAGATGGTAATAAAAATTTTCATTCCATGCTTCTACTTAATACTATAGAAAAAGATCCTACTAGGAGTACCGAAGAAGCATTGGCTGTAGTATATCAATTAATTAGATCAAGTGAGCCGCCTAATCTAGAGACTGCTCAAAAATTTATTGAGCGAATATTTTTCAGTCCGAAAAAATATGATTTAGGTCAGGTTGGTAGATACCGCTTAAATCAGCAATTTAATTTAAAAGTTCCAGTAGAGGAAACAGTGCTTACTATGGATGATATCATTCAGGTAATTAATTTTTTAATTGATATGCGGAAAGGTGATAGGGGAATTGATGATATCGATCATCTTGGTAATCGTCGTGTGAAAACAATTGGTGAGCAATTAACAAATCAATTTAGTGTTGCCCTTAGTAGGATGATACGTACTATCCATGAAAGAATGAATCTTAGAGAGTCGGAGAGTATTACCCCTCAAGATTTAATTAATTCTCGGGTTGTAACCACTGTGATAAATACATTTTTTGGAACATCTCAATTGAGTCAATTTGGAGATCAGACTAACCCTCTTGCAGAAATTACTCATAAAAGGAGGATCTCTGCTTTGGGTCCAGGTGGATTAACGAGAGAAAGAGCGGGATTTGAGGTTCGAGATGTTCACTATACGCATTATGGGAGATTGTGCCCTATTGAAACTCCTGAAGGTCCAAATATTGGACTTATTTCATCTTTAGCAATGTTTGCTGAGGTTAACAGTCATGGTTTTATTGAATCGCCATATAGGAAGGTTGAGAAAAATGGAGTTGGATCTATTGTGACTGATGAGACTGAGTACCTTTCAGCGGATGATGAAGACCGCGTATTGGTGGCTCAGGCTTCAACGGAGGTAGACCGTAAAGGTGTAATTTCTGAAGATTTAATTCGTGCTAGAGTTAAAGGAGATTTTCCTATTGTTAGTCCATCTGAGGTTGATTATATCGAAGTTTCTCCTAACCAGATTCTCAGTGTTGCAGCGGCTCTCATACCGTTTTTGGAACATGATGATGCAAATAGAGCTTTGATGGGTTCTAATATGCAACGACAATCTGTTCCTTTAATGAAACCTCAAGCTCCAATTGTTGGTACTGGAATAGAAAGAAAAGTCGCAACGGACTCAAGATCTGCTATTGTTAGTCCTGTCGATGGGAAAGTGGTTTATGTCGATTCCAAAAAATGCTTAATTAAAAGAAAAGATGTTGTGGATTCCTTGGCTCTCTACGAAGGAGAAAATATAATTGAGGTGAAATTTAAAAAGTTTCACAGAACTAACCAAAACACTGTACATAATCAGCGCCCGCTTGTATCGGAAGGTGATGAATTAAAGATTGGTGATATTATCGCAGATGGTGCTTCAACAGATAACGGTGAATTAGCTCTTGGGTCAAATGTCCGTGTTGCTTTTATGCCTTGGAGGGGTTATAATTTTGAAGATGCTATTGTTTTAAGTGAGAGGTTGGTAAAGGATGATGTGTATAGCTCCGTTCATTGTAATGAGGTAGATCTTGAGGTGAGAGATACAAAAAGAGGGCAAGAAGAATTAACTCCAGAGATCCCAAATGTTGGGGAAGACGCCACTAGAGATTTAGATGAAAATGGTATAATTAGGATTGGGGCAAGGGTGTCTGAAGGAGATATATTAATCGGTAAAGTAACTCCTAAAGGCGAGACTGATCCGACTCCAGAGGAAAAACTTCTTCGTGCTATATTTGGTGAAAAAGCGGGAGAGGTAAAAGATGCTTCTAGGCGAGCTGAGCCAGGTATTAAGGGGGTTGTTATTAAGACTCAGCTTTTTGCCAAGCAAGCAAAAAGAACGAAGAAAGAAGAGCGTGAGAAAATACTTCTCTTTCAGAAAGAGGCCTCAGAGAAAAAATCTCATCTTAAGTCATCTAGGGATGAGAAGCTAACTAATCTACTAAAAGATCAAACTTCTAATGGGATACGGGATTTATCAACAGGTAGAACTTTAATCAAAAAATCTACAAAATTAACATTGAAGAGGGTGAAAAGTTTTGATTTAGAAAGGTTCGCTCAAGATGAGCCTTGGGTTGAAAGCAAACCTGCTTGGAAAAAGGTTCAAATGATATGGAGGTCCTTTAGGGAAGAGTGGTCGAGTATCGAAACTAACCTTGAGAGACGAATATTTAAATTAAGGGTTGGAGATGAATTGCAGCCTGGGATTTTGAAATTGGCTAAAGTTTTTGTGGCTCAAAAAAGAAGGGTTTCTGTTGGAGATAAAATGGCTGGTAGACATGGTAACAAAGGTATAGTTGCTACAATCGTTCCTGAGGAAGATATGCCTTTTATGGAGGATGGTACGCCAGTTGATATTGTTCTAAATCCGCTTGGGGTGCCTTCAAGGATGAATTTGGGGCAGTTGTATGAAACGATGCTAGGTTGGGCAGGAGACATTTTAAATAAGAAATATGCTACGCCTGTTTTTGATGGTGCAAGTCCTCTTGAGGTTCAGGATGAACTTGCTTTGGCTAACTTACCAGCGTCTGGCAAAACGAAATTAATTGACGGGAAAACCGGACAATTTTTTGACAACCCTGTAACTGTTGGTAGTATCTATATGATGAAGTTAAGCCATATGGTTGATGATAAAATGCATGCAAGATCTACTGGTCCATATTCTCTGATAACTCAGCAGCCTTTGGGTGGAAAGGCTCAGTTTGGCGGTCAGCGTCTTGGAGAGATGGAAGTATGGGCTTTGCAGGCATATGGTGCGGCGCATACATTGCATGAGCTCTTGACGGTTAAATCTGATGATGTTGAAGGGCGTTCAAAGGTTTATAATTCAATTGTTAGAGGTGAGCAAATGCCTGAGTTTTCTACTCCTGAATCCTTCAATGTGATGATTAAGGAGTTACAGGGTTTGTGCATCGATGTTGAATTAGATTAATATTTTAAGGAGGAAGGTTCTTGACTTACATACAAACAAATTCGTTAGATACATCTAAAAAATATAATGCAATTACAATTGGATTGTCTTCACCTGAGAAGATACTTCAACGTTCTTATGGTGAGGTATTGAAACCTGAGACCATCAATTATAGGTCTTATAAGCCAGAAAAAGATGGGTTATTTTGCGAAAAGATTTTTGGACCAGTAAAAGATTATGAATGTCATTGCGGGAAATATAAGGGGATTCGATATCGTGGTATTATATGTGATCGTTGTGGGGTAGAGGTTACTCGTAAAAAGGTAAGGCGAGAAAGAATGGGGCATATTACTTTAGCTGTTCCAGTAGTTCATATATGGTATTTGAGGTCTATTCCAAGTAAGCTTAGCTATTTAGCTGGTAAAAGTACGAAAGAACTTGAGCGTGTTATATATTATGAAATGTTCATGGTTATCGAGCCTGGTGCTAGTGGGCTTGATAAATTTACATTGTTAGAGGAAGAAGAGTATCTTGATATTGAGGAAAAGTTTGGGTACATGGCGGTATCTGATGATGATAGAGATAATGATAACTATTTTTATGCTATCATGGGTGGTGAAGCTATGAAGGAAATGCTCTCAAGGATAAGTATATCACAGTTAAAAAATGAATTAGTCGATGTGGTTAAAACTTCAAAGTCAAAGCAAAAAAGAAACGATGCGTTAAAACGATTAAAGGTTGTTCAATCTTTCGTTCCAAATCCATTAAAAAAACGTTTAAATAAGCCTGAATGGATGATTGTTTCTATCCTTCCAGTTATACCTCCAGAGCTTAGGCCTCTAGTTCCTCTAGAGGGAGGAAGGTTTGCTGCATCAGATTTAAATGATTTGTATCGTAGAATTATTATACGGAATAATCGATTGAAGCAATTAATGGAAATAAAAGCACCAGATGTAATCCTTCGAAATGAAAAACGGATGCTTCAAGAAGCAGTTGATGCTCTTTTTGACAATAATAGGAGAAAGACTGCAATACGAAGTGGTTCACGGCGTCCTCTAAAATCTTTATCCGATATGTTGAGAGGTAAGACAGGTCGTTTCAGGCAAAACCTGCTTGGTAAGAGAGTTGATTATTCAGGTAGATCAGTAATCGTAGTGGGACCACAGTTGAATTTGCATGAGTGCGGGATGCCTAAAAATATGGCTCTTGAGCTTTTTAAACCTCATATGATTCATGAGCTGATGGCTAGGGGTTATGCTCAAACACCTAGAAGTGCCAAATTAATGGTGGAAAATGGTGACTCTGTTGTTTACAAGGTTCTGGAATATGTTGTCCAAGATCATCCCGTTCTGTTGAACAGGGCTCCAACACTACACAGGCTTGGTATTCAGGCGTTTCAGCCGGTATTGGTAGATGGGAAAGCAATTCAGCTTCATCCGTTGGTTTGTTCTGCGTTTAATGCTGATTTTGATGGTGATCAAATGGCTGTGCATGTTCCGCTTGCGTTAGAGTCTCAAATGGAGGCGAGAATGCTAATGTTGTCAAGTCATAATATTCTCCACCCTGCAAATGGGCAGCCAATAGCTGTGCCTTCGCAAGATATGGTTCTTGGTTGTTATTATTTAACCATGCCTAAAAAAGGCGGTAAGGGTGAAGGAAAGATGCTTAGTTCTATTGAAGAGGGTTTGTTAGCCTATGAGAACAAATCTGTGGATTTGCATGCTATCGTTAATTTGTTTCACAAAGGTTCGTGGATAAAGGATACAACTGTAGGTAGGGTAATTTTTAATTCAATTCTTCCGGATGGTGTAGCTTATGTAAATCAAAATGTAGATAAAAAAATGCTTACTAAGATTGTAAATAACGCTTATTTAATATCAGGAAACTATCAAACTGTTTTATTTCTGGATCGTCTAAAAGACTTAGGCTTTGGAAAGGCTACTGAGAGTGGTGTCTCAATTGCAATAAGCGATGTTCTAATCCCTGATGAGAAATCAGATATTCTTAAAAGAGCTCAATCAGAAGTTGATGAAATACAGAAAAAATTTGACAATCATATTCTTACTGATGGTGAAAGATATAATAAAGTTATTGATGTTTGGACGCACGCTACAACAAGCATGGCTTTAACAATGATGGGAACATTAAAAAGAGACAGAGATGGGTTTAATCCAGTTTACATGATGGCGGATTCTGGTGCTAGGGGATCTCAGGATCAGATTAAGCAGTTGGCAGGTATGAGGGGCTTAATGGCGAAGCCTCAAAAATCAATGAAAGGTGGTGTTGGTGAAATTATTGAATCCCCAATTACATCAAATTTTAAGGAAGGGCTTTCAGTGTTTGAGTATTTCATATCCACTCATGGAGCTAGGAAAGGTTTAGCGGACACTGCCCTTAAAACAGCTGATGCTGGCTACCTTACTAGAAGGTTGGTTGATGTAGCGCAAGATGTGGTGACATATGAGAAAGATTGTGGAACAATCAATGGTATTGTAATCTCTGATTTAAAAGAAGGCGAAGAGATTATTGAGCCACTGTCAGATAGAATACTAGGAAGAACTATCGTAGATGATTTTATCGTAAAGGGTGAGGTTATTGTTAAGGCTAACTCTGTAATTGCTGAAAGTGAGGCTGAATTAATAGGGGACATAGGTATCGAGCAAATTAGAATAAGGTCAATTTTGTCTTGTGAGGCTAAAAGAGGTGTATGTGTGAAATGTTACGGATGGGATCTTTCTACTCATAAGCTTGTTGATATAGGCACAGCTGTAGGTATAAGAGCAGCGCAGAGTATTGGAGAGCCGGGTACTCAGTTAACTTTACGGACATTTCATATAGGTGGTACTGCTACTAGAATTATTGAGCAGTCGGAAATGGTTTCGAAGCGTCCTGGCGTTGTTTCTTTTTCCGAAAATTATGATTTTGCAGATACGGTTGATGAATCTGGTACTAAGGTTACTAGGTGTATGGTTCGCCATTCTAAGCTAATGATTTTAGATAAAGATGGAACTGAAAATAGTTCATTTAATGTTCCTTACGGAGCAACCGTTTTTGTTAAACAAGGTGAGAAGATTGATGCTAAGACTACTTTAATTAAATGGGATCCATATACTGATATAATTTTAGCTAGAGAAACGGGATTTGTATCTCTAAATGATTTTATTGAAGGTGAAACCTTTGCAGTCGAGGCTGTTGAAGGTGGTAAAAAGCAAATGGTTGTTGTTGAAGCTAGAGATAGGAAGCTAAGTCCTCATATCGAAATTATTGATGGTAATGGTAAAATTTTATCAGGTGGAACAATTTTACCAGTTAAGGCAACTTTAATTGTAAAGGATAGGCAGAAAGTGCGTAAAGGGCAAACTTTGGTTAAAATCCCTAAAGACATTGGAAAAACTAGGGATATCACTGGAGGGCTTCCAAGAGTAGCGGAATTGTTTGAGGCAAGAAAGCCTTCAAACCCTGCTGTAATGTCAGAAATTAGTGGCTCTGTAAGATTTGGTGAAACTAAGCGTGGAGTTAGAAAAATTCATATTACGGGTGTGGATGGTGAGGAAAGAGCTTATTCGGTACCTTATGGTAAGCATGTTATTGTCCATGAAGGTGATCATATTACAGCAGGTACAAATCTTTGTGAAGGGGCTATTTCCCCTAATGATATTCTTCATGTTCTAGGGCCGATAGCAGTAAGAGATTATCTTGTAAATGAAATACAAGAAGTTTACAGGTTGCAAGGTGTAAAGATTAATGATAAGCATATTGAAGTAATCGTAAATCAAATGATGCAAAAGGTAAGTGTGGTTGACCCAGGGGACACTCGTTTTCTTGAAGAGGATAGGGTGGCTAAACGTGAATTTTTTAGAGAAAATGATCGAGTCACGAAAATGGTTATTGTTAATAATCCTGCTGACTCAAGTTTAGAAGAAGGAAGTATGATTGATAGAGATGAGTTCCTAGAGGTAAATAAAGAATTAAAAGCTGATGGGAAGAAGGTTGCTACTTATAGAAAAACAAAGCCGGCAACATTTGAACCTATTTTAATGGGTATTACTAGAGCTTCTCTTAATACTGAAAGTTTTATATCGGCTGCCTCTTTCCAGGAAACTACTCGTGTGCTAACCGATGCTTCTACCGCAGGTAAAAGAGATGAGCTACTTGGGTTGAAGGAGAATGTAGCGGTTGGTAGGTTGATCCCAGCTGGAACAGGTACGCCACAATTTGCGGATATGCTGGTAGGGTTGCAAAGGAAGGAGGATCCTTCAGTCGACAGTAATGAGACTGTTGCATAATTATTTTAAGGAATTGGAATTTAATATGTTTTTATTGAAGAATATGTTGTAATTTTCTGGGCTTTAGAGGAAATG
>Ga0066856_10000890_pt1 | contig 11369 bp, 9 predicted proteins | sample ETNtaG_5_FD_65605 | JGI IMG/M metagenome (GOLD analysis project Ga0066856, IMG submission 65605) | Marine microbial and viral communities from oxygen minimum zone, Eastern Pacific Ocean - ETNP201406SV205 | ecosystem: Environmental > Aquatic > Marine > Oceanic | place: Pacific Ocean: Eastern...
GTCGTCGCATGAACACGAAACTCCAGATAGATAGAGAATTTGTCGGCAAACAACGCACGAATCTCTCGGCGTGCTCGACGTATCCGCACCCGTCGACCGCGTCTTTCGAACGCCGTTGCTCTCATCTTCTCCAGGCTCAACAAGCTGCGCGCTCTGAGACACCCCAGATGCGAAGAGATCGTTGCGCACTTGGGCTTCCTCCGTGTAGATTCGCGCCATCTCCGGCCACAAATGACGCGCAGTCTGTTCGCTCGGTTCATCCGCTGCTCTGCACACTAATTCCTCGTGACTAAACAGCGACGGTGTCGCGTGCAATCGATTTCTTTGCGCGCTCAGGGAACCGCTCGCCAACCAATCAGTCGGAGCGTAGTTGACGCTCTCGGTGCAATTCAAACCGCAGTTGAACGTGGCGTAATACGCGCCCGGAAAGGTGATCACGTACTCGCCCGGATATTGTTCCAATTTGTTCACGGGCACGCCAGCGTTCATCAAGAAGTTCGGCGATAGCATCGTGAAGACTCGTCCCAAATCGTTGACGTGCGCCTCGTACACATCCGGCATGACGTTTTTGAAACACTCCTCAAACTTGTCCGCCGCGCTCGCGGGCACGCAGTACCACGTCTTCGGCGCTCCCCAGTGGTTGTACGTGATTCTGTAAAGATCGTGATGCTCTCTTCGCCACGTCGTGGAGCTGAACGTGCTCCCGACTTCCAACACCGGCGTCGTCACGCCCGGCAAATCTTCCCGCAGAGACGCCAACACGGATGGGTGTTCACCGGACGCGCGCGCGACATTGTTCAAATTCCACTTTGATTCCGCCAATTCTTTAATATCATCCGCACTGACGCCCTCAATCTTCACCCGAAGCGTCTCACCGCGTCTCGGGAACCCGCTTCCGTGCTTGGTGGTGTCGATCTCCGTCCCGCACTTCACCTCGCACACGTCGTCCGCCGAGCTCGCGTCCTCCACCATTCTCCAGAAACACTCATCGATCACTTGCATACTGATTCCCACCCGCTTGGCCTCCTCACCAAAAAACGCCGTGTCGAACTCGATGCACGAATCGTTAAACTGCGCCAACGTAAACTCGACGCCGCGGTCTTCGCTCAAGAGCGCCACCTCGCGGTCGACGTCTCGACAGCGCGCGCAAAACCACTCCCCGCTCGGCACTTCCGTCATCTTCGGCGTCAAACAATACATGTGCGACCTGTTCACGATCACCGAGCGCGGCATCACCACCGCGAGTCACCCGTCAGTCTCTCGTCTCTCGCGTCTTCGTCCTCCGCGCGTCCTCCTCCGCGCGTCCTTCTCTAAACCCTCACCCTCGCGCCCGCGCGTAACCGTCGACCTCGTCCAATCGCCGCCCCTCTCGCGCGCGTCCCCGCCCCCCCTCGAGCCCCCTCTCCCGCGCGAACGAACGTAAAATAATTCCATCGTCATCCCATCGCGCGCGCGCTCGCATCGCGCGCACCCTCGATCGCATCCATCGCACAGGATCATCGCATCCTCGTCCCCGGGCGCGCCGCACACGTCGCAGTTCGCGTCACCCTCGTGTCCGTCGCCGAGCTGTCGAGCGATGTGATCCAATCCCTGCGCGCGACGCGAAAACGAACGTCGTAAAAAACGTGTCAGTCCGCGCTCGCGCGCTCGATCGTCCGGGACTCGCGCGGTCGCCCTCGTCGCGGTCGTTCGTCGAGCCGCGCGCCCTCGAAACCACGCGCGGTCGGGTGCGCGGATATGGCTCGATGATTGCGTACATTTTCCACCTCGTCGCGCTTCGGAGGCGGTGCGCTCGCGCCGAATTCCAACCCGACGAGTGCGTCGATGATCTCTTTGTCTTCCTCGGTGAGCGCGCGCGCGTTGGCGACGTACTCGCGCGCGCGCGCCGTCTCTTCCTCGACGCGCGTCTCGCGCTCGTACGCCCTCAGCCACGCGGCGTGCGCGCGTCTCGCCGCGTATCCCGCGCGACACCCGCGTCCGTGCGCGCCCATGGACTCCGCGACCTCGCGCCAGGCGATGTTCCCGTCGATCGCGTCGTGTCCACCGCGTCTCTTGACGCTCTCGTACAGCGCGCGAAGGTCGAATCGCCACTCCCCGCATCGGTGCAATCGCCACGCCGCGCCTCTCGGCGCCTTCACGCTCGAATTTCTCGCACAAAATCGTTCGAACGCGTCTCGAAACGGCACCGCGAGTTCCCCACTCGCGTCTCTCGCGCACGCTCCCAGCGCTCGCACCGCCTGCGTCGTCGCCTCGAAGGTCCACGCGCGCAAATCCAACGCAAAGGCGTCGCTCCGCCGCGCCTTCGATTGGGATTCACCCTCGCCTCTCGTCGTCGAGAGTTTCCCCGCGCCCGCGTCGCGTCCACCGATGGACGCGAGCGCATCGATGGTCTTTCCCACGTCGTCGTCGACGCTCACGGACGTCGCCGGACACGCCCCGGGCGCGCGCATCGCGACGACGCGAGCCAATGGCGCGCGCGCGCGGTCGGTCGCGCGGGCGGCGCGTTTTTCGTTTGTATACCGCGGACATCCTCAGACTCGTACACGGGGGGCACGCGTCGCGGAATACGTATCATCGGCGGTGTGCGTGACACGTGGATGTATGTATCGGGTGCACGGTACGTATACAAGTAGGTTTTGAATCTATACAGTGCATGGCTGGTTTTTTAGTCACGGACACGCGATGGGATGGGATTTCAATGTCATCATCGTCAGACGCGCGCGCGCGATCGAACGAATCCGACGCTTGTCATGTCTCGCGCGCGCGATCTCGGACGCGCGATCGACGATACCTTCGACGATGGAATCACCAGTCTCACCTTTCGCGCGAGAGACGACGACGACGACGACGACGCGTCCGTGCTCCTCGTCACCTCGTGGGACGGCACGACGCGCGCGTACGAGTGTCGAGACGCGATCGCGCGACGCGCGATGCTCGCGACGCACGACGTCCCGGTGCTGTGCGGGACTTTTCTCGGGACGTGCGATCGCGCGTGCGTGGGGTTGCTCGATGGGTCGGCGCGCGTCGTGTGTTTACGAAGCGGGACGACGACGACGCTCGGCGCGCACGCCGGCGGACCGGCGGCGACGATCGCGCACGACGAGGGTGGGACGGGATACGTGGTGACGTGTGGATGGGATAAAACGATTCGGGTGTGGGATCCGAGCGCGGGAGCCGGGGATGGACGGGAAGTGTCGACGACGACGACGACGGGGAAATGTTTCGCGAGCGACTGCGCGGAGGGACGCTTTGTGTGCGCGACGAGCGACGGGCAGACGTTGGCGTACGATGTGGAGGATTTAGCGAGAGGTGGAAGGCCGACGGTGAGCAGACGATCGAGCATGCGGTTTCAAACGCGCGCGATCGCGTGGAACGCGACGAGGGATGGATTCGTCGCGGCGAGCGCCGAGGGTCGGTGCGCGGTGGAATTCGCGCGCGCCGACGAAGACGCCGCGCGGAGGTTCGCGTTCAAGTGTCATCGAAAGACGGAGGACGCGTCGAGCGGGGAGACGGTGTATCCGGTGCACGCGCTCGCGTTTCATCCGACGCTCGGGACGTTCGCCACGGGTGGGGGCGATGGGTACGTGAATTTTTGGGACGGCGAGGCGAGAAAACGATTGGCGCAAGTCGGTCGATTTCCCACGTCGGTGTCGGCGCTCGCGTTTTCACCGAACGGCGCGATTTTAGCCATCGCGAGTTCGTACGCGCACGAGGATCGAGAGAACGTCAAACCTCGCGACGTCATCTATCTCAGATCGGTCAGCGAGGACGAGGTTCGTCCGAAAAAGTCCGCCGCGTGAAAAAGCGCGTCGCGCAATCATTCATTCATCATTCGTTCATTCATTCACTCATTCGTTCCCTCACGCGTCGACGCGCGTCGTCGTCGTCGTCATCGTCGTCGACGACGACGCGCGATGACGACACCGTCGATGCCCATCGCGCGCTCGTTCGCGCGCGCGGTCGCTCGACGCGCGCGGACGTCGAACACACACACATCGTCATCATTCGACACCACCGGGACGTCGGGGACATCGTCGTCCCGTCGCCGCGCCGTCGTCGCGCGCTCGTCGCCGCCGCCCGGATTCGATTACACCGCGCTCGTCGCCGCCGTGCGCGAGATCAACGCCCTGAACGCGCCGGCGAAGATCGACGCGTGCGTGCAGACGGATGCGCACTCGCTGGCGGTGCGGGGACGCGGCGTCGACGGCGGCGCGCGCGGGTTTCGCGTGTCGTGGCATCCGGTCACCGCGCACGTCGCCACGACCTCGGCGCGGGGGAGCGAGGGAGTGGGTGGTGGGCGAGGAACGTTCGACGCCAAGCGGGATAACCTGAGCTTTGGTGAACGGGCGAATCGAGTGTTGCGAGGAAAGGTGTTGCTCGAGGCGACGATGTGCGGCGAGTGGGAACGCGCGTGTCGATTGCGATTCGGTGAGCGTCCGGGCGCGGAGGTGGAGTATGAATTGTTGTGTGAGGTGATGGGGAGGTACAGTAACGCGTTCTTGTTGGACGTGGCGCGAGGGGAGACGGTGTTGGCGTGTGGGTATCAAGTCGGGGAGAGACAGACGAGCGCGAGACGATTGGGCGTGGGGTACGCGTACGAACCGCCGCCGACGGCGCCGGGAGTGGATCCGACGACGGTGGTGGACGCGGAGGCGTTCGAGGCGTTGATTCGAGAGGTGTGTGCGCGCGTGAGCGCGAGCGAGTCGAACGCGATGCGCCTGGATGGGTGTTTAGTGCGCGCGTTCAGAGGCGTGTCGCCGGCGTTGGCCAAGGCGTTGACGCGAGGCGCGGGCGTCGCCGACGGCGCGAGAGTGGAGGACGCGAGCGCGAGCGATTGGCGCGCGGTGTACGAAGAATTTAAAACGTGGATGATGAGTGTTGATTTTGACGGCGCGCGAGGCGGGAGAGTCGCGCTCGAAGACGCGACGTGGTGCGAAGAGTTTGGGCAGTTGTTGTTGCACCCGTCGACGGCGGGGTCGCCGTTGCCGCCGCCGGCGGATGATTTGGGCGCGGACGGTGGTCCCATCGGCGCGCTCTTCGGCATCGTGTACGGAGAGGTGGAGGAGAAGGACGTGTTTGAGCGCGAACGCTCGCGAATATTACAAGCCGTGCGCGCGAGATTGAAGAAATTGGCGAGCAAAGAGGCTGGGTTTCGTAAACAACTGGACGCGGCGAGCGGGCACGAGGCGGTGCAAGAGCGCGCGGACGCACTGATGGCGTACAGTTACAACTATAAAGCCGGCGCCACCGAGCTCGAGGCGCAGGATTTCACGACGGGCGAACCGGTGATGCTCGAGGTGGATCCGGAGAAGGGTCCCGTGGGCACGGCGGAGGCGCTCTACAAAAGGACGAGAAAACTTCGGCGAACCGCCGACGCCGTGTTACCGCTCGTCGAGAAAAATGCGGCGGAGATTGAGTACTTGCGTCAGGTTGAGTTCTCCATCGCGGAAGCGAACACGTACGCGTCGCGCGATGATTTATTGTTCATCGAAGAGATCGGCGTCGAGCTCGTCGACGGCGGATACCTCAAACCGAGCGGAAAGGGCGCCGAAGCCGAAAATCGCGCGAGGGCGACGGCGAAGAAGAAGGGCACCAAGCCCAAGACCGGGAAAGCGGCGAGAAAGCGAGAGATGATGAGCGCCATTCGCGTGTACACCGCCCCGAGCGGGAAAGAGGTGTACTGCGGTCGAAACAGTCGCGGAAACGAAGCCGTGAGCTTACACTTTGGCCAAGACCAAGACGTGTGGTTTCACGCGCGCGGCGCCCCCGGCGCGCACGTCATCCTCCGTCAACAGCCCGGGGAGACCGCCTCCGACGATGACATTCAATTCGCCGCCAACATCGCCGGATTCCACTCCAAACTTCGCGACGGCGGCAAGGTGAACGTCAGTTACACCTCGCCAAAGTACGTGCAAAAGCCCAAAGGCGCGCGGCTCGGCATGGTCACCATCGACCGCGAATCCGTCATCGTCGCTCGTCCCGACGACGTCGCCACCGTGTGCGTCGACGACGCGTCGACGTGAATCATCGTCCCGCTTGCCGCCGCCGCCGCCGCCGCCGCCGCGTCGGCTCGATGACGTCACCACTTTGACCAATCACGACTCAAAAAACACCCCCTCACGATCCAAAACGCCGATCCATAATCCATCGTGACGTCACGCGCGCATCCGTCCCGACGCCACTTCCGCGCGCGCCCCGCGACCTCGCGCCCGACGCACGCGCTCAAAACGTCTCACATGTCTCTCACCGTTTCCTTCTCCGCCCGCGCCGCCGTTCCGCGCGCCGCGCGCGTCGTCCGAACCCCGCGCGGCGCCGTCGCCCTCGCGCGCGCGGCCGCCGACGCCTCCGCCGACGCCGACGCCGTCGCGCCGAGAGACGTCGCCGACGACACACCCGCCGCGATGGGACTCATCGACCCGGCGGATGGATCCATCGCCGAGGCGGCGCCGCTCGGTGACGACAACGCCCTGCTCGAACGCGCCATGGTGGCGTTTACGGATTCTCGCGCGGTGGAGGTCATCAACGGACGCGCGGCCATGGTCGGTTGGATGCTCGCGCTGAGCGCGGAGATCGATCGACACACGTCTCTGTGGGGACAATTGTTCAACACGAGAACGTTCACGCTCGCGGATGGGGTGTCGCGGACGTCCACGTACCCTGGGAGTGGATTTTTTTTGGTGCCGCTCGTCGTCGTCGCGGCGCTCGGCGCGTCTCTCGCGCCGACGCTGAAGAAGAGCTCGCCGAATGGACTCGATGAAACGCCGGAGGCGTTCGGTCCGTTTAAGCCCGAGGCGGAATTGACGAACGGACGCGGCGCGATGGTGGGTCTGGTGTCGCTCTTGGTCGTCGAGCACTTTACGAAGGGCGCGCTCTTCGGCTTCTTTTAATCAACGGTTCGTCCTTTGGACGTCCTCCTCCACCGCGAGCGGTCATTTTTTACGTAACGAACGCATATCTAGTAATATTTTACTTTTTGTAACAACGAGCGGACGCATGAATTCATTCAATTCCTCGCAATCACGAGACATCCTCCTCCGTCTCCTCGGCGTCCAGAAAAGCGGACGCGGCTCTCGCCAAGCGTGCGATCTCCGCGTCGTCCCCACCCCGTCTCACCGCCTCATACATCGCGTTCTCCGTCTTCACAAACACCATCCGTCTCGTCGCGTTCCGAATCGGTCGCAACACTCTCTCCCCGACCTCCCCATCGTCCCTCGCGCGTAAAATCTTCTCCACCGGCCACCACCGCTGCGCCACGTACTCGTCGTCGCACCGCGTCATTCGAGAGATTTCCTCATCCGTCAGCGTCGCCGTCAGCACCACGTTCACGTCGCACGTCCCGTTCTTCGCGGGTTCTTGCACCCGAAATTCCCAATTCATCGTGCTCGTGGTCACGAATGAAAATCTCGAGACGTCCACGTCGACGCCGACGTCTCGCGCGGCGTGTCTCCTCGCCGTCTCCTCCACCCGCTCCCCGCATCGCATGCGTCCACCGACGTACCACCACGTCCCTTTCGCCGGTTCGTGCCTTCGAAGACCGAGCAAGACGTCGCCCTTACCGTTCGTGAAGAGCACGTCGACGCATCCCTTGACGAGGGCGTCGAGCGCGCGTCCGTACACGTCGTCGGGAAGAAATCGCTCCGCGGGTGGGACGTACGTCCCGGTCTCGTAGTGATGGTGTCGCGCGCGCGCGGGCATGGAAAACGAGGTGAGAGGGGAGATACGAACGCGTATCGTCGAACGGCGACGCGCGATCGCTCGGGAGACGCGCTCGGGGGACGCTCGAGTCGCGCGATGCGTGAGGATGTGATGTTATCTGATGATGATGAAAAAGCGTACGGGACGCACTCGTCGCCGCACACGCGCGCGCGCGACGCCATGGGCATCAGACCTGGATGCGAGGTGGATCTCACCGGTAAAGTCGCCGTCGTCACCGGCGCTAACACGGGAATCGGCATGCAAACGGCGAAGATGTTGGCGGACGCCGGGGCTGAAGTCATCATGGCGTGTCGATCGATCGAGCGCGCCAAGACGGCCAAGGCGCGCGCGTCGAACGGTGGGAAGAACGCGGTGAGCGTGATGACGCTCGATCTCAGCGATACGGACAGCGTGCGCAAGTTCGCGGCAAACTTTTCGAAAAAGTATGCAAAGTTGGACATTCTCGTGAACAACGCGGGACTCAACGCGTCGAGCGGATATCAGGGGCCGAAGACGACGAGCCAGGGATACGACATCTGCATGGGGGTGAATTACTTGGGTCATTTCATGCTCACGTCGCTGTTGCTGCCGCTGTTGATGAAGAGCGAGAACGGGGCGCGGGTGGTGGCGCTGAGCTCGGTGACGACGTGGTTCGGATCGAACAAGTATCACTACTATTACAAGGGAGCGAGCAAGACGAAAGGAAACTACGGATCGAGCAAGCTGGCGTGTCTGGCGATGACGGTCGAGATGCAGCGACGATTGGACGCTAAGTACCCGAAGAATAAGATTATGTGCGTCGCGGCGGATCCGGGATTCGTCGCGAGCGACATCTGGAGAGACTTCAATCCCGTCGTGCGTAAGATTATGGGTATCCTGGCGCTTTCGCCGGCGCAAGGCGCGATGACGAGCGTGAACGCGGCGTCTTTGGCGTCCATAAAAAAAGCGCAGCTGTACATGCCGTTCAGCATCAAGATGTCCAAGCTCTTCAAGATGAACAGAAGCGCGGCGTACACCTTCGGCATGCCGCTCTTGTCCAAGATTTTCGCCGGCTTCAGCGCCGACACCATGGCCCCGCGCGCGAAGAACACCGAAACGAACGCGAAACTTTGGGAGCTCAGCGTCGAGTTTTGCAAGGAAAACGGCGTCGAGGAGTGTGAGGCGTACAATTTGTAATTTCTTGCTCTTCCTTTTTCATTTCTACCAAGAACTCTATTTTTCCGATGCCAACGCGTTCGCGCGCTCGTCGCATCACGCCTTGACGCTCCACGGAATCTCCTCGCCGGCGTAAAACGGCACCACGGTGGCGTCGCCGAACTTGTATTCTTCGGGGACCTTCCAAGCCTTCTTTTCTAGCGTCACCGTTTCGGTGTTTCTCGGCAAACGGTAAAAGTCGGCGCCGTTGTGCGACGCGAAAGCTTCGAGCTTATCCAACGCGTTCACAGACTCAAACGCCATGGCGTACAGCGGCAACGCGGCGTGCGCGGAGAAGATGCCCGCGCACCCACACGCCGCCTCCTTCGCCCCCTTGGGGTGCGGCGCGCTATCCGTGCCCAAAAAGAATTTCTTGCTACCGCTCGACGCCGCGGCGAGCACCGCCTCGCGATGCTCCTCGCGCTTCAAGATTGGCAAGCAGTAAAAGTGCGGTCGCAAACCACCCTTGAACAACGCGTTGCGGTTGAACAAGACGTGTTGCGGCGTTACCGTGGCCGCCACGTTATCCGGCGCAGCGGCGACGAACTCCGCCGCGTCTCGCGTGGTGATGTGCTCCATCACCACTCGCAAATCCGGCGACCTGTCCAAGAGCGGCGTCAAAACATCTTGAATAAATTTTGCCTCGCGATCAAACACGTCCACGTCCGCGTGCGTCACCTCACCGTGCACTTGCAGCGTCAAACCCAACTCGGCCATCCTCGCCAACGCCGCCGACGCCTTCGCGACATCCGTCACCCCAAACTCACTGTTCGTCGTCGCGCCCGCCGGGTACAGCTTGTACCCTCTCACGAATCCACTCGCGTGCGCCGCCTCGACTTGCTCGGGCGTGGTGTTATCCGTGAGATACAGCGTCATGTGCGGCTCGAAACCGTCCGCCGCCGGCGCCGCCGCGGAAATCAACTCCCGGTACTTCCCCGCCTCCTCCGCCGTTCGCACCGGCGGCGTGAGGTTCGGCATCACCAACGCCCGTTTGAACGTCTTGGACGTGAACGGGACGACGTCCGGGACCTTGCTGGCGTCGCGAACGTGCAGGTGCCAATCATCGGGGCGCGTCAAGGTGAGCGTCGACGCGGACGCGGAGGCGACGACGACGCGCGCGCCGCGGCGAGACGTCGACGGAGAACGAGAGGAGACCGTGCGGTACGGGCGCAGAGCGCCGGCGACGGCGCGCGCTGCGACGACGGACGGCATGGCGCGAGTCGGCGTGTGGCGGCTCGGGGACGCGGCGGCGGCGGCGAGACGTTCGTGTCGACTAACTGCGCGTTTTACATCGTTCGCGGCCTACGTGTACGTAAAATAGATTATTAAGCATCACCCGACGGTTCACCGACGCATGACGCAGCACCCGAAGAGTCCGTTAAAGATTCTGGCGAAGGCGCCGTCCTCCTTCTTCTCACTCGTCTTGATTTGCGAATTCGAGCGACTGAGCGTGTTCACCCCCTGCACCGCGTAATCGATGACCATGTTCCCAGTTTTCGATTTCCCCACCACCGGCATGTCGTTATCGTCCTTGTAATGTTCGAAATCCGACGGCGTCCCGCCCCCCGTCAAACCGGCTTCGAGCTCCAGACTCGCGATGCTCTCGTGCAGACGCTCCTTGCTCGTCAGCAGGGTATCGCTCACCGCGTCGATGCGTCCACTGACGCTCCCAATCTCACTCACGTGTTCGCGTCGTCCACCCTGTCTCGACGCGTACTGTCCGCGCTCGCTCCCTCGAAGCTCGAAATCGAGCTCGGAGAATCCGTCGAATTCGCTCGCCGGGCCTAAATCATCCACGTTCCCCACCGACGCGCCGTCGTCCACCGTCGATCCGTACATCATCGAGTACCCGACCAAGGAATTCTCATCGTTCCCGCCGTCCACGCTCTCTCCGCTCTTCACGCTCCACTTATCCGTCGAGTGTCGGTCGCCGCCGCCCGCGCGAAGCGCGTGTCCCGCCCCCGTTCTCTTCTCCGCGAACGACTCCAACTGCTGCACCAGCGCGTTCAGTTCGCTGTCTTGACCTCGATCGGTGAAATCATCGTCATCTCCACCGTACGGCGCGTCCACCGTTCCCTTGACGCCGCCTCCGCGGCGACGATCGCCCGACGATGCGTCGTCGTCGTTGGCGCGAAATTCTCTGAGCGCGCGCTCGGTGAGCTCCACCGCCTGCAGCGTCGTCGCGCGCGTGCTCGCGAGGCGCGCGGAGACATCGTCGGCGGCGTGTTCGAGCCCACGCGCGGCGCCGTTCGTCGGGCGCGCGCGGCGGCTCTGTCGCATGGGTCGACGCGAAATGGCGTCGAATCCCCGCAGAGACCGTCGCGGCGGGTCGACGCGCGCGTGACCGCGGCGAACGAGAGCGCGCGCGCGTGGGCGGAGATGATGGCGCGCGCGGTGTTCGCGCGGGGCGGGGAACGCGCGGTGGAGACGACGACGCACGCGAGAGAGCGCGCGATAAAGGCTGTGACGTCGCGAGGACC
>Ga0066856_10000893_pt1 | contig 11352 bp, 6 predicted proteins | sample ETNtaG_5_FD_65605 | JGI IMG/M metagenome (GOLD analysis project Ga0066856, IMG submission 65605) | Marine microbial and viral communities from oxygen minimum zone, Eastern Pacific Ocean - ETNP201406SV205 | ecosystem: Environmental > Aquatic > Marine > Oceanic | place: Pacific Ocean: Eastern...
TCCGAGGAAATCGAAAACATTCACCATGAAAGATATCTGTTCCATGCCGAAAGTAACCAGACCCGTGTTACTCGTGTGCGCTGGAAATCGCAGAAAAGAACAAAACATGCGCAAAAAAACGATCGGATTCAACTGGGGCGCCGCCGGTTTGTCGAATACGTTGTGGACGGGCGTGCCGTTGCGAGAAGTGTTGTTCAAACTCGGCATCAAAGAACCGAAAGAAGGCGTGCACGTCTGCTTTGAAGGCCCCGAACGAGAGTTGCCGAAAGGTGAATTAGGTACGTACGGAACGAGTATACCGTTGCATAAAGCGTTGGATCCGAGTCAAGATGTGATGATCGCGTACATGCAAAACGGCGAGAAGTTAAAGCCGGATCACGGGTATCCAGTGAGATTAATCATTCCTGGGTATATCGGTGGAAGAATGATTAAATGGTTATCGAAAATTAAAATCACGACGAAAGAGAGCGATAACTTCTACCATTTCCGGGATAATCGAATTTTACCTCCGCACGTGGACGAGAAGCTCGCGGACACGGAAAACTGGTGGGAGAAACCCGAATATATTTTCAACGAGTTGAATATCAACTCGGCGGTGACGTCGCCGGCACACGACGAATATATTAGCTGTAATTACGAATCCAACTCGAACGAGAAAGACTATTTGGTAAAAGGGTACGCGTATACCGGTGGTGGGAGGAAAATCACGAGGTGTGAAATATCTCTGAATGGTGGATACACGTGGGAGTTGTGCGAGATTCACCGACCGTCAAAACCGACGGAATACGGGAAACACTGGACGTGGGTGAAATTTTCCAAAGTTGTTGAACGGAGTCGACTGGTAGAATCGTCTGAAATCATCTGCAGAGCTTGGGATGAATCCAACAACACGCAACCGAGAGATTTAACGTGGAATTTAATGGGTATGGGGAACAATCCTCAATTTAGAGTGAAAACGACCGAGGTTGCGTTTGAAGGGAAACGGTTCGTGAGATGCGAACACCCAACGGAGCCGGGAACATTGAAAGGTGGATGGATGGGGAACACCGCCGGTGAGTGGGAACCCGTGATTGAGCAATTAGATGGCCAAAGAGCTGGGGAAGAGATTGATTTAACTGTGCGAGAGAAACACAAGAGAGAGGTTGTGAGTATCGCGTCGACGCCAGAGACAAAAGTCGTTGGAGTGAAACCATCTTTAGAGGTACAAGAAAGAATGGAATCGCCGAAATCCACCATTCCTGCGAATGCGAAGTATTATACCGAAGAAGAAGTCGCTCAACACAACTCAGAGGAAGATTGTTGGATCATTGTTCAAGGGAAAGTGTACGACACGAATGCGTATTTGAAGGAAGGTTTACATCCGGGTGGCAACGCGTCCATCACCATGAACGCCGGAGAAGACACGACGGAGGATTTCGAGGCGGTGCACTCGGCCAAAGCGTGGAAACAGTTGGAACCGTATTACATCGGTGAGGTTGGGGTGAAGCCGTCGTCATCGCATACGTCTGATGTTACGAATAGTATTGCGAGCAGTGTTGGCGAAGTTGCGAAAGAAGTGAAAGAAAAAGAGAAAAAGAAGAAAAAAATGTATCCACCGACGCCGACAACAGGAAACGTCGATTTAGTCAAACACTGGCAAGAAAACAAAGACGTTTACGGAGATGTCGTTTTAGGCGAAGAAGCCGAAGCGTTGGCATTCGATCGCATGTGGGCGGGAGCGTCGAACCCGGTCGACGATGCGAAGAATCCGCGCGGGTGTAGCGCGAAGAAGTGGATCCCGTTGAGAATTGAAAAGAAGGTGCCGCTTTCGCACGATTGCATTTTGCTTCGATTACAGCTAGAGTCTCCCGAACACCAAGTTGGCATGCCAGTCGGTCAACACTTGTATTTAAGAGGTGAATGGAAAGGAAGAAAAGTCATGAGAGCGTACACGCCGTCGTCTTTGAACGGCACCTTGGGCGCGGTGGAGTTTGTCATCAAGATTTACTTCTCCGGCGCAAACGAGAATTACCCGGAAGGCGGCGCTTTGACGCAATATTTGAACCAACTCAACGAAGGTGATGCGATCGATGTGAAAGGCCCGATTGGTCACATCGTTTATGAAAACGGCGGTAAGTTAATTATCGACAAAAAAGTTCGTCCGAAGCCGGTGAAGAAGATGACTTTGATGGGTGGCGGTACCGGCGTAGCGCCGATGTTGCAACTCATCGTGGCGATTTTGAGCGACCCTAAAGATGAAACAGAAATCGCATTTATTTACGCAAACAAAAGCGAAAAAGACGTTTTGTTGAAGTATACTCTCGATAGATTAGAGAGGGAACACCCGAAGAGATTTCGAATGCACTATTTGATTTCAAAAGCGATGGATAATAGCTACGAGTCCGATATCACTAAAGGTCGCATGCAAGTCGGACGAATTTCCAAGAAGATTATAGGTTTGCAAGGCTTCGATGCTTCAAAAGATGGAACGTCTGTCGCGGTTATGTGCGGTCCACCGGCGTTTGAAGAGGACACGTGTATTCCCGCGTTGAAAGAGCTTGGCTTTGTGGACGACGACATCATCCGATATTAGACGAGAAAATTAAATACTAATGCGCAATGAAGAACAACAAAGAAAAAGAACAAAACGTAATCATCGTGATCGTTATGAAATACTTTTCTCGCGTGCAAAGACAGAGTGACTTAATTTGCCCTCGGTCTGTCACACACAAACACTCTCAAACATAATATTATTATTTATTTTATTTATTTATTGCGTCCGTACGCTAAATAATGCACCCCGGCTACGAACGCCGCGGCGCCGACAATGTTCCCGAGCGTCACCGGCAAAATGTTCCCCATAAGCATTTGCGACACCGACACATCCGCGCCGTACAACATACCGTGCGGAATCAAAAACATATTCGCGATGGAGTGTTCAAATCCCATTGTCACAAACGCGGTAATGGGCCAGAAGATAGCCAAAATTTTCCCCGCGACGCTCGTCGTCGCCATCGTCCCCCACACGGCTAAACACACCAACCAGTTACACAACACGCCTCTCACGAACGCCACCATAAACGGCAACGTCGTCGCTTTCATCGTCGCAATTGCAATTGCTGGTGCTGGATTCGCCGCCGACGTCATCGCCATGTACGCCATGTACGCTAAAAACACCGACCCGGCAAAGTTCCCGGCGTAGGACACCAACCAATTTTTCATCACTTGCGCCTGGGTTACTTTTTTCGACAACAAGCCGCTCAACATGACGAACACGTTTCCAGTGAACAACTCCGCGCCGGTTAAAATGACCATGCTCAAGCCAAACGGAAGGCCAAACGCGCCTTTCACGAGGTTCGAGAGACCTGGATTTGCAGCCGCCAACGCCGGCGACGACCCGCCGACGCTGGTTAACAAAAGGCCACCAAGCCCAATCAATGCACCAGCGGTGAAACTCAACGCGAACGTGGACATCGTATCCGCGCCGGCTTTCTTTTCCGACGTCGCGACTGCCGCCGCGAACGTTTCCGGTGGGGTTTTCGCGTCCGACGCGTGCACCGTCACCAGTTTACGCGATCGCGTCGTCGTCAAAGCGGCGTCGCGTCCTTTCCCGATGAGTGCCACCTTTTGGTCCGCGAAAAAGCTCGATTCGCGCTTAAACGTCGAAGACGACACGTTTTGGTGGCCTGGTCTCTTTTCCAACGTCGAGGCGGCGGTGGCGGTTATTCTTCTCTTCGCCGTCGCGTTGACGCTCGGCGCGAGCGTTCCTCGTCGAGCGGGTGCGATGATGGTCGCACGCGTGGTCATCATGATATGCGTATTTATATTCGCGCGTTTTGGATATAATTATTCTTTTAATGTGACGCACCTCTCATCGACACACACCGCCCGACGTTTGTCGCCCTCTGCTTCTTCAAAGACCCGCTTTAAAAGCGCTTTTTTTCTTTTCTCAAAGATTCGTCTTTGTCAAAACGGGTAAATGTCCACACCAAAAAGGAGGAGAAGGAGGACACACACTCTTTTCGTCAACAAAAGACGTAACTTTTCGAAAAAGAATACACAAAAAAGGAGAGATTTTCAAAAAAAGCGACCAAAGGACGACAAAGGAACAAAGGTCGCACGTCATTTTTTTCGGATAATGTGAGCACCTTCCGTTTTTACTGGGTGGAACGAATGGAACCCCCTACACACAAAAAGAAAGACGTCTCGAAAGATACAAATAAAAGTCGCCAAAAGAAAGAAGAAGAAGAAGAAGAAGAAGAAGAGGACGGCATCTTTACCACCACAGCGCGATAGAATAATCATGAATACGTCGAGCGCCGCCGCGGTGCGCATTCGGTGTTCGTCGATCTCGGGGTCGACTTTGAGCGAGACGACGAGACAAAAACGCAACACCGATGGGAGTAATCATCATCATCATCGTCGTCTCGCGCCGAAGAAAAAAGATGGAACAAAAGGCGCGACAGTGAGAGACGTCGTCTCGGTGCCGCCGTCGAAGACGATGGTCGCGTCCATTTCGACGTCGTCGGCGGCGTCTGGGAACGCGATCGTGCCGATTGCGGTGGGTATTGGCGCGGTGGGAACGGCTGCCGCGATCGCGTTGAGGAGGTCCAAGACGACGACGCCGACGACATCCGCCGTGGGCACGAAAGCAGCGTCCAACGAGACGATGCTCCAACACGTCGTGGACGGCGAAAGCGAGTTGGCAAAGTTCAACGCAGAAACGAAAAAAAAATACGCGAACTTTCCAGAGATTGTTCGAGAAGACGCGCACGTGTACAAGGATACAGACGGGTATTACGTGGTGAAAGAAGAGTGGCAGAAACCAAGCAATGCGTTTGAAAAGTTGAAATTGGCCAAGGACGCGATGAAGACGGTTATAGCGTTGAACGAGATTAAGACTTTAGGCGAGAAGAGTGGATCCACGAAAGAAGATTTCGAGAAGTTTGAAAAGGAGCTGGGAGATGGAGACGAAATCGATCATCGCTTGAAGTGGGCCGGATTGTTTCACCGAAGAAAAGGGCATTACGGGAGATTCATGATGCGTTTGAAGTTGCCGGGAGGACTCGTCTCCTCGGAACAGATGAAGTACTTGGCGAGTTTAGTGCAATCGTACGGAGACGACGGGTGCGCAGACATTACGACCAGACAGAACATTCAAATGCGAGGAATTCAATTGAAAGATGCGCACGATATCATGATCAACTTGGAACGTTTGAAGATGTGTTCGTTACAGTCCGGGTTGGACAACGCGAGAAACGCCACCGGGTCGCCCATAGCCGGGATTGACCCGTTGGAGATTATCGACACGAGACCATTTACGGATAAAATTCAAGAATACGTCACCGGTGGTGGAAGAGGTAACCCAGAAATTGCCAACTTAGGGAGAAAATGGAACGTTTGCGTGGTTGGTTCGTCCGATTATTTCGAGCATCCAGAGTTGAACGATTTGGCGTTCGTGCCGGCGAAGAGCGAGACGACGGGAGAGATGGGATTTAACGTTTTAGTCGGCGGGTTCATCTCGAGCGCGAGAGCTGCCGAAGCTATTCCGTTAGACGCGTGGGTTCCCCAATCAGACGTGGTGGCCATGACGCACGCGGTTTTGACGACGTTTAGAGATTATGGTCATCGCGGGAACAGGCAAAAAGCAAGGATGATGTGGTTGGTGGACGAGATGGGATTGGATGTCTTTCGCACGGAAGTCGAATCGAGAATGCCAGGCGGACCAAACTCGTTAGCGCGTGCGGCGAAACAAGATTTAATCGACCGCACGCAAGTGCGAAGAAACGTTATTGGCGTCCACGACCAAAAGCAAGAAGGGTTGCAGTGGGTCGGCGCGAACGTCGTCGGCGGTCGTTTACAAGGTGACGACATGATGAAGATTGCGGAGTTGGCTGAAAAATACGGCAATGGCGAGATCCGCTTAACCGTCGAGCAAAACTTTTTGATTCCAAACGTCCCGAAAGAGAAAGTCGAGGAGTTATTGAAAGACGAACTGTTTTCGCGATACTCGACGAAACCGGGAAAAATTGTTGGAAACATTGTCGCGTGCACCGGGAACCAATTTTGCGGGTTCGCGCAAGTTGAAACCAAGCAAAACGCGTACAAATTAGCGGAACATTTGGAATCCGTGCTCGATTTCCCGAAAGATGTTCGAATGATTTGGACCGGGTGCCCGAACTCGTGCGCGCCGGTTCAAGTCGCGGATGTTGGCTTGATGGGCGCGCAAGTGAAGAATCCGTCTGGCGCGAAAGGTAAGGTACCGGGCGTGAACATTTTCATCGGCGGTACAGTTGGACCAACTGGACATTTGAAAGAGAAAGCGGAGATTGAAAGAGTGGCGTTGTCGGAGTTATACCCTGTCGTCGAAAATATCATGATTGAAAAGTTTGGTGCGACGAGGAAAGCGACGCCGACGGAAAATCCGAACAACGCCGCGAGGTGGAAAATCAATAAATCAGCGCAGTATACCAAAGGTGTTCCGAAAGCGTTGGGAAAACAGACGCACATTTGTACCGCGTGTGGATACATTTATTCCGAGGATAAACCGTTCGATTCGTTGCCGGAAGATTACGTGTGCCCGTCGTGTTCGGCACCAAAATCCAAGTTTGAAAAGATGAAAACCGACGACGCTGCGCCGAAATCGGCGAGACCGGTGACGGAGTATCCAGAAGGTACATTGGTGACTTTAAAAGGTGCTGGCGAAAAGGTGAAGTTAAAATTAGTCGAAAAACAAGACGTCTCTACCAATACGAGACGATTTAGATTCGAGTTACCGTCGAAAGACCACATTCTCGGTTTACCTGTTGGACAGCACGTCATGGTTTCCTGCGACGGCGGCAAAACGTCTCGTCCGTACACGCCAATAACCAACGACCAAGAAAAAGGCTTCGTAGATTTGATGGTTAAAATTTACGATCAAGGCGTCGTGACACAACAGATGGATAAGTTACTCGTCGGGAAAGATTCCATAGAGTTTGAAGGCCCGAACGGTTTGATTCGGTATACGGCGAGAGGTGAGTTTTCGGTGACGAACGCCGTTTCCAACGAAGTTGCCAAAAAGTCGAACGTAAAATCAATTTCCATGATTTGTGGTGGTACCGGAATTACCCCGATGCTTCAAGTTGCGAGACAAATCTTCAGCGATGTCGGCGATACTACGAAAGTGAACATGATCTTTGCGAACCAAACGCCAAAAGACATTTTGTGCAAAACCGAGTTGGACGAGTTGGCAGCGAAGGACCCAAACTTTTCCGTGCATTATACCGTTGATACGGCGAGCTTGGAGTTATATTCGAAGGAAAACAAATGGACCGGAAGCATTGGCTTTGTGAACGGCGAGATGATTAAAGCGCATTTGCCGCAACCGAGCGAAGACAACGTCGTTTTGTTGTGTGGACCGCCGATGATGGTGGAAAGCTGCGAGAAGAACTTGAAAAGCTTAGGCTTCGATTGCGAAAAAAATGTTTTGAAGTTTTAAATACATGCACATACATTAACAAGATCATTTTTAATCGTGTATCTCGCACATACGTTTGTAAAGATACCTATTTTAGTAATTCGTTATTAACATTGTTGTCGTCGTCGTCGTCAACAATTCATTCGTATGCAGTTGTAAGCGTAGAAATCTAAATGAAAAGTTGTTATAATGTATGAAGTTTGAAGACTCGATAAAAATGATTGTTTTATGTACAACTCGCAATGCTAAAAGCCGCAGAGAATCTTTTTTATCTCTCTCTTTTGTACTGCCGCTGCCGACGCGCCGCCGATGCCGCTGCCGATGCGCCGCCGACGCCGCCATTATGAGAAGAGACGACGAGTACGTTTACTTATTGCGCCCACTGAGCGGCAATCGCGTTTTGCTTTCTCAAGTCATAGAACCACACGCCGCCGGCGACAATCATCGAAAACGCGCAGAAGAAGCCCATGGTACCTTGCAGCGTCATCGGCCTTCTGTCGTACGACTCAACCTCAAAGTGGCACTCGACATTCTCAGTGTCCCCGTATTGGATGAACGCCCCGTCCGCATCCATGGCCAACACTTGCACGGTGTATGTCGTCGGCGCCGTGTTCATCGGAATCATAACTTCTTTGTTGCCACTCAACGCGGTGGAGTCAAACGGATCCACCAAATACTTTGCCGTATCTGCGGTTTGTTTGCACCGTTTGTTGTCCTCGATGTTATCTTTATACTTTCTCCACGCGCGGTCCACGGTTTGGTCCGCCGTGTAGCACAGCTTGATGCCGATTTTCGCCGGGGCGGTGGTGAGACCAGACCAGTTCACGGTAATCTTGCTGTCGCCGGCTTTGTACGTCTATGGTTTTTTAAGGGAGAAGAAGAAGATGATGATGATGATGATGTGTGAGCTTCGACAATTAAAACAAAGCACGTTTCCGTTAAAACGAAGCGACACCCTTTCAAAGGAAAAAGTGCCTTTTGTTCACATTTTCGAAAGTGAAGAGCACAAAACCGACCGACGAAGATTAGTGTTGAAGAGAAACGCTCGCGAACAACACCCCATCGCGAAGCAAAGAACCTTCTTTCGGCGAAAGAATCGCGCGCGAGAGAAAGCGTCGCGTTGTTCTTTTCGCCCGACCGAACGCGCCGTCGTTGTGGGGAGCGTCTCTCCTTCTTCCGCGCGCGCGCGCGAAAAAAATGAATGAGGATTTCCCCTAGAGAGTAAAAATGTACCTTCGGCGTGCAGCCGTCGCCATGCGCCACGCCGGTGACGCCGACGGTGATTTTCGCGACGTCCTTCAACCCGGAGTACGTGGTCGCGCCGGAGGCGAATTGCGCGACGGCAATCAACGCCCAGAAGGCCAGGAATAATTTCGAAACGAGTTGCATGAGTGTCGTTTTGGGTGCGCGCATATAAAGTGAAGTCTGTGCGATGATGAGATGAAAAAAATGTGAACACAAAAAAGAAGACATTTTCATTCTTCTAAGGAGGAAACTGTGTGTGTTTAGGGTGACAAAACGTACATGCCCGAAAGCAAAAAAAGTCGACAAACGACGAGTCCTGGTTCCGAAGCGACGTAACCGTAAAGAGTACTTGTGGTTCGGACACGAAGAGAGGACGTAGATACTTTTTCGCTTGAGTACCACCCTATTATTTTTTTTGGGTAAAAGAGGTAAAAAGTCGTCGTCTTTTACGAATACATCTTCATTCTTTTGAGACGACGCCGACACATCACAACACACATCGCGACGCACCATCAAAAAAAATCATCATGGCGCCGCCGAAAGAATTCGAAGCTCCCGAGCACACGATTCCGGTCGACTCGTAAGTAGTAGCGCTTCCATCGCGTTCCGCGTTTTTTGCTCCGATGCGCGACGAACGGGCGCGGCGATTGCGACGATGAGAGAGTGCCTAAATGTTGTTCTCTCGACCTTTGGACGGCATTTTAAGTGCAAGCGACGCGCCCGTCGTCGCATCGATTCCGAAGATGACTCTTCCCGAAAGATGGATAAAAAGCGTACGAAAACGTTTTTTTCGTCGTCCCGTCTCGATGAAACGGAGAGTTGGACGGCGGATCGGTGCGCTGCCGACGCGCGCGCGTAGGCGTACACTCTCGTTTTTTGAGATGGATTTCTTGGACGAGTACTCACCATCTCTTTTTCCTTCTCCTTTTGATGAAAAATAAAACAGGGAACACAAGGCGATGTCTTTGAACATCTTCTCGTTACAACGACCGCACCACATGTCCTTCCACATGTCTTGGATTGGATTTTTCATATCCTTTGTCTCCACTTTCGCGGCTGCGCCGATGGTCCCGGTCATCCGTGAGGATTTGAACATGACCAAGCCGGATCTCGGTAACGCCGCGTTGGCATCGATTACGGGCACCATCATTGCCCGTGTCTTGATGGGCACGTTCGTCGACACCGTCGGCCCGAGAATTGGTCTTGGTATGCTTTTGTTAGTCACTGCTCCGTTCTGCTTTGCTATGCCGTTCGTCACCAGTGCGTCTGGATTTTTGATTTGCCGTTTGGGCATCGGGCTCGGTCTCGCGACGTTCGTCGCATGCCAATTCTGGATGTCTGTCATGTTCAACGGTAAGTGCGTCGGTATTGCCAACGCAACTGCCGCTGGCTGGGGTAACCTTGGTGGCGGTGTCACGCAATTTGTCATGCCGTTGGTCTACGCCGGTATGCTCCAAGCTACGAAAGACCGCGCGTTCACCGCTTGGAGATGGGCGTACATCGTCCCGGGTATGGCGCACTTGTTGGGCGGCATGGGTGTCATGTTTTTCGGACAAGATTTGCCGGACGGTAACTACAAACTCTTGCACACTTCTGGTGCTCTCGAAAAGAAATCTGCGTGGCAAGTCAACGTGATTGGCATGAAGAACTACAGAATGTGGTGCATGGTCTTGACGTACGGCTTCTGCTTTGGCGTCGAGTTGACCATGAACAACATCGTCGCTTCGTACTTGTACGATCAATTCGACGTTGATTTGGCCATCGCCGGTGTCTTGGCATCGTGCTACGGGTTGATGAACATATTCGCGAGATCCGTCGGTGGTATCACGTCTGACTGGGCTTCTCGCAAGTTCGGCATGAGAGGAAGATTGTGGTGCTTGTGGCTCTGGCAAACCGTCGAGGGTGTCATGTGCATCTTCATGGCCTTGGCGAAAGACAGTTTGGGCACCACCATTGCGATGATGGTCTTGTTCTCCATCTGCGTGCAAGCGTCTGAAGGTGCCTCCTACGGTATCGTCCCGTACATTACGAGACGCGCCTTGGGCGTCGCCTCTGGCTTCATCGGCGCGGGTGGTAACGCCGGTTCCACCATCTGCATCGCCTTGTTCTTCACCAAAGATTCCATTGAAACCTACGATGGTATCATGTACATGGGTTTTACTATCATTGGCGTGACTTTGTTGGTCATTCCGATCCACTTCCCGATGTGGGGCTCCATGTTCTTTGGTCCGAACGACTCCACGGAAGAAGACTACTACATCAAAAATGACTTCTCTCCGGAAGAAATCAAGCAAGGCTTGGCCGCGCCGGTCCAAAAGTTCTGCAACAACGCGCACATGGAACGCCCGCCCTCCAAGCGAACTGGCTCGGAATCCGCGTAATCTCCATATTACGCGGATCGCGCGAGCGAGCGAGCTGCGAGGCGCGTCCTTCCCGCCCGCGTTAAAAAACGCTAGAAAGCGAAGATCGCTGTGGAAAGCTCAAGGCGACGCTTTATTTAAACAGAAATTTATTAAAGAGAATCAACAAAGACGCGAGAATAGTCGACGGTAAAATTGTACATTTTTTAACGTGCGATGAATCTGATTCATCGCATCTACCGAATACTCTCACTCAAACACCTCTCTTTCGCGTGCCCCTCTCTTAAAACCGCGGTCGTCGTCGGCGTC
>Ga0066856_10000895_pt1 | contig 11345 bp, 12 predicted proteins | sample ETNtaG_5_FD_65605 | JGI IMG/M metagenome (GOLD analysis project Ga0066856, IMG submission 65605) | Marine microbial and viral communities from oxygen minimum zone, Eastern Pacific Ocean - ETNP201406SV205 | ecosystem: Environmental > Aquatic > Marine > Oceanic | place: Pacific Ocean: Eastern...
GGTGCTAAAACAGTGTGAGGATGAACTGGCACAACGAATGATTCAACAATTTCACCACCAGACATTATTATTCCCCCTTGTGTTGGTAGACTGGCCACTCAACGATTGCATTTCCAGTGCCAATTATGGTGCCGTATCCATGAAGAATCGCTGGATAATCAGGCACTTCAAGAGTAGACAATAGCCATGTGAAGGCGCCTCCATCAGTTTCAGCAATTGCTTGTTCGGTAAATTCTGGCATTTCATCGATAAGTCTTTGACATTGTCCTGATTTCATATAATCGATCATTCGCATGTCCCAAAGATGCATAGCATGGCTAGTAATGTGTTCTTTACTCATGTCTTCAGGGATTTTTGATTCAGTGGTAAAGTGTCGATGGGACAGGGAATTACTTGCCAAAACAACTACTTTTTTGCCACTCTCCAATATTGCTTCTCTTGTGACTCTACCAAGTTCCATCATCATTTCTTGCATAACTTCTACTGAATAATAAGCCCTTGAACGGTTACTGGATATTACCACTAGTGGCTTATCCCATTCTGGTCTAAACATATGGCCGGTGGTAATTGTCCCATAGTCAACTCGAAAATCAGGATTTGTCATCATCTTGACCGATAAACCAGCCTCGTGGGCTTTGTCATGAATTTGCGTAGCTAATTCAACATCGACATTCATATCATAATGGTAGCGAAACAAGTTGGGAAATATCGGGTCTACAGAAAGGCTTTGAAAATTCTCTAGGCCAAGGAAATGGGTTCCAATATAGGTTTGCCAATGTGGTGATAGAACTACAATTGCGTCATAGTCCACATCTTTTAGTGATTCACGTAATCGTTCATAGCCCCATCTTAGTTGCTCCCAACCACCCTCTGCCACAGGTTCATTTTGTGGTGGGTTTTCTGCATAGACAAGATGAGGTGGGTGAGGCGCTAAACAACCGGCTACAATCTCTCCTCTCGCCATGAGTGGGCCTAGTAGTAGGTTGCCTATATTTTGAACGGATAGAATTTCTATGCCCTAAGACTCAAACACCAGCGCAGTTTGGCGTATCCATGGACGAGATGGGCGACGACATTCCAGTCTATGCTAGTTCGTCTAATGATTCTCAATTGGACCGTGTTGATGGGATTGATTTTCAAACTGGAATGCGTCATATCATTGCACCAGCAGTTTTCGGAATGATTGTAGGAATAATATTCCAAGAATATATCACTCCCCAGTATAATTGGCCATCTCCCCCCCAAGGTGCTATTTTATCGTCAATAATCCTTTCACCGTTGCTTTATTTTATCTTGGTAAGGGATAAAGCCTCTCGCTGGTTTGAATATACTCTAGGTTTAGCCACCCCTGGAGCGATATTTTTCATTATTTGGTTTTCTGGATGGGGTGCGGTATTTTGTGGCGGTTATGGGGCACTATTGCTTTGGGTTTGGATCTCAACTTCTTGGGGCAGATACCATTTGCCGCCGTTTAGGTACGGTGTCTGGCACGCATTTGCCGTTGACATAGGTGCCTTTTCGGGAGCCTTACTTGCCTACAGCATCGGTTTATGATGTGTAGCTTTCTGATTCGTTAGGGAACTCGCCATGGCGAACATCATCGCAATATTGCTTTATCGCACCATCTATTTCATCAGCCAGATTCAAGTATCTACGAAGGAATCTTGGCGAGAAATCCATAGTGATTCCTAGTAAATCATGCAATACTAGAACTTGACCATCACAATCAGGTCCCGCGCCTATGCCGATGGTTGGAATATCAATTGCCTCACTAACCTTTTTAGCTAATTCGCGAGGTATTTTTTCAAGCACAACAGCAAAACAACCGGCTGCTTCCAGTATTTTAGCATCCTCAATTAATTTGTCCGCTTCTTCATCTTCTTTTGCCCTAACACTGTAGGTTCCAAACTTGTAAATTGATTGCGGAGTAAGACCTAAGTGGCCCATTACTGGGATGCCTGCAGTTAGAATTCGCTTTATTGATTCAGTAATTTCTGCCCCACCTTCAAGTTTAACTGCATGACCTTCGGCCTCTTTCATGATTCTGATTGCTGATTCAAGGGCAATTGCTGAATTGCCTTGATAGGTTCCAAAGGGCATATCAACAACAATTAGTGCTCTATCTACAGCTCTTTTGACACATTGTGCGTGGTATATCATATGGTCTAATGTCATCGGTACAGTAGTTACTTGACCTGCCATCACATTTGAAGCGGAATCACCCACTAGTATTACATCAACTCCGGCATTATCAACTAATTTTGCCAGTGAGTAATCATATGCTGTCAGCATAGTGATTTTTTCGTTAGCACGTTTCATTTCCTGAAGCGTGTGGGTTGTGACCTTCTTGGCTTTGCCGTGAACGGACATAGTTATTCCAGCAGCGCCATTGATTTGAAACTCTCGCTCCATAAAATTGGTTCAAACGTCCATTTCAGCCAAAAATCTGGTTAATTGCAAAAAAACCTCTTTTGAGTCTGCACATGATAATAACTGATATTTGTACTCAGGGTCACTGATTGTTAATGCAGCGACGGCAAACATCGAGGAGGAGGAATCATCGATAACCATTTCAGTACGATCTTCAATCCAGTCATCAAGAGTTTCTTTGTCGATTTGTAGGATTCCGCCAATTTTACTCAAGATTCCGTTTAGGGTATTTTTTAGTTCAGTCTGCTGAAATTTGGTTAATTCACCTTCATCGGGGAGATAATTTACATCAGCAGAGAGGTATAATTTGGAATGTTCGCTGCCTTCGGGGACTCGCTCAAGTATGGTTTCTAGGTCAGGTAATATTCCGGCCTCAGGTATCAAATCCATCATTGATTCATCTTCAAACGGCGGCAGAACAGGTTCGTGGACTTTGTTGATTTGGAACCTTCTTCGTCCAACAAATTCAATGAAATGATTACTGCCTTTTGTTTCATGACTAATTATTTCTGCCTCACAGCCAAACATTCTAGGGCCACTCCAACCGTTGTGAATTGCCATTGGATCTGTCATAACCATGCCAAAAGGTCTGTCATCAAGTAAGCAATCATCAAGCATTTGTCGGTATCTAGGTTCAAAAATCCTTAGGCTTTGTATTTCTCCGGGCATAAGCACCATTGGTAGGACAAACAATGGGAGATTATCTGCCTCGGACATAGTGGAAAATGTGCGGTTTTACTTTTGAAGATATGTTCAATCATCTTTTACACATATGTTGCTTAATTCGGAAAAGAAATTCAATGACCAATCGCCACCTTCTCTGCCCACCCCGGAATTTTTCACACCACCAAATGGAGTTCGAAGGTCTCGATGAAGCCATGTATTTACCCATAAAATACCGCTGTCAATTTGTTCAGCAAATTGTTTTCCTCTTGCTGTATTGCTAGTCCAAATTGAGCCGGCTAATCCGTATTGAGTGCTATTAGTCATCTCAATCGCTTGTGCATCAGAATCAAATTTATGCAATGTTACCACTGGTCCAAATATTTCTTCTGTTGCACATCTTGAATTAATAGCTAGGTTCTCAATAACGGTCGGGCTGATGAATGAACCGTTTTGGAGACTGGTTTGCTCAGGAATGATTCTTTGGCCTCCGTAAGTTATTGTTCCCCCTTCTTGCTTGGCTAATTCGATGTATGAGAGGACTTTTTCCATATGTTGTTGTGAGATGACTGAACCTATGTCAGTTGACTCATCATCAGGATTACCAACCTTCATGGCAGCAACAGCAGCAATGAATTTTGGCATAAAATCATCATAAATTTCAGCATCAACAAGTATGCGTGAACCACACAAACATACCTGCCCTGAATTGGTAAATGCCGCCTTTGCAGCACCTGCTGCTGCTTTTTCTAGGTCTGCATCACCAAGGATAATAGTGGCATTTTTACCACCTAGCTCAAGTGATAATTTTTTGAACATTGGGCCAGCAGTTTTAGCCACGATTTTGCCGGTTTCAGTACCGCCGGTGAATGATATTGCTGTTATGTCGGGATGTTCTAAAATTGCTTGTCCTGCACTGGGACCTAATCCATGGACAATATTTACCACACCTTTTGGAAAGTTAATGTCATCAAGGGTTTGGGCTAGTAAATTTGCAGTCAAAGGGGTCATTTCACTTGGTTTGGCTACAATGGTGTTGCCCATAACCAAGGCAGGTGCGACTTTCCAAGATAGTAGGTACAAGGGCAAATTCCAGGGAGTGATTAATCCGACAACTCCAATTGGTTTACGAATTACATAATTTGTTGCGTCAGCCATTGTGAACTTATTTTCGGTCTGTTGTAGAGCATGCTGGGCAAAGAATCTGAAGTTACTAATGCTGCGTGCAGCATCGACTCTTCTAGCCAAACCAATTGGTTTTCCGGTATCCATGCTTTCGGTTTTAGCAATATCTTCTGACCTTTCCTCTAAGGCTTGAGCAATTTTGTTGAGCCAATTTATTCTCTCATCTTTGCTAAGTCCACGCCAATCAGGTAAGGCAAGTTTTGCTGCCATTGTTGCCTTTGCCACATCATCATGATTTGAATCGGGAATTTGGGCAATGATTTGACCAGTAGCGGGGTTGATGTTATCAAGACTATTGCCACTAATTGGTAAAGTAAATTCACCATTGATGTAGTTGTAAATCTGCAAATTTACCCCTCAATATCATATGTCCAGCGATCTTGATCTGGATCCCACTCATCCCAAGTATCGATTGTTTGAAGTTTTTCATGGTAGGTATCTGGTACAATGCCAGGGACAATAAACGCTTTTTGTCGATGTAAGGGGTAAGGGTTGCGTAACTCAATTCCAAGAACTCCAAGAATTGCTCTAGCAACATACCATGTTGCTTGTGAATTCCAGCCGTGAGCAATTTTAACAACCACTCCCAAACCTTTGGGGTAATCTGGGTGTTCTATCGCTAAACCTAGTAGCCCATCAGCGCCCTCTTTAGCGATTACTCGGCCTTCTCCTGCTTTTAGAATAGTAGAATCCAATCTGTTGAACCCTCCGACTAAGTCCGGGTGTTTGACCATTGCCTCCCATATCCAATCATCGTCTTTATCACGGACTAAACCAGCATAAATTTGCGCCAACTCGGAAACAGTATTGGAGACTGTCGGCAGCCCACAACCATCCTTAGCATATCTAAGTGGTTTCCAATCGGGACCTAAATACGTGCGAATCTGTGCCATATATGCAGAAAACACCTCATGATTTGGTAAGGTGTATCCTGCACGATTCCAGCCCTTCTTGCGACATCCGTGAAGGATTGCCGCGTGTTCACCAGAGCAAGTGTGGAACCATCTTCTTGGTCTTCTGACTTGCCTGCCAAATTGAATAAGTGGGACATCTAATGGAGTCAACATCAATGGCCATTCTTCCTCATAGAGTAATGATTGGGCGGCAGCAACGTGTTCTGTATCGCCATTGTGGGAGGCTACAGAAATTGCTTTTTGTTCCCAACTTAGATTGGCCAATTCTTCGGTAAATGCTTTGAGCATGAATGGCTTCATCATTGACCTTCCATAACATAGCACATTACCGCCAAATGAATGTATTACCTCATCACCATGCGCCCAGGATACTGCGCCATGGATTGTCGTCTCAGACACCCCATTTCTTCGATAATCAACCAATGGTTCCCAATCCACTTCACGGCCAGTAGGAATTCCTTCAACGTTCTCGCCAAGTGACGATTCAGGGTACATTGAGCTACCGGGCCTACCGTCTTTTACTGCAGAAGGCATGTGCTCCTCGCTCATTTTCCTGCCTCCAACATAGTGTTGACCATTGGAACTACCTTTTCCATATATGCAGACATATTACGGCAAACTCGGTCAGAATCATGATTAAAGAAATCGAACCAAGCCATTATCGTGTCTTCAGGATGAAACCTTTCTACGATTTGTTGAGCAACTTCAGATACATTTCCAATAAGTGCATTATTTGCTGCTTTGCTAACTTTTTCCGGGTCGATGGTTCCCTCAAGAGCATTCCAATATGCTTGTAGTGCGCTTTCTGCTTCTTGTTTAGCAGCATGACTCTGCTCCTCTCCAGTTAAACCATCTTCATCGTTCAAAAATACAAAACTTGTTCTTGGCATGTAACTCCTGTGCCACTGGCCGCCAGCTTCATGAAAACATGCTGCCATTCTTTCATGGGTGGAATCGATAATGGTTGGTGAGGTAATTGATAGATTAAACACCTTAACTGGCAAAAAGGAATTGACAAATTCTTGAGTTTTAGCGTCATGAGTGCCGGCGATAAGTTGTAACTGGTCACGATTCCAAGCCTTGGGAACAATTGAAATTTCTTCAAATTGATACCTGTTTGGGATTGCGATTTCATTTGCTACATCATCATCTGAATCAGCTAGGTATGCCGTTTGAACAGCAGCCCAATCTTCGTCACTGCGGAAATTATCTCTAGTAAGAATGGTCTTTCGAACATCTTCACTGCTAATTATGTCGCCTCGCAGTAGCCTAAGGAATATCTCGCTTGCTTCCATGAAGATCTGCCCTCGCAGAGTTTTCCATGCTGACTTTTCCCACGAGTTTCGTGGGGTGATGCCATAAGGTCTAGCCATAAATTCAAATCTACCAGCACTAAATCCGACATGCAATTTCCTTTTATCATCAAGCATTGATAAAAATTGAACAGTATTTGCTATTCGTTCTGCTTGAGCAATTGGCCCTCCACTAGCCAGAATACTTACTACGGCTGAGCCAATATCAATATTTTCTGTTTGTCGGAAACTCTCCATGGCTAATTGTGGGAAATCTGTACATAATCCGACTTCACCTTGCCAATGCGGAACCACAGGGCTTGAATTCATCTTTTGAGTTTCTGTTGAAAGATGTGCCTGAGCAATCCAACCAACTCCAAAACCTAGGATATCAGCATGCTTTAGTTGTTGGAAGTAATTAGCAAACATGGTATTCTCAGACGGAGTCTTACCGTCCACGCCAGGAGTTTGGCTGATTGAGAAGAAAATGTCATGCTTCATGACTTGCCACTGGTCATGCCAAACGCTCTTAGGACATAATCGATGTGGAAGTGAGTTAATCTGAGTTAGGATTCTCTAATTTGGTTAAGGCCTCTAGCCTCTCACGAATTTGTACCGGTGCTTGAAGTCCAAAAGCAATGAATGAATGCAAACAATCAGACAGGTGAATCATCGCCGCCTGATAGTCACCTTGAATCTCACATATATCTGCTAAGCCCCATCTGGCGACAAATTGCCCCGATACATCTTCTAAGTCATTGGACAATTCTAATGACTGCGTGTATAGGTCAATTGCTGCATCAAATGTTCCTAGTGATGCTTGAGTGTGTGCCAAGTCAGATAGTGCTTCCATCAATCCTTCTTGATCATTAGAGTTGGTGAGTAATTCAAGTCTCCTTGTGCCATGAACTAATGCGGAATCAAGGTCATCTTGCCGCTTATCACAGGCTTCTAAAACCGCTAAACTGTAAACAAGTCCAGAGTTGTCAGTTAACTTTTCTCTAATTCGCATTGAGCGTGTAATAAACACTTTACAATCATCATAATTTTCATTACTCAAGCATATCAATCCTATGTGGTGTAATACCGCAGCAGCTAGTGCTTCACCGTTCTCTATTTTCTCAGACTTTGCTGCTAGTTCAACGAATTTTTCTTGTTCCGAATCAACAATTTTTAGTTGTTCAAATTCGACCCATCCGGATTCTAATTCATCTTCTGATACTTTCTCTGCGTGTTCAAGCAGACGTTCAACTAGGGCGAAATCTTCTAACTCTTCGGCTAATGGAATTAAACGCAAAGCCAGCGGAGCATTGACATTCTCAATTGCCCCTCCATCAGTGAGCATTGAGACAATTTTCTTTGCCTGTTGGGCAGTAACCTCGCCGTTCATGACTGCGCCAAGACCCTAGCATGAATAACCTATTCCAACCGATTTAGCAATAATCTTGATAACAAAAATGACTGAGCATGAAGAAGATGGGTTCTCTTGATGGCTATCTTCAGGCTCTAAGCCTAGTGGCAATCCTTATCCTTGCACCAATGACCATTCATTTGGCGATACACAAAGATGAAAATACCGTTTTTGTCTATATCGAACCTGAAGAAGAAGAATCAGAAGAAGGTGCTGAAGGTCGAGAAATTCCTGAATTAAACCGATCTGAAGTCGCACGAATTGCTACTTTCAACATACAGGTATTTGGTAAGACCAAAATGGATAAACCTGCTGTAGTAAGTCAATTAGTCGATATTGTACTACAATATGATATGGTTGCTGTACAGGAGGTCAAGGATATTGACCAAACTGTGCCATATGAATTTCTTGATGAAATAAATAACCAATCAGGGGATACTTGGAATATGTCATTAAGTCCAAGGAGTGGTGTTGATGCATCTTCTTCTGCCCAAGAACAATATGTCTACTACTACAATACCACTGTTTTTAGAGAATTAGGTAATGGTACTCTGTACAATGATTCTAGTGATGATTTGTTCCAACGTGAACCCTATTTGGCTACCTTTGAACTACTAAATGAAAGCGGTAATAGCTCAGGATTTGATTTCACTATATTCTCTATCCATACCAAGCCTGCTTTGGCAATGGAGGAAATCAATGCCTTACACACAGTTGTAGAGAGTTATCGTGAGAATAATACAGCGGAAACAGATTTGATTATACTGGGTGATTTTAACGCTGATTGTAGCTACGCTAATTCACAAGAATTGTGGGACTCACCAATGCGCTTGCCACAATATAATTGGCTGGTAAATGATCTTGCAGATACCACGGTTTCATCAACAGATTGTGCTTATGACCGCATTGTTACTTTGGATGAATTAAATGGACGATTAGTTGGTTCTTGGGGCATAGATAACTCATTTAATTCGACTGATGTATCTGACCATTATCCAGTTTGGTTCGATTTGTATCGGTAATCAAATCCCTCTTAGACGGCCGCCATCTACTGCTAAAGAAACACCGCGTATCGCTCCTGATGCAGGCATTGCGAGGAAAGTAATTGCTGATGCTGTTTCAAGGGGGTCAACTAACCTTTCAATTGGGACTTGTGACATCCATCCATCATGAATTTCTTGGTGAGATTTACCAGTTCTTTGGTTGATGCTACTCGCTAAGTTATCCAATCTTTCAGTTGCGGTAAATCCTGGAAGAACATTGTTAATCGTAATACAAGGAGCTAGTTCTCTTGAGAGTGATTTTGCCCAACTAGCCATAGCACCTCGTAGCGTATTAGATAAGCCAATATTTGGAATTGGTTCTTTTACTGAAGTAGAAATAATTTGAATTATGCGTCCGTAACCTTGTTGTTCCATTACTGGTGCTAATTGTTTTGTTATCTTGTGAGATGCGTGTAAATGCCTGGTAAATGGGGCATGGAAGTCCTCTACTGAATTGTCCAATAATGGGCCGCCAGGTGGGCCACCTGAATTGTTAATCAGGATGTGGACAGGTCCCAAATTTTCGAGTATTTCAGCAACAACATGGTCCAATTTATCTAAGTCTTCAAGATCTACGACTCTAGAATTATGTTTGCCTTCACCGAGATTAGCCAATTCACTAATTAATTGATGAAGAGAATCTTGGTTCCTTGCACAAATTGTTACATCTGCACCAGCGCAGGCCATCATTTTAGCAGTTGCTGCTCCAATACCCTTGCTTGCGCCAAAAATTAATGCGTGCTTGCCAGTGAGTGAACTGCGCGAATAGGGGTAATCCTTGCCAAGTAGGTCCATAGTCAAGCCAATAGGTCATATGACATATTATTATGCCATCATAACCAATCTAAGATTGCATTGAGGATTACCAACCAATCATCACTTGCGACATCTATTATCGAGTAGTGGTCGCCAGGTAACCATACCTTTTGCACGTCACTACCTTTTGCCTTCATAACTCTAGCATATGTCTCAGATTGTTCAATGGGGACCTCGTCGTCTTCTTCACCATGAATTAACAGTACTGGGGCAACGGGAGGGTTATCAACTGGATTGAGATTTGACCACAAGGATTCATCCTCTTCAGGGGCGCATCCAATCCATCTGCGAACAGCATCACCGTCATCTGATAATTTTGCCCGGTCAGCACCCACTAAATCTGTGATTGGCGCTTGGGCTATTGCTAGCCATGGCTTTCTTTCTGCCTTTGAGGCAAGGATTAGTGCTAATTGACCTCCAGCGGAATGGCCCATGACCATCGAACGCATTATGTCAATTCCAGGTAATAGAGCCAGTTGCCCCCACGCTCTCATAACATCAGACAATGTGTCCATCCAAACTCCATTCTCCTCGTCATTCCATCGCTTAAATTCAATGTTCCAAGCAGCGAGTCCAGCTTCAGCCAAATCCTCTGCAATCGGTTTCATCAACTCAGATGTGTACTCTGATTTCCAAAAACCTCCGTGAATCAACATCACGCAAGGTAATCCATGTTCATTGGCAAAGGGAGACTCATTGTCTGGCATATACAGGTCAGCAAACTGCCATTCCTCGGCACCCCACTGCATTCTATCAACTGCCATGTAAGGTACATCGCGTCACTATCTATGATAATTGCTATGCTAAACTTATAGGTGTTAATATTCTGCAAGCGTACATGAGCAATGTACTAGATATCCCATTTGATGATATGGATGGAAACTCACAAACCTTACGAAAACTGGGTGGCTCATCTACCAATACTTGGTTGGTTGTCAATGTGGCTAGCGCCTGTGGTCTGACAAAGCAATATGCTGATTTACAACAAGCATCATCAAAACAAGGATTGTTAATAGTAGGATTTCCTTGTAATCAATTTGGTGGACAAGAACCAGGTTCACACGAGGAAATTTGTCAATTTACTCGTACAACATTTGGTGTCGATTTCCCGCTGATGGGTAAGATTGATGTCAATGGCGAGCATCAATCACCTCTCTATGAAGCACTAACCAAAATAACTGGAGTAGATGGCCATCAAGGTTCAGTGCGTTGGAATTTTGAAAAATTTTTAATTGATAACGAAGGAGGAATGACTAGATTTCCTTCACAAACATCAGTAACCACCATCGTTTAAGCAAAAACAATGTTTTATACCATAAATGTAGATTTTTGTTGATTATGGTAGATTGGAATTTGGATACCGAGTCAAGAACAAATGTTGACCTTGAAACCAGACAAGAAAAGGTCAGCAGAAGGGCGAGAGTTAACAGATCAAGTTCATCTCGCAAGTCAAGACCACTGTTGCAAAAATCAAATCAACACTTGCTACATTCAGGGGTAAAAAGAAAGTCTACAACAAAATTGACCATTCGTAAAGTCAAGAGGGATATTCATGGTGACGCCATGATATCAGGATAATTCGTGTGATATT
>Ga0066856_10000896_pt1 | contig 11337 bp, 4 predicted proteins | sample ETNtaG_5_FD_65605 | JGI IMG/M metagenome (GOLD analysis project Ga0066856, IMG submission 65605) | Marine microbial and viral communities from oxygen minimum zone, Eastern Pacific Ocean - ETNP201406SV205 | ecosystem: Environmental > Aquatic > Marine > Oceanic | place: Pacific Ocean: Eastern...
GCCAAACCGCCAGTTCGTCGCACGACGGGCACCGCGCCGTAACGCATGGCGATGAGTTGCGACAGGCCGCATGGTTCAAACATGGAAGGCACGAGCAGCATGTCAGAACCGGCGTAAATGAGATGCGATAACGGTTCGTCAAAGTACAGGTGCAAAGCCGCGTCGTTGAAATGGTTTTGCTTCAACGCGTTGGCCATGTCTTCAAATTCGCGCTGCACGCTTGGATCCGGCGCGCTTCCGAGGAGAACGACTTGGCACCCTCGCTCGAGCGCTTTATAAATCCCGTGCTTGATGAGATGAATACCTTTCTGATGCGTCAAGCGCGTGACGACGCCGATGATCGGAACATCGGGTCGGTTCGGGATGTTGCTTCGTGCGCAGAGCGCCTCGCGGCACGCCGCCTTGCCTTCGACGACGTTGCTCATGTCGAACGACACGGGCAAGCACTTGTCATCGAGAGGATCCCAGATGTCGGGATCGATTCCGTTTACCACACCGTAGAACTTTTCGAGTTGGTGAGAGATCGAACCGTGGCCGGAAATTTCCTGCGCGTACGTCTTCGACACCGTCGTACCGATTTGCGTGTAATCCATCGCCTCGCGAATCAAATCTTGACCGAAATCGAGGTTGTGAATGGTGAAGACGATTCTGGGATTGGACAAACCGTAGTTATGATAATCCTCCCAGTACGCCTTCGCGACCGGAGCCGTCTGCCAATCGTGGCAGTGAATGATGTCCGGTTGGCGTCCGCTCTGCAACATCCACTCCAACGCCGCGCGACTGAAGAATCCAAATCTTTCGGAATCCGTCATCGGGATGGACAGATAATCCGTGCCGTAAATCATGCTCACGTTGAACATACCGTTTTCGGGATCGATGAAGAACGTTTTCACTCCCTCCACGGTGCCGCTGAAGACGTGGTTGTAGCATCCACCCCAATGGAATCCCTCCTCCTCTTTGAAATCTTCGATGAGATCGTACTTGAGGACGTCGTACTTGGGAAGCACGACCTCAACCTTGTGTCCCTCAGCCTGCACGGCGAGACCCAGAGACGTAACGACATCTGCGAGACCGCCCACCTTGGCGATGGGGGCCATCTCGACGCTCACGCTCATGACGTGGAGAGGTTTCTCTTCAACTGGCGCGCCGGCGGCGTCCTTACCGCCGACGATGGGGATGTGATAATCCATATTATTGCGGTTGTCGTACTGCCCGCCATTGGTTAAATCGTTTGAGAAGACGAAATCCATCATGTAGGCATCCGTCGGTGCGGTGATTTCAACTTCCATGCGCTTTTCTCCATTGATGAGCACTTCCGACATGGGGAGTTTGAACGTCTCTTCGTGGGACCATCTATTCCAGCTCCCGACGACGAAAACTCTGTCCGAGCCATTGAGACACGTGTTCTGAGGATTATAGTACAGTTTCATCGATTTGCCCGCCTCGGGTTTCGTCGGGTTCGTGAACAGCACGTGCTCGCGCTGCCTCATCGTCACCTCTGCCGCTTTCGCTTTCGCTTCCGCTTTCGCCGCCGCGCGCTTTGCGTTTTTCATTTTGTCGGCTTCCTCCTTGACGTAACGCGCGCTGGTGAGCTCCTCGAAGCGCTCCAAAACAGCGCTCATTCTGGAGATTTCGAGCTTTTCCGATGCGTTGCGAACGGGGGCGTGGAAATCAGCCCTGTCGGCATTGTCGAACGAACCTTGGCCATCGCTAAAGACGACGTCCAACACAGTCGCCGTGACCGGGACATCAATCGTCGCGGCGAAGAATCCATCCGCCGCGCTCTGCATCTGAACCTTACCGGCGTTATTCCAGTTGTTAAAACCGTGGTGCAAGAAAATGTCTGTTTTATCGTGAAGAGGTCTGTTCAAGGGACAGTATCGCACCGCCACCGGCATGCCCGGGACGGGTTCCTCTGGATTCAAAGTCCACAAACTCTCATCCTTCGGGGAGACGCCATCCAACTGCTTGGCCACTCCATCAAACTGCGACGACGTTTCACACAGAGCAATCTCCCAATCCTTACCAGCCATTGGAATGGCCGCCGCGAGTTCGCTCGCCTCCTTGTACGCGGCTCTGATTTCATCAGCCAACTCTCTCTCCATGCGAAGGTGCTCGTCGAGCGCGACATCGACGTCGTCCTTGGCGTCCTCGACGGCGTTCACTTGCGTTTCGAGGGTGATCTCAGCCACAGCGGCGGCTTTCACCTTTGCTTCGGCGGCGGCGACGGCCAGCTCTTTCGCCTTGAGCTCCGCGGCGGCGGCGGCTTCGGCGGCGGCTTTGGCGGCGACTTCCGCCTCCATCTTCGCTCGCTGCCGCGCCTCGGCTTCAGCTTCCGCCGCTGCGATGGCTTCCGCGCGTGCTGCTTCCTCGGCGGCGCGCGAGTCCGCGAGACCGACGTCGATGGCATCATCAACATCGCCCTCATCGTTTTCAACCGACTTGTTCGAATCACTCTCCTTCGCCTGCGCCGCGAATCGCGTCTCCGCCTCCTCCGCGGCGCGCGCGCGTGCCTCCGCCGCGGCGCGCTCCTCATCCGCAGATTTCGTTTCCTCGACAATGTCTACGAGCGTCGATCCCGGCTTGGACGCATTGACGACGGTCTGCGTCAATTCGGCTGTCGTCTCGACGTCGGCGCTCAGAATGTTGCGCGCTCTCAAATCAGCCAACTTTGCCTCGACTTCGGCTCTCACTCGCGCTCGAGCGGTGGTCTTGAGTTCTTCCAACGCCGCGGCTTTTTCTTCGGGCGTTCGCAGAGACACGGAACGATTCAGGAGCTTTGAGGTGGCCGAGTTATCCAGTGGCGCGGGCACGGCATCGGCCGCAGCTTTGGCTTCCGCGGCGGCTCTCGCCTCGGCCGTGGCTTTCGCCTCGGCCGCAGCTTTCGCCTCGGCCGCAGCCTGCGCCTCTCGTCTCTCTGCCTCCGCCTTGGACGCCTTATCTCCCTTATACTTTCTCAATTGTTCGTTTTCCTCCTCGAGCGCGCGCAGTTGCATCAACATGTCTCTCTCCCTCTCCAACTCTTCAATCTCTCGCAACATCTCCGCTTCCTCCGCGTCAACCTCGGACGACGCCACCTTTTCCACCCTCATCTTCGGCCCTTTCGCCGGCGCCCTCTCATCGATCGTCCCGAACGCCTCGCGCGCGCGAATCTCGCTCTTCAACGCGGTAATTTCTCCTCGCAGCGCGCGAACATCCGCCGCTCGCGGCGCGTCGCCGTTCTCCGACGGCGACAACATCACGCGCAGTTTCGTCTCGAGCTCGCCCAATTCCGCGCGAAGACGATCCATTTCAATTTCATTCGAATCGCGCTGTTCGTTCGTCGCCGAGACCGCGCGCGTCGTCGTGAGCGTCGTCGAGCGTGTCGTTGTGAGCGTCCCCGGCGCAGGTCTCCTCGTCGAATTCACTCGCGCGTCTCGTCGCGCGCGCACGCCTCGCGCCGCGACGCGCGAACGCGCGAGGACGCCGACCATTCGCGTCGACATCTTTCTCGCGCGCTTTCACGCCACGCGCGTCCGAACGCGCGCGGGGACGACCGTCGAACGTCTCGGCGCGTCCTCGTCCACACGACGGACGAGATTCGCGCTCGACGGCCGCTCGCGCGTCGAGAGAGCGCCAATCGAAACGAAAGCGCGAGGGAACCTCGGGGAGAAGACTCACGACGCGCTCGTCGATCGCTCGCGCGCGCAGTCGACCGCGCTCGCGTGTGGCGACGCGACGCGTCGCTATCCACAAAGACAACGACATGGTTACGTATTTTTAAAAATAGGACATTCGGTACATAGAATACAGGTGGTCGGGACGCGAGGGAACGCGGCGACGCGCGACGCGCGAGGGAAGCGTCGTCGGCGCGGCGCGGTGTTTCGCGCGCGGCGCGCGCGCGTTGCAATGCTAGTGGGTGTGACGGCGTCTATGGAGGAGCGGTGGGCAAATCCGTCGAGCGACGCTCGGGGAGCGAGGGAACACCGTCGGGGGAGTTTTTGAGACGAACCATGCGCTCGTCGAAGAGATTGTTGGCGAAGGCCCAGAGCTCGTAGTCGAGAAAGTTGAGCTCGTCCACGCGATCGATGACTCGACGCGGGATGCGTTTTCTGGCGTCCGAGCTGAAGGTTTCATAGGAACCGTCGATGCGTTCCTCGATGTGCTTGAGAGCGTTTTGTCGCAAACGGCCGTACTTGCGGAGCTGTGACGCTTCGCACACTCTGTATTGTTCGCCGAGTGTTCGTTTCACAATTTTGGCCAGCTTCATGGACGTTTTACCGTCGGTGGATCCTCGTCCAAACGCGCTCAATTCAAAGTCGCCGTACGTTTCATCTGCCTTTACGTTGGGCTGGATGATAGACTCAAACACGGTTCCTTTTTCGAGCACCTCAAACAGAGCGTCCGCGTTGACGGCCATGTCGTCGTAAGCGTCTTCGTCTTTGGATTCTTCCGAGTACGTGACCGTGAGCGCGTGAAAGCCTTCGTACCGTCGTCCCCAGTCGCCGTCGATGTCCAGCGGCCACACCTCGACTTTATCCTGCGATACGCCGCACTTCATGGCCACGCCTTCCGAGAGCACGGACACGTACTGTTCTCTAAAAGATTTCTCGTTCAAATCCTTGGGCGTTAATTTGCTGAATCGAAACACGAATCCCACAACCTCTGAGACGTCGTCGCGGCGCTTCGACGATGCGAGCCCTTGGATTCTCTTCTGCAACAAATCCCTATCCGTATTCGCCGGATTGACGAAATGCGCCGGAGAGTCCAGCGGTAAGTTTAATTTTTGCGCCGCTAACTCTATGGATTCATCCAGACGCTCGTGAAGGACGACGACATCGATCTCTTTCTCCAGCCTTTCTTTTGCGTAATCCATGAGCGTTTTGGACGCCTTGGTGCCTCGCCAGAGGCCACACTTGCGCAATTCATCGGCGTTCGGTTCCACGCTCTCGTCGGTGTTATTGGTTAAGCCTAATATTTGCCAAAATTGCCCGTTGTGAATGTCATCATGCACCATTTGCATCTCGGCCCAATCCTCGAACGGCGTGTACAGCTCGTTTTCATACACGTCGGATATCGACACCTTTCGACTTTTATCCTTTCTGATGATCGCGTTGTAATCTCGAAGTAACGCATCCATGTGTCGCGTGAGCACATTCCACGGCCACACCTCGCGAGTTTTCACGCGCTTCGCGTTCGGCTCCACCCCGAAACTTCTCGCCGCCACCTCTATGCTGAATTCGTACGATGAGAGCGCTCGAGAGGACGGCTTTCTCAACATCGTCACCACCCTCGGCTGCTCGCGGAACCGCTCGACGAGACTGTAATCGTCGTGCGTGGCTAAAAAGTGACACCTCGGATCGCTCGGGTCCATCTTCACTCCCATGTACTGATTCCCGCACAGCGCGTTGGGCGCGAACGCCGGCTTTAAAAAACACCAATGAAAACTTCTTCCGGCCGTTCTCGGCACGTGTAAAAAATACAGAAAATCCAACGCATCGCTCCCCATCTTTCGCGACGCGTGCGCTCGTCGCTGTCTCTCCACCCATTCCTCCGTCAACGCGTCGCATCGAAGCACGTCGTCTCGTCGCGTCTCACGAGGCGCCTCGTCCTCGACGAAGACGACGTCGTCGCGCGAACGCCCAACCCCGCGATCGCGACGCCCACCGTCGCCGCCGCCTCCGCGAGGTAACGACGGCACATCCGCCGACCCCCTCTCGATCGGCGTTCGCCTCCCACCTCGCGCGAACGCGAACCACAGCGCCAACGCCGCGAGCGTCGTCGTCGCCGCGCCCCTCGACCGCTTCCCTCTCGCCCACGCCCACCCGTGACGCCCGCGTCCTCGACGCGTCCTCACGGGCGCGCTCCGACGGTACGTCTGCGTCGGCATCCCGCTCGCGGCGACGCTCGCGCGCTCCGTCATCGCGCGCGACGACCGAACGTCCCGACCCGGCGATCGCGTCCCGAACCGATCGCGCGCCTCGACGTCGTCGTCGTCCACCGTCGATCGTCCGCGACGACGCTTCGCGCGAGAACGAGGCGCGCGCTCGCGCGTTCACCGATCGTCGCGCGCGTCGCGCGCGCACGCGCGCGCAACTCGAGCGAATGAGTGACGAGTCGGTTGCGGGCGATGCGCGACGACAGATCGACGCGCGCGTTCGGCGGGACGATGACCGCGGACGCGAACGCGGACGCGACGACGACGACCACCACCACCACCACCACCACCACCACGGTCGAGGACTCGGCGGCGACGCGCGCGGTGGACGTCGTGGCGAGGACGCTCGCGCTCGCGGCCGAGGCGAGGGGGCCGGGGGAGAGGAAACGCGCGCGCGCGCTGTTCGAGAGCGCGCTGAAGCAGTACGTCGCGGAATTGGACGAGATGCGCGCGATGGTCGAGCGAGCGGGGGCGGGGTTGAGACTCGAGGAGGACGCGGGGAAGGACGGGATGGAGACGAATTAGGCTTGGGACGCGGCGAGACGGTTTCGCGTTGTAAAAATCACACATTGTAGCTAAATAAAATGAGAGAGAATCAACGACGCTTGGCGGATTGACGACGCTGGAACGGATTACTGAAACCTTTCTTGGGCAGAGGCGGGGCGGTGTCTCGCATTTTCCTTCGTTTGTGCTTGGGAATCTTGCCGCGGTCGTATTCCTCGTCGAACTCGTCGTACTCGCGCTTGGCGCGTTTTGACTTCAAGTACGACTTGATGCCGGTCGCGTCGCCTTTACCTCGCTTTTTCGAACGGTTTCGGTCGTCGTTCGCGGCGTTTTCGTCGTCGTCCCACTTTGCGGATCGCGATGGTTTGTTCATCCAGTCTCGCACGGCGGCGGCGTCCCGCGCGTCGTCGTCGTCGTCGTCGTCGCCGTGTTTCGGTCTGTTTCTCGTTCGCATCGGAGAGTCGAGCGATACCTCGGGAATGTCCTCGAGCGTGACGCCGACGCTATTGCTCAATCGCCTCAACCGACGGTACAGGAGCGCGCGCGTCGCCGAATCGAACGCACTGCGCACGGACGGCGACTTGCTTCGCACGCCTCGCAAGCGGATTCCCTTCCCGATTGACAGAGGCGGCGACAGCGAAGACGATTTCATTTTCTTCTTCGAAGATGAAAGTTTCGAGGTCTTGACCCGAGGCGACACGTCCGTGTCCTCCTCTGTCTTTTCCCTCGCTAAAGGTTTCGGCTCCTTCTTCTTCTTTGCCTCGTCTTCACTCTTTTCGGCGACCATCTTTGGCTTCTCCTTGACGACGAGCTTCTTCTTGACCGGTTTGGGAGCTTCCTCTTTCTTTTCTTCTTTGCGTTTTTTGGGCACAATCTTCTTCTCCTTCTCGCTACCCTTTTGCTTTTGCACCCTTCCGCCGTCCGGGACGTTTTTGCACAACTCTTCAAACGTCCCCGGCGCGTTTCTTCGCGCGTAGAAGAGCAAATACGCCTGTTGCTTCAACACGACTTTTTCGCTCACGGGATTGATGTCTTCATCATCCATTTCGCACCACGTACCCGTCGCAGTCTTCGCGAAACAATAGTAATGTCCACTGTTTGAGCTATTTCCGGCGTGGACGAGAACTCCGTATAAATCATACACGGCTTTACCCTTACTCCCGTGACTTTCATCCGAAAGATACGGTGTGATATCGAGCTCCAAGGGGTACTCAACGAAATGACTGAGCTTACCTCGGCCGAAAGGCACGTACGCGAAGCGTTTCAATTGAAGAGCGAGCACGTTCGGCGGCTCGTGCACGGTGAACTGCTTCGACGCCTTGGTGAGGTGACTCTTTGAGTTCGCACTCTTCCCCTCACACCTGTATTTATTATCGCCGTCGAGCACCTCCACCTGCGTGAACAGCTTGAACGCCCCGAGAACGCTCTTGGCGCGTCCAACCTCTAAAGATAAATCCAAAAATGGGTCGAAAGTCTCACTATTTCTGCCGCACGTCTTGCAGTTGACTTGGCTTCGAAGTTTCCCGCCGAACACCTTCCACACAAAGCTCGTCTCCGCTCGCGCTGAATTCGGCGATATCTTAGGTTTAACTATCTCTACGCTCTTCTTGTGCATCGCGTCCAAGAGACACCGTGCCAACTCGTGCGCGTCCTCCTGTCTACCCTTTCTGAAAGTTTTGGACAGCGCTCGCATATTTTTCACAAAAGCCACCGGAGCGATGGTCCGACCGCTCGAATTCAACGCGCGAGCGACGTGTTCGCCGATCTCATACAGCGCGTTGAACGAACCGCCGGATTTATACTGTTTATGCTCCCCGTTTAGTGCGAAATGCGCGAGCGCGGGCGTTTGCGTCAGACACGCCAACACCGAATTGAGAAAGCACGTGTTCCCCAGGTTGGCCAATCCCGCCCCCGCGCGCCTCGCCGAGGTCCACTTCATGTGCACGTCCGCGGTATCGTATAAATCATCTCCCCTATCGTTCCCCCTCGTGCTCATCCCTCGCGCGCCCGCTCGCGCGTCGGACATGTCGACTTCGCGTCGACGCGCGTCCTCCTCCTCGGCGCCGTTCAGCGTCACCACGTGTCGAAGCGCCTCCTCGTCCACCAACGGTCGATCCTCCCGTCTCGCGCGCACGAACCGCACGCGTCTATCCACGACCGCGCTGTCGCGCGCGCCACCGAGCGCGAGCGCCGCGAACGCGCGCGGTTTCGACGCGTCGGTCGTCGGTCGGGCTCGCGCGGCGGCCGACACCCTCTCGCGATGCATGCGCGCGCGGCGCGGCGCCTCGAACGCGCGGCGGCGCGAACGCGCGACCAAAGGTGGACGCTGAACGTCTCTCGACGCAGAGCGCGGTCGACGACGACGACGCGCACCGCGCGCGACGGTGTACGGACGGAATGGGCGCGGGCGCAAACCTGTGGGAGAGGGTGGTTGGCGAACGAGGCGACGACGACGAGCGAAGGATGAGATTCGTGGACAATACAAATGAATCTGCGCGCGTGACGACGAATTCTAAAGATTGGCGACGTCGCGGGTGAGGTCGTCGAGATCGGTCTTGAGCGAACGGCGAAGGTCGAGACAGTCGGAGACGCGGGCGGATTCGGCGCGCGCGGCGGCTTCCCACGGAGCGCACATCGTCGTGATTTGTTGAGTCACTCTGCCGACTTCGTCGGTGCACTCCTTCTCCAACGCTTCCTCGAGTTCGGTCAAGAAGGCTTCGGCGGTCTTGGCGATCTTTGATTTCGTCTCGACGCGCTTGAGCGGGAGAGAGAGGACGGAGATGTACGCGCCGGCGAGGGCGAGCGCGTACGTCAAGACGTCCTCGGAAAAGGAATTCATGAAACCGGTGGCGAAAAAGGCGATGACGAATGCGCCACCGGCGGAACCGATCGTGGAGTTGACTGCTTTTCGGATCGCCTCGTCGAGGAGTTTCGCCGCCGAGTCATGGTCGAAGCTCTCGGCCACCGCGCTCGACGTCTTTTCGCTCGAGGCGTCCTTCGCGTCGGCGAGGGAGGCGTCAAAACCGCGCGCCTTTAAGGCTTCGGCGTACGCGTCCAACTGCGCGTCGTTGTTGCGCTTCAACCACGCGGAGAATTCATCCACTGCGACGCTGAGTTCTTCCTCTGCATCGCCGAGAACCGTGGATTTGTATCTCGCCTCCACCCCGCTGGCGTCCGAGCCGAGCACGTACGTGGTGAACAGCGACACGGCGTTGGACACGCGAAGAGTATCGTCGACGATCGCCCCGGCGCGCTTGACGACGGTGTCGACGACTTGACGCGCCGCCTTGCGCTGCGCCGCGGCGTCGGCGATCATCTCCACGCGATAGCCCTCCAACTGATCCTTCACTCCGACGGCCATGGATAACTCCTCCGTCGCCGCGTCGTCCTCGCCGAGGAGAATTTGTTCCGCCGCGTTGAGGAGCAACTCGCTGACGTTCAAAGGCGTGGAGAATTTGAGACGCAGCGCTTCGCCCGCGCGCTCGCCGGAACCGCCCAAGAAGGACATGACGTACTCTTCAAACTCACCGAAACCGCTCTCGATGAATTCGGGAGAGGCGGCGTAGTCGCTTCTCGCCTTTTTCGCCTTGAGCGCGTTTCTCGAGCTCACGGCAAGCACCGCGGGATCCGTCACGCCGAGCAAACGCATGGCATTATCCTTGACGAATTGCGCCACCTCGCCGACGTCGTCGCGATCGAGCAAGTCTATTTTATTGACGACGAAGACAACCTTTTTACCCCACTTTCGAATGTACGTCAGGAATTTAATCTCGCTCTCCGTCATCGGACGATCGGCGGAGAGCACGAAGAGCACCAAATCGGCTCTCGGCACGAATTCCTCGGTGAGTTGTTGTTGTCTCTGCAGGATGACGTTCGTTCCCGGCGTGTCGACGATGCTCACCTGCTTCAAGAGCTCCGCGGGAAGATCGACGTTGAAGAAACCGTCCTCTGTTTGTTCTCGCGATTTTCTCGCGCCGTACCGAAGCATGGCGATCTCATTCGTCGTCGGAAGAATCCCTTCGGCGACAAACTTATCGCCGAGCATGGCGTTGATCACGGACGATTTCCCGGCGTTGAATTCACCGCATATGACGACGAGGAACAACTCTTCCAATCCCTTTTGCGCCTCGGCGAGAAGTTTAGTTTCATCCAAATCCGAACAGTTGGCGCGCAAAAAGTCGAGAATTTGACTCATGAGCTCGCGCTCGCGCTCGAGCGTCTCCTCGACGCCCGCGCTGACGAGTTTAACCTGCGTCGACTCCTTCTTCTTGCTCGGCGTCTCAACGCCGTTCGTCGTCTCGACGTTCTCGGCGTGGCTCTGTCTCAACGCGCGCGCTGACGCCTCCACCGCGGCGACGACCTTCCCTTCATCCTCGCTCGCGTCGTCGCCGACGAAATCGCGAATCGTCACCCCGTTCGCACCTTTCGCCGCGAATTCTTCCAACATCTCCGCTCCTCCGTCCGCAATCAACCCCGAGACGCCGTCGCGCGCGTCGACGAAGACGGGCACGCTCACCCTCTGTCGAATGGCGTCCAAGACGCCGACGTCGCGCACGAGGAGTAAATCCGCCCCCTCTTTGGACGCCTTCTCCGCCTCTTCCGCGCTCTCGCTCTCGTGCACCACGAGCGCCGTCTCCGCGAGCGCCTTCCTCGCCACCACCGTCGGCACACCGTCATCCGTGAGCACCACTCCGTCCAACTCGGCGCTCGTCGCGATATCCGTCCTATCCGCCACCAACACCCGCGCGCGTCCCCGCACGAGCGTCTTCAGCGCCGCCGCCGCCTCGTACAGCTTCTTCCCGCTCGTACCCTCCACCGCTTTCCCGATTCGAAGCGCCACCACCGTCGCTCCCGCGTGTAACGCCGCCTCCACCGCGCGTTCGCTCCGCGCGCTCGTCGCGTCGGCGACGTCGACG
>Ga0066856_10000899_pt1 | contig 11327 bp, 5 predicted proteins | sample ETNtaG_5_FD_65605 | JGI IMG/M metagenome (GOLD analysis project Ga0066856, IMG submission 65605) | Marine microbial and viral communities from oxygen minimum zone, Eastern Pacific Ocean - ETNP201406SV205 | ecosystem: Environmental > Aquatic > Marine > Oceanic | place: Pacific Ocean: Eastern...
ATGGTAGCCTATCTTATTTTAAGAAATGGAGATTTATTAATGAAAATACTGGGCACATCCATTATGCGAATTATCCAGAGACTAATGGGACTTATTTTACTAGTAATTGCAGTCCAATTTGTAATCGATGGAACTGTTTCAATAATTAAGCCATTAATTTTTTGATTATTTTAAAAACAACATTTTAATATTTCTAGAATCAGTTCCTGCATTAATTTGGAAAAAATAAATTCCCGTACTTACGGTATTACCAAAATCATTTGTCCCATCCCAAACAAATGTCTTCCTTCCTGGAGTCATATTACTATTTTCAACTGATTTTATTGTGCGGCCCATAATATCAATTATTTTAATTTTAATATCTCTTGAATTTGGAAGATCATACCTAATCGTTGTTATCGGATTAAATGGATTTGGGTAATTATCATATACTAAAAATTGATTAGGTAATAAATCTATATTATAATCATTTAGACCACTTGAAATTGTATTCCCAAAATCATCTAAAAATCGATATTGAATAGTTGCAGATAATAAATTGGAGTGGTTAGTTGGAACCACCAATGTCATATTCGAATCCAAGCTATTGTAATTTGCTAAAGAAAATTGAATTATTTTATCTGATGTATCTATTGATTTAAATAAAAATGTGTTTTTATTCGGTTGTATTATATTCATTTCTTCAATATCAAGATTAGAATTTCCCACCATTATCTCTGCCATAAATGTTTTTTCGGGAACACTAATATTAATTTGAGAACCTACACTAGAAATAAATTGACCATTATCAATCCTAAATACATTATAAGAAGTATCTAAGGATAAATCAAAATATCTCCATTGCCAAATTTTTGCAAAAGACAAAAGGTCAATCAAATTTGCTTTTGTATCGAGCGTTGGTCTAATATGTGGTAGTGTCCCTGAAAAAGGACCTATGTCAATGTCTGGCCATGAACGATTAAATTGAAGAATATCCTCTATATTTATATCATAATCATCATTTAAATCTCCCCATAAATGACTATAAAAGTATAGTGTGTCTGTTATGAAAAGTGAATTAAAAGCTAATGCACTATCAAGATATACTATCAATGTATCATTACTTGTTAGGGTATCATCCCAAGTAATAGTAATAAGAGAATCGGCATAAAACTCCTGTGTTGTAAAATTAGAATCCGCACTAGATTCAATTTTAATATCATAAAAATAAATTAAACGATTAAATTTAATCTTAATGGTGTCACTTTCTAATATTGATAAAACTTTAGATGAATCACCAAAATCTGGTTTTATTTCCATAACTCTAGGTTCAGAATCATCAAAATAAATACCATCTGTATTAATAACATCTGAAAAATTCTTAGCAGAATCAACTGCCCTTATATATGTTATATACTGAATATTGCGATTAAGATTTAAGTTGTTAATAACGACATTTTCAATGTTCTCAGTTTGATACCAATCTTGAATATTTAATGTGTCATTACCTGTTCCAATTGATAATTCATAATACTCTATTCCAACATTATCAGAGAATCCTTCACAAGAATATTCTAAAGATGTTGAATCAGGCGTGTAATCCATTTCTAATATCCATTGCCCATCATTAATCAGTCCAGTAAGAGGGATTTCATTATCAATGTATACACCATTCCCCCAGATTGTATCAGAACTATTTCCAGCAGAATCAATTACAAAAGCTCCACCATAATACATTGTGTTATTTTCAAGATTCAAATCATTCCATCCGCCATAGTCGTTAATACCTCCATTAGTCCAAGTAACAACGTTACTTGAATTTGGTAAAGATCCAAGTGAAAAATAAACTTCACGTATGCCTGAAGTTGTATCATTATGAGTCCAATAAATTGTAATTGAATCAGACTTATTATAATAATTTGGATCTGAATTATTTTCACCTTCCATTAAACTATTGATAATTGGTTTACTATTATCTATGCCTACTATTTCACCATTAGTTGTTTCAATTATTGGTAATCCGATATTTCCTGCTGTATCAGCATACTCAATAAAAAAAGAGACCATACCTTCAGAATCGGCAATGTCCACAACGTATGTGCAATTTTGCTGAGTACCATTTACACTACTAGCTATATTCATTAGATTATCTTCTAGGTATGCAGAGGAAATATTTAAACCTTCATTAGAATTAATAATAAGAGTTATTGTATCTAATATTGTTGCCCAGTTATCACTAAGAATATTATTTGTCTTAATCCTAACCGAATCTATAATTGGTATAATCTCATCAATGTGTAATAAACTCCCATTTGAGGTACCCAAGGTCTCATTACCTGCCTTATCAATTATCTTGGTAGTAAAATGCGAATTTATATTTTCTGAATATCCTGTAGATATTTCAAATACCTCTCTAGCTATTTTTAATATCTCAAATCCATCTTCAGAAATATCTATTATTGCTATTTCATTACCTAGATTAATGTATTCGTTTTCACCAAATTTAACTTGTGGTTGAAACAATCCACCAATTAGTGATTCATCATCAATTGCAACAGGAAATCTGATTATTATTGAATCATTAGATGCATTCCAATAACCTTCAACAATATTCCCTCCGGAAACATAGAGTGTATCAACTTGAAAGTTTTGCGGAGGAGTTAAATCAAATAAAATCCTTGTGTCATCCGTTGTGGCAATAATGGTATCTCCATTATTGCCGACTAAGTCAGAATATGTAATTTGAAAAGGTACATAGCCCTCTTCTTCAACTCCCTGAAGGACATACCATGATTGATAACTGGATTGCATAGCATTAAAAAAAATAGTATCTGCATTAAATCCCGCTATTGCAACTTCAATATCTCTCAAATCTTCACTCGATGCAAAATCTAATACTAATGTATCCCCAGAAATTGCTAACGAAGAATCCCCAATATTGGTTGAGGTAAAGGATACTTGATTCAATTGAGGTCTTGTTCCATCAAACCATACAAATGACCCGTCATTCGTTTCAAAAACCTGACCAGTTGAATTACCTGCTGAATCGTCAAGGGTAATAGAAAAGTTAATGATACCATCTTGATCTTCTTCTTGCATTTCACGTACCGCAATAAAAGCAAATCCATCTTGTATAGGGATAACATTTGAATCAGCAATAATAACAGAAACACTTCGATTTGCTTCAGAAGAAGTAAAAAATAATGAATCCATATCCCCAATTCCAGCCGAATCTCCTGTTGAGTTGTTCGTGGCCATACGCACACTAGATAGTTCAGGGTCTGTTCTATCATATCTAACAATAGACCCGTTTGTGGTAGCACTTCCAGTTGGTCCAGTAGCTCCACCTAAGTCAGTATATTCAATACTAAAACTTATATCACTCTCCTCATCATCAATATCCATAATATGAAATGCTCTATATTTCGCAACACCATCGTAAATATAATCTGAATTATTTCCTGCAATTAAAATATTGAAATTGTCTAGTGCTTCATTCGCAGTGAATTTTACAAAAACGGTATCACCAAGTTTTGCCCATGTTGTATCTTGATTATTAGAATACATAGAAATTGATAATAATTCTGGGGGTACTATATCATGGTTTACATATGTATCATCTGTTGTGCTAACAACCTGCAAACCACGATTTGATGCTCTATCCGCGAAATCAATAGTGAATGGTAAAATACCACCTGGCTCACTTCCGGTCAAAGTCAGTATTCCAGTATAGATACCATTATTTTCAGTGACATTAATAATCTCATTAGCAATGGTCACTATAATTGAATCAATTAATATTAGCTCTTCTGGCGTAAAGCTTAAAATTACATCATCGCCAGCTATAGCAATAGATGCATTATTTTCATTATTAGATTGAATATTAACTCCTCCAAGTATGGGAAGAGTTTTATCAAATATCACGTCAGAAGAATTAGTAGTTTCAGAAATTATATTACTAAGTCCTAAAGTATCAACAATCGTTAAATCAAAATTTACTGATCCTTCTGTATCTAAATCTGTAGTGAGATATTTAGCCTGATAAATTTCACTCAATATCGAAAGCTCAGCATCTTGATTCAATATAGTTGCAGATTGTTGAATTAGATATTCACTTGTTTTGAAATCAATAATAATTGAATCTCCTACCTTTGCCCAAGTAGTATCAGAATTATTAGATTTTATTCTAACAATATTTAATATTGGTGGTCGACTATCAAATATTACAATTGAACCATCAGTTGTAGTACTTGTTCCATCCGATGGATTGCCCGCAAGATCTTGTATCTCATCAATTTGGAAAGATATTACTCCTTCGGGAGAATTTTCTTCCATAATATATTTCCCCAGCCAAACATTGCTCCCAATCTCAAGTATCTCTGCATTTTGATTTGAAATTAACATTGTCGGTAGTTGAATATTTTCGTCCGTCTTTATTTTTAATGTTATTTCATGTCCAATTGTTGCTAAAGTTGTATCTGAAAAATTAGATTTATATGATACATAATTTATATTTGGTAATATCTGGTCTATTTCAATTATATCTGAACTAATTGAACCTTCTGTTATATTCCCTGCCTTGTCCGAAATACTAGCTTTAAAAGAAATTGTATTTAAATCTTCAAATCCAGTTGTTGATTCAACTTCTGAAGCAGTAATAAACAAAAATTTATCCGATCCAAGATCAGATTCATTAATTAAAAAAGTATTACCAACATTTTCCCATTGATTGCTACCTACTTTACCCATAATCTGTATTTTACCATTTGTAATTGTAGTATCATCTCCTGCAATTGGTACTGCAATTTTCATACTAGTATTTGTCGAATTCCAAAAACCTTCAATCTCGTTTCCTCCAATTGCTAATACTGTACCTGTATTAAAGTCCGTTGGTGGTGTCTTGTCAAATACAACCCAACTAGCATCAGTAGTATTAGTAGCTTCTGCACCTTCATTACCAGCTGAATCAGAAAAACTAATGGCAAATACAACTAAACCTTCAGTGTCAGTATCTAAAAAGTCATAAAATAAATCTGATTGAGTTGATGTAAGATCTGATACTAATGCATCCTGAGATTGAATGGTCGCCGCCTTAGATAGAAGAACTTCGGATCCAATAATGTTTAAGTTTACCCTGTCTCCCACTTTAGCCCATTGAGTATGTTCATTATTTGATGCTATGGTTACTTGATTAAGTAATGGATTAGTACGATCATATCGAACATTTTTTGCTCCTTCACCAGTCTTATCACCTTCATAAGTTCCACTATTACCTAAATAGTCAAGGACAATTGATTGAATTGAATTAATCACTCCCTCAGGCTCCGACCCCAATAGTTCGTACGTAACTTGAAATTGGTTAGACCCCAAGCTAGATACTGAACCTATATTAGCATCAACTGTAACATCTGGAGTAGTTACATTCTCATCATAATTAATAGAAATAGTAATAATATCTCCTGTCTTTGCTATACTTGGGAAAGTATTATTAGAAACAATACTGACCAATGTTGGAGTATTCGCCTCTAAATCTATATCCAATTCGGTTGCACTTGTATTACCATCGGCATAGTTACCTGCTTGATCGAACAATCTTGCAGAAAATTGAGCCTCCAGATTATGTGCAAAGTCTTGAATATTTTCTAATTCATCTGCAGTAGAAAAGAGAGAAAGAGTTCCGTTATCTGAATTCTCTTGAGTTATTGTTGTAGGATCACCTAAAAGTGCAAAGTCATTTGTAAGTACTTTACTTAAAATTTGAAAACGTGATCCTACTATTGAATTCGGGTCTAAATCATTAGTCTGAAACTTAAAAGGAGAATTTCCTTCAATCCATTGTGCTCCATTTTGCAAAATTGCAGAATTATTAGTAGCTGACAAGTCAGCTGAATTTGAGGTTGGTGAACCCTCATCAAAGCGCCAATATCCAATTAAGCCATCCTCATCCCCATTTAATCCAACATTCCTGTAGGCTTTTATTTTATTTGCATCGCGTGCGATATTCCATAACCTTACCTCATCTATCATGCCATTAAAGTATTTTGTTTGAGTGCTGTCAAATGACCCCAAAGTTAAACCCCCAGAATATCCTGACCAATCTACAGAGCCAGAGTACCCTTCATTGCCAATTTTAGAATCAACAAGAATACCATCTCTATACAGAGTAAGGTCTCCATTTTGAAATCGCACCGCAAAATGAACCCATGTATTAACTGGGGCAGAGGCAACAACATGTTCTAAGTCGTTTTTTTGAGTACCAGTGGTTTTTAAATAGAATCTCCAACCACCTGAATATAGAAAAAAGCCAAATCCTTTTTGGGTATCGCCATAATCTCCGAAATCTAAAAATCCTTGGTAATTTTGGGGATTAGTGGATACATTAATATATGCTTCAATTGTGAAAGCATTCGAAACAAAATAAGCATCGTTCCAGGGAATTGTTACTTCACCTTCATTTTCTAAGAATGAAATAGAATTTCCGTCCTCATAATTAAAACCAACTACCGTGGTGTCTTTAGGAACCAAAACATCGACTTGTACCTGAGTATCTGTTGAACTCCATATCCCTGCATGATTATCTGTCCCTATAGATAAAACATTATCCGTTACTACTGGTGAAACAGGACCAGTAACATCAACAAGAACATTTGTACCGTCAGTTGTATTCCTGCAGGTAGGACCTGAGATACCATCAGATGAAAAATCAATCAAAAAAGATATGGGCCCATCAGTTGCATCTTCAGGAACGATATATTCGGCAACATATTGAAGACCATTTGGATTCTCGATTGATACTTCAGTAGAATTAATTAAAACAAAAGGTGAACCTGCATCAGGTACATTTGGTAATTCGAATTCAATCTTAACAACATCTCCAGGAATAGCTTTTTGAATATCATCTTCATTATTTGAATAAATAGTGGCCTGACCAATTTCTTGGATTACATCTACTTTCACATTATCAATATGCCAATTATCAATATAATACGAATTTGAACCATAAGTTTCCCATCTTATTTGTAAAGTCTGTCCCATTACTGCATAAAAAGATTCTGTCCGTGGTAATATATCAACAGTACCTCCTCCCGCACTTATCTCATAATTCAAAACTCCAACCCAATCTCCTCCATCACTACTATATTCAACATTCATTCCATTATAATGACCAGAGGGGGACGGATATCCATCAAGTGATATTTGAAAACGAACTATAACATAAGTACTGTCATTTGTACTGATAATAGGAGAATATAAATAATGACCAGAGAATTCATTTGCAAATGTGTTTGGTGTCGATGGGGCCCAATAATACGTTGCAGATGGTGCATTATTGTTGAACGTTGTGGTATAAGATGATATTTGCCAAGTACCCGTTTGTGGAGGGTAATTACTCGGATCGGGAATGAATTCCCATCCACTAGGTAGATTAGAGCTATCATCAAAAGGCTCTTCTAGTAGATTCTGTCCAGAAATAAATGTTAATAAAATAAATAGAAATACCTTTTTCTTCATCGAATGATAATCTCCGCACTTCTAGTTCCATTAATATTTACAAGGGAATCTTGATAATTGAGAAAAGTACATTCATTTAAATCATAGTAAATACTATCATATCCACTTCCTAGTGGTTTAAATACAAGGTCAGCTAAATGTCCAGTTTCATTAACATCAAGCCTAACTGTGTCTAAAAAATATGCATAAATATCTAATATGTTTTCATTGTCATATGTATATACAAATAACGGCACTGATTGTAGCGAATCAGTGATAAGCTGGCCAGGAATAATAGTGTCCAATTCCATAAAATTATTAGGAAAATTAATCCGCATCTGAATACCTGAAAAAGATTCTACCGAGTCACCCTTGAACACAATATGTGAACCTATTAAAATAGAATCACCCAAGTTTACCATCTGATTCTTTGGATAAAAAACAAGTGAGGGAGTTCTGATACCTTTTTCCTCATTTGCCTTATAATCTACTGGATTATCAAATTCTTTATCATAGATAGTACAGGAATTCCAGATGAGCATAAAAAATAAAATAAATACTAGACCATATAATAATCTCAAAATTTATCCTTGGGGGTTTTGTGATTTTGATATCCCTTTATGGTATATATTTGTGTATGGTCTTGGTCCAAATACCCAGGCATGTACACTATTTGAAATCCAACTAGTCGTTGTTGCGGTAGCCAATATTATCGCTAATTTGCTATAAAAAACATGCTGGTCCCAATTTTTTTCTGCCTTATTTCGATAATCAGCAACTTCTATCTCATCATCAGTCAGATCATATAGTTTTTGATTTTTCAAAAAACTTTTTGAAGAAGAATCATACATCCCATAACTAGAGATAAATGCTATACTTAAAGATAACTCCAAAGTAGCCCATAAGCCCGCTGATATAGGCTTGCCAGAATAAATCTGGCCCCAACCAGGAATGATTAAGCTTCTCAAAGCTGCACCCAGCGGGGTTTTTTCATAGGCGATATCCTGCGGGTCTAAGAATAATATTTTTTCTCGTTCTTTCTCCCATTCTTGCTTAACCTGATTTACAGCACTTCCAATTAAGATACTGAATTCATTAATATATCCATCATCATAGTTTTTAACATCAATCTTTCTTCGATGAATCAATCCTCCAGACCTGGTGTTAAATAACATTCCCTCAATAATTAGTCTATCATCAAGGTTCTTTATACGATTAACCAAAATAAAATTAACGTTATGTACATTCCCTAGATTTTTAATGTCATCCATATATAAAGAAGCCGGATTTTCATCTTGATCTAAACTATCAAAAATCATATCCATTGTTGAATCAATATTAATAAAAGTATTATCAAAATTTGATTCCAAGTATTCATCAACATCAGCTAATAATGACTTGTCAAATTGATTTATTACTAAATATTTACTATTGACATCAAATGCAAAAAGAAAATTTGATAATAATAATAAATATAAAACTTTCATATTGGTTCAATCAGAGTCCAATGGCTGTCTTAAAAAGTAATTAAATTTTCTAGGTTGATCAACGCGAATAGTTTGCTCATCAATAATCTCACCTATCTTGAAAACTCTAAGTAAATGGTCACCCGCCTCAAGTCTTAACCGTACTAATTCAACATCCCAACGATGCTCACCATTTAATTCGAAAACCAAACCTTTTTCTTCAGTTTTAAATTTGCAATCATAAATTGGGTTCAGAAAAAAATCTAATTCTATTGCTTGAGCTGGATTTACTAAAAGATCATAACTCAAGGGAGCATAGCCTTTTTTGGTAATCTCAAATTTATGCACTCCTGGAGAAATTCTTTCATCTCGAATTGGAGATGATCCAAGTTTCATTCCATCCAGATAAATATCTACTTTTTTAGGTATAGTATTTACATCAAGTCTAATTTGAGAGAACAAGAGAGATAAACTAAAAATTGTTCCTATAGCATAATGTAAAATCAATTTCATTTCAATCCTTAATTGATAATCTATAGATGTTACGCATATTTATTAACCTAAGATCTTTACGATTAATCCAACCTTCCATTTTAACCAATTCATTTTGATTGATTTGCACTTCAATTGAACCATAATATTCGCTCAATGTTAATTTATCAACTGAAATCGGCTCACCTTCTTCCAGTAAAAAAAGTGTTTTTGCTCCAATCTCTGGACCGTCTCTAAAGTGTACATTCTCTTTATTCGTCAAATAAATAGGTTCAGCCATATCTTCACTTGGTCCAATACCAATATCTAATTTAATTTTTCTATTATTTGAAAAATCAAGTTTCTTTATAAATGGTTTAAAAATAAGATTTTCACCAGCTACAATACGTAAATGTTCTGCGAATTTATACTCTCCAGGAATCGCTAATTGATAAAACCCTCGTTCATTAGAGCGCGTGGTGTATATAACATTATCAAAATTTTGAATAGAAATATCCACACCGGAAATAATGCTGTCATTATTATTCAAACGGGTAGAACCTGAAACGATTAATTGTCCAATCCTAATTGTTTTAGGGGGTAGGTATAAACGCCCAAAATTAATACCCTTAAACCTTACTTCAACAGGATCAAAATTCTTATCTTGTGGTATAATTTTTATTAAGTTAGTATTATTTTGAACATCTAAAACACCTTGAGGTAGATATGCAAGAAAATCCCGCGGCGCTTCCTGTAAAATAGTTATTATTGGATGAAGAGTATCTCCCTGGCCAAAGACTTTAAATAGTATATTTTCTGGTACAGCAGCATCATATCTTATTGGTAGTATTAACTCAATTTCACCATATTCATAAGTAACAGATATTAACGGCTGCCTTTTATTATAAATGATTTCTGGATATAGAGAGCCCCTGAATGAGGAACAGCCAGAACCAAACAATAAAATAAATAAAGCGATATTAATTATTTTAAATTTTTTCACAATGATTCTTTTCCTTGTTTGCCACTCATTACTTTTTTAAATCACATCATATTTATATAGTTGAAATATAAGGTTACAAATAGATACCTGATTTGAACTCCGCTTTACCATACTATTATGCACTGACTTGATTTTAAACTTTATTATTCGTTTAATCCAACAAATTTGTATAAATAGATAATGTTTATTTATAATAATTAATTATCATATCAAAATATCCTAATTGATAAAACCAAGTTATATATTCAATTATCTTTTTATATCTTTGTATGGATAATTATAGAATATAAGCTGCGTTATGTTAAAAGCATTTAAAATAAAACTATCAATTAATAATTTGATTACTGTCATACAATTAAACATTTAATACTGGCACCGCTTAATTACACTTCAAATCTTTGATGAGTCAACAAGAAAATACCCTTATTAAAAAAGTAAAAGAATCTGATGAATCTGCTTTTCATAAATTATTTTATAATTATCACGATACTCTTTTTCGTTTTGTTATTTATAAAGTAAACGATAGTGATTTAGCTGAAGATATAACTCAAGAAACTTTTCTGAGAGTTTGGAAAAAAAGAAAAACATTAATACCTGAAAAATCATTTTTTTCCCTTCTTGCGCGCATATCAACAAATTTATGCTATGACCACTTTAGACATGTTGAAGTTCGAAAAAGGCATCAAAAACTACTTCCAGAATTTGGAAAATCGCATTTTGACGATCCTGAAAAAATAAATCAGCTAATAATGCTTCAAGAAAAAATTCAAGAGATTGTAAATGAGAAACTACCTCAAAAATGTAAAAATATTTTTATACTAAGTCGTATAGATGGTAAGACAAATTCAGAAATTGCAGACATATTAAATCTTAGTATTCGTACTGTTGAAAATCAAATTTATAGAGCATTAAAAGTT
>Ga0066856_10000906_pt1 | contig 11289 bp, 10 predicted proteins | sample ETNtaG_5_FD_65605 | JGI IMG/M metagenome (GOLD analysis project Ga0066856, IMG submission 65605) | Marine microbial and viral communities from oxygen minimum zone, Eastern Pacific Ocean - ETNP201406SV205 | ecosystem: Environmental > Aquatic > Marine > Oceanic | place: Pacific Ocean: Eastern...
TCCAAAGCATAGAATGCTTCCTCCATGATCCTTGATTGCATTGAATGCCCAATTCCACCAAACCATTGACCTTCTTGCAGCACCACTAGTCTTCCAGTCCTAGTAACACTAGAAACACAGGTTTCTGCATCAAACGGAATCAAAGTTCTGACATCAATTATTTCTACTTCAATATCCTCTTTTGCAAGAGTATCTGCTGCTTGTTTTGCAACATGTAACATTGCACCCCAGGTAACCAAGGTGATATCTCTGCCACCTCTCACAACACCAGCCTTGCCAATCTTCAGTCTATTACCGGATTCAATAGCATCCTTCACGGGCTGTGTATCGACCTTTTGATTGATGTTTTGACCCCAACCGGTCATTCCTCCTCGCAAGCCATACAATCCAATGTGTTCTAGGAACATAACTGGGTCATCGAGTTCAGCAGCTTCCCTCAATAAATCGTATGCATCTTGAGGAGTACCAGGCGCTACAACTACCAAACCTGGGTCATTGGCATACCAAGATTCTATCATATTTGCATGGAAAGGGCCACTGCGAGTTCTAGCACCTAAGGGAACGCGAATTGTCAAAGGAACATTTGCCCCCCATCTCCACCGCAACATTGCTGCATTGTTGAGTAAAGCGTTGTGAGCGAGTGCTGCAAATCCGCCGAATTGTATCTCTGCCATTGGTCGCATACCTGCTAGCGCAGCACCTGTGGCAGAGTGAATGATGACAGCCTCGCACAATGGCATATCGAGTAATTTTTCTTGATGGCCATTTGCTTTGAGAGGAATATTCATTCCAAAAGCGCCTGCTACTTCCATATCCTCGCCCATGAAAATAGTGGATTCACCATAATGTTCTGCTATATCGCACATCGCTTGCTGAATCGCCCTTGAATAAGTCCATCCACCAGATTCTGCATAATCCAGTAAGCACTCCCCTACATCCAACACTGGTTCATGTTTATCATGAATAGTTGATCCTGAAAGTCTGGCTAAATGGTCCTCATGAGTATCTGCATCATGAAGAGAAGTTACACCCTTTGTAACAGTCTCAGGATTTGCCCAATCCATGTTTTCAACGTGTTCACGGGCAGCCTCTACTAGATTTGCTTCCTCGTCTTCCATTTCTGATAATTCGTCTTCAGTAACCCCTAGAGAAAGAAGGAGATTTCTGTGATTAGGAATTGGATCTTTAGCTTCCCAATAAGATAACAAATCTTTGTCTACATAACCAGGAGGCGTACCAGATGGAGCACCCAGATACAGATCATCATGATGATGTGCGTGCCCGCATCCCCTCATGGTTTCAACATGAATTAGAGTTGGTCCACCACCAGAAAGTGAAAATTCTCTTGCACAGGCCACTGAAGAATGCCAAGATGCTGGGTCAGAGCCATCAATTGTCCAAGATGGCATTCCCATCGCAACAGCCTTGTCCGCCCATAATTCAACATTTGACTGATTTACAGGTGGAGTGTCTAGAGCGATTTGATTATTTTGAAGGATATAGGAAATTGGCAAGCCTCTCGTTGCAGCAAGATTCAGTGCTTCCCACCATTCACCTGATGATGATGACCCTTCGCCTATGCAAGCAACATGGAAGCGATTATCATTTTTCTTCCAAGAAGAAAGTGCCATTCCTGTCATCGTGACGCTAGCGATTGGAAGAGGTGCAGTTGGCGGAAGAACGCCACGATGGAAACAACCTACGTGCAAATCTCTTCCACCAGCGCCTTCAATACCACCATTCATCACTGAATCTACCTTGCCCATTTGGGCTGTTATCAAGTCAGCGGGAGTGTCTCCCATAGCCATGCATAGGCCAATATCTCGTATCATGGGCGCAACATAATCTCCATCATAAGGCGAGCCAGGTTCGTTGAGAGGATCTCTCTTCAATGCTGTAGCAACTGCAACACATGCTTCTTGCCAAGTTGAACGGAATCCTTTGCCTCCAAATTTACCGCCATCTGGGGTATCCATTCCAACCGTAAATATCTCCTTGAGGTGACTGTCAAGATTACGTGTTCGTGTCATCATCCTTTGCCATTCCATTCGCATATCGGTTGCAATTGACATGTAGTGAGCAAGTCTTCTGAGACAAAGAGTGACATCGATCAAGAATCTTTGCCCTCTTCTCTCTAGATGAGTCTCTGAGTTCCTTCGAGGGATTACTTCCCCATCAGTCAAACCTTTGACCTTAATTCGTCCGGAAAGACCTTGCTTTAGTGCATCGATAAAACGATTAGAGAACTCATGCCAATCCTCACCGTCAAAGGATTGTTCATCTCTATGAACGAAATCCCAAACCGCACCAACGAGTTGTAAATGGCCGTCATGCCTTTCTGCTGCAAACCTGAGAAGTTCACCTTTTGCAGCATCTGCTGGTAAAGGAGTGACGAATTCAAGAGGTTTATTCGGCCTCCACTGAGTACCACGAATCGGCGGCAACTGTCCTTGACTCATGGTTCATCCCATCACGCCGAGAAGGATGCTTCTTATCAGCCATGCCATTGAACAACTATTCTGATTCCAAGCGCTTTGACATCTCTGAATCGTAACATTCAGCTAATAATTGACGATTAGTTATGGTGATTAAAAGTCCACAAAACATCGGTATTGCAAGTATTCCAAGCGTTATACCCCATGACCCTGTATAATCGTAGACAGGACCTATTACCATAGGACCGACAATTGTACCCGCCGCCCATGCTGTTCCAAAGGCTCCAAATGCGAGGCCTGCACCACCCTTGCCGTATACCTGTGAAGTTGCTGTATCTACCATCGGAAGCATTGGAACTTGGGCTGCAGCAATCGCAAACTGGAATACTCCGAGAATAACAATTATGCAATAAGCAGCCAGAACAGTATCGCTTATTGAATGAGCAACATATCCAGCAGCTAACATTGCAAATGTTACGATATACCAGCCAAAGACCATGTAACGAACTGGACCATTCTTGTCTACCAAAGCACCCCACATCCAGCCACCTATTCCTTGTGCGACTACCATAACCAACAATACTGCACCAATCCATGCTGCGTTTAATCCTAAACTATCTTCTAAGAATAGAGGAATACCTGCTTCAAGAGCCCCTGTTGCCAATGTTGTCATAGCAACCAATAGACCAATCCTAAACAGAACAGGATTTTGGATGAACACTTTCAACGGTACTGAACCTTGAGCCGGTTCACCACCTTGGCCTAGTTCCTTTGTTGTTACATAAACCACTGGAATTATCATCATAGTGATTAGTGCCAATCCAATGAATGCATATTCCGGACCGAGAGTATATGCAACCCCTCCAATTACCGGTCCCAATAACCCACCAATGGTAGCCATAGCGATCAGTTTCCCGGATATTTCTCCGAATTTAGTCGGCCAAATGTCACTTGCTGCAGCGAAACCAGCAGTTAGAATTGCAGCTCCTGACAAACCATGAATCAATCTTGCGATAGCTAAAACAATGAATCCATCAACAAATGTTACCTTCATTGCAAGCAAGTACATCAATGATGCTCCAGTTAGACAAACAAGAGAAAATAAAATTGTACGCCCAGCCCCTAATCTATCAGTTATTCTTCCTGTTTTTGGACCAAGTAAAAACAGTGGAACTGCCCACAAGGATACCAAAGCAGTCGCTTCAGTATTGGATAAAGCAAATTCCTGTTTCCAAGATGGCAAAATTGGAACTATGAATGCGTAACCCAGAAAATCGACTAAGAAAGCGCAAGATAGCGCCCAGAATGCCCATTTCTTTTCGGATTCATTCATTCTTCTTCATCCCCCTCGGGAAGGGATGATATCACATCCCCTAACATTTCGGTTACATCTTCAATCCTAGTTCTCAAAGTTAGGTCTGCGACGTTACCAGGACGGCCTATATCCCACATTAATTCGTGTGCTGTTTCTGCAACCAACTTAGTGAATTTGAGAACTGCTGGATCGATTACGACTTGGTCAATATCCTGTAAAATTGCGACCTTTTCCGGTTTTTCATCAAGGATTTGATCCATTTTTGTCTCTATTTCCTCAGCTATTCCATCGGCTTGATTTTGTAGTATCTCTTCCATTGAACTGCCGACTATTCGCTTTGCAGAGGATTTAGAGCCTAATGTAGCGCTCTTTTTCGAATTGGGTAAAGACTGTGGCATTCCACCCTGTAATTGATTATCGGTGGTAGAGTCCAGATCACTAACTATACTATTCAGAGCAACTCTAAGGATATTTGACATTAGTGAAGGGTCTAGTCCTTCCTCTACCTCAATTCCTTCTTCACCTAGTTGTCCAAGAATCTCGTTTATGAAATCTACATTGATTTTTTCTGGTGTTACGATTCCCTTTAGCATAGGAAGTGCCCATTTCCCGTCACTCATAACCATCGAAACATCAAATGAACCCCCACCACCTGTTCCTGTAGCATTCGATACATCCGCAGGTGGTGGAACAAATTGTTTCCTAGAATGTTTTTCCAACTGAGACAATAGCTTGTTCATGTCAACAGGCTTGCCAATTACTTCACAAACTCCTGCCCTTGCTGCTGAAACCAGATAATCCTGAGATACATTTCTTGAAAGCATTACAATCCTGCACTTGAATGCAAATTCTGGGTCAGACATCAGTCTTTGTGATGCGTCGATTGCATCACCTGTTTTCCACTCGCCGTCGATTAAAACTACTTCTGGCATTGTAGCCAAAGCCGTTCCTTCGGCTTGCCTGAGTGTTCCTGCTCTAGTAATTTCGTAGCCTGCACGCTCCAAGGTACTAGCGAGAAGATTTCGCCGACCTTCATTCTCGTCGGCTACGATGAGTTTCGGCACATTTCACCTTTGTACAATTAACACCTTGAAGGTTGACCCTTCAGTTTCGGATTTAAGCGTGAATTATTCCATCAGGGTCTACTTCGGCCCAACCAATAATTCCGCCTGATAAGTTGTACAAATTAGCACCATCATATCCGGATTCTATGAGATACATTATCGCAATTTGTGACCTCATACCAGAACGGCAATGAACTAGAATATCTTTGTCTTTGGGAAGACGTTCAAGCACCGATGTGATCTCAGTATGAGGACAGAAATCAACGGCTTTCGCAATTCTTGATTCGTCATTTTCTTGTTTGGAACGGACGTCAATAAAGTAAGGACGCCAACCCCCATTCATCTTTGCTATGGCCGCAGAGGAGTCGATTTCATGGAACATTGATTCATGCTGTGAAGTACTTGATTCTTGAATTTGTTCATTCGATGAAACTCCAAAACTCAGAACTTTTTGTGTGGAATCTAAGGCATCGTAAATCAGTAGTTTACCAGATAAAGGTTCACCGATTCCGAGAATTATCTTCATCGCTTCATTTACTTGCAAGCAACCAATAAGTCCAGGCAATACGCCTAGTACACCTGCTTCTGAACATGAAGGTATCAAATGGTCAGGAGGTGCTTCTGGAAATAAATCAACATACCTAGGACCGCCTTTGTAATTGAATACAGAAACTTGCCCCTCAAATCTATAGACAGAACCATATACCCACGGAATTTCTAAATTCGCACAGGTTTCATCAATCAAATATCGTGTTTGTAAATTATCTGTACCATCAATCACTATATCATGACCTGAACACAAACTATTGGCATTTGATTCTTCTAATCTTCCAACAAATGCAGTAACTGAAACACCAGGATCTAATTCATTTACGAACCTCTTGGCTGATTCTGATTTTGGCAATCCTAATTCAGAGGTTCTATGAATTACTTGTCTCTGTAAATTGGATATATTAACAATATCGTTGTCAACTATCGTAAGATGACCTATTCCTGCAGCAGAGAGATATTGGATAATTGGACTTCCAAGGCCACCTGCGCCTACACATAGCACTCGGGAATTGGAAATTTTCAATTGCCCTTCTGCGCCAACTTGAGGTAACAATACGTGCCTCGAATGGCGATTTAGGTCAACCATTTGGTCACCTCAATGTACGTTCTCTTCAAGCCAACGTTCGCAATCAATGGCTGCTTGACAACCTAGACCTGCAGCTGTAATAGCCTGTTTGTACCTTGTATCAACTACATCTCCTGCAGCAAAAACACCTGGAATACTCGTCATTGTGTGCTCTTTGTGAACAAGATAACCCTCATCGTCGGTCTCTAATTGCCCTTCCAAAAATCCTGTGATTGGAGTATGTCCAATCGCAATAAATGCACCAGAGACTGCGATGTCTTCTGTGCTACCATCCCTCGGGTCCTCTAGAACAGCCCCCGTTAGACCTGAATCATCTGAAAGCCACTTCTTGACTTGTCTGAAAGTTTTGATTTCGATTTTTTCGTGATTTGCAGCTCGATCATACATTACTTGGGATGCACGGAATACATCTCTACGATGAACTAAGGTTACCTTTGATGCAAACCTTGTCAGAAATGTTGCTTCCTCCATTGCAGAGTCTCCGCCGCCGACTACAAGAATTTCTTCATTCTTGAAGAACGCACCATCACACGTAGCGCAAGTGGAAATACCCCTACCCTTCTGTTCTTCTTCGCCTTCTGCACCCAACCAAATTGATTCTGCACCTGTTGAGACGATAATAGAGTGTGTAAGGAATTCTTCTCCTTCAGTGTAAACTTTGAACGGGCGTTGTGATAGATCTACTCTTTCGACATTTCTATCTTGAACTTCTAAGCCAAATCTCTCGGCTTGCTCTCTGAGTTGCATCATCATCTCAGGACCGCCAATACCTTCTGGGTAACCAGGGAAGTTTTCGATATCGCTGGTTAACATCAATTGTCCTCCCGACATGTAGCCTGCAAACATCAATGGCTCAAGCATTGCCCTCGATGTGTATAGTCCCGCTGTGTACCCAGCAGGACCACTTCCAATGATAATCACGTTGCGTACTTCGTCGCTCATGGTCTCCCCCAAGGCGATAACCTCCTTGAACATTTTCTCTCAAGAATCATTAACATAATTTAATTCGCAGGCCCATGGACGTGTTTTCCCATTGGCTTTGGAGTATGGCAATAACTCGCAAGAAAATCTCCTGGAAGGTAAGTGGTCCAATGGGCGTGCTTCCAGACTTGCTTGCATTTATTCCTGCATCTTTCTACAGATTGGCAAATGGAATTGATAGAACAAGTGTAGACGATGACACTGTTACATCTGATATGCCAGTTGCATGGGAAATATATCAATGGACTCACTCTTTTACAATAGTTGCATTCCTATATGGATGCGCATACTATTTACTAAAGTCAAAAGGACATGAAAAACCAGGATATATGGCTGGAATATTTGTACTGCCTTGGTTATTCCATATACTCATAGACATACCTGGACACACAATAAAATTCTTTCCGACTCCATTTTTACACCCATGGAGTGATTTCATGTTCGATGGAGTTAGGTGGAGTACTTGGTGGCTCTGGTTCCCACAATTATTCGTCCTTTTGGGGATCTGGTGGGTGATTTTGAGAAGAGAAAATCACGCCCTTTTGCGACCTAGATCATGGAAGATATTGCAGAGATAGCCGCTCTAGCATGTGGTTCTAATCTAGGTTCAATATGTTCTGGTTCTGCTCCTGGCCCAATTATTCCCAATCCAATTGGCTTATTCCAAGATAGTTGAAAATCAATTATCGATTTCAAAACTGCTTGACCCATTGCAAGACCATGCTGGGTTTGACCTTTTTCGATTATTCCAAGGCATGCGGCTCCAACAATTTCTTTACCATCGCGTTGATCATTCTCAATGATTCGACTGAGAGCAAGTGGAACTTCCATTGCACCAGGAACCCACACAACTTCGCTGACGTTCAAGCCTTCTTTTTGGGCTTGGTCTTTAGCTAAATCTAACATCCTCTCGATTTCTTCTTTGTGGTAACTCCCACAAACTATTGCAATATTTCTCAATTTCTCGCCTCCAATATTCTCTCTACAGTAGATACTATTGTTTGTGTCATCGAATCCACCTCAATGTTGACTTTGTCGCCAATTGTTTTGCTACCGATGGTTGTTAATGCAATCGTCTCTGGAATAAGATGAAGGGCGAAACTATCTGAATCCACATCACCGATAGTCAATGAGATGCCATCGATGGCAATGTAACCCTTTTCTTGAACAAATTTCATTATGTGAGGCGGGGTTTTGATCATCAAATCGAGGTGTTCATCACCTTCTAATCTTTCAGTGACCTCTCCAACTCCAAGTATGTGTCCAGATAATAGATGCCCTCCTAATTCGTCACCCATTTTTAGAGCTCTTTCAAGATTGACAAAACCTCCAACTGATTTGTGACCCAAGGTAGTCTTCTCAAGAGTTTCAGGTATTACATCGAATGAGATTAGTGGTGAATTGATTTCAACAACGGTAAGACATGTACCATCTATTGAAACAGATGCCCCGGTTTCAAGTTTTTCAGTGGATACTGAATTGAAATCGATTACAATTCGAATAACATCAGAACCTGATATTTCCTTAATTGTTCCAGTTCCTGCAACGATTCCTGTAAACATTTTATCGCCCTTTTAATTCTTAGAGGAAGATCTTTCCAGAATTCTAGCTATGATTTTTCTAGTTCCATCCAAATCATCAGTCAGTCCTTCGACTCTTACAACCTTGATATGGCCCAATCCTCTATCGTTTAGAGATGTCCGAATTCTTTCCTCCGCATGCTCTTGGTCATAGCCCAAGGCAATAACATCTGGTTTTACAGCAGGAAGAATATCAAAAATTGGAACATCGGGAGGATTGCCAATTACTGCCTCATCAACTGGCTTCAGGCCTTCGACCATTCGACGACGTAATTCTTGACCCGTGACTGGTTCATGCTTTCTTTTACGGACCGTATCATCATGAGCAACCACAACGATAAGATGGTCACCGAGTGATTTCGCTTGCTCCATGTAGTGTAAATGTCCGGCATGTAATAGGTCGAACACACCTACTGCCATAACTCGAGTCATGATACACCCTCCTAAGTCATGAGGTCTTAGAGGCCGAGCGCTTTAATGAGTTCCTCTCCAGTTAAGAATGGTATATTCCTTTCTTCTGCCCATTTACGAGCATCATTAACTGATAGTGCCAAATCTCCATCTGGTTGTAGCATTTCGGCCCCAATTACTACTGGAGTCATTCCTGATAAGCGTGCAAGACCAACGGCTAATTCAGTATGGCCTTGCCTTCTGCTTAATCCGCCATTTGCCTCTCGACATACTGGGATATGCCCCGGCGTTCTGAATTCCTTACCTAGTAATTCAAGGGCATCATCATCATCTGTTATCTCAGAATATAGCTCTGCAAATCTACGTGTGGTTAGTGCTCTATCTCTATCAGTAATACCAGTGAAAGTATCGCGATGATTGAGAGATAGAGTAAATGCTGATCTTGTATCATACTGGAGATCATCGGTCTGTAATTCTTTCAAAACAGGATAATCAGCCATCAATCTCTCATCCATATGTAAATCTTGAAGGTACGGTAGTGAGAACTTCTCGCCCACTTCGTGACCAATTGCAAGGAATAGAAGACCTCCGCAATCAAATCTAAGTTGCCTCATAGTAGCGGGTTCAGCGAATTGTCCTGGGAATAATAGGTCAGTTTCACCTTCCCTATTTTCAGCATCGAATAAACAGACGGGATTTCCGTTGCGGAAGGCTTCTACAGCCGCCTCAACATGTTGCTCCATGTTTATGCCGGTTGGGTTCATACACATGAATCCAATCCCTTGCTAATTAACCCCAGTTTTTGCCTTCTGACGGAAAGGGGTTAACATAGGACAGCCCTTCGGCCTGTTCTGCGGGGAGTGGGTTATGCCAGTAAAATTGGGTCCAGCGGGAGTACCACTATCATGTAAAGGTCGTACAATTGTCGAAGGTATGGACGACATTATTTCTCTTGGTTTAGAGACAATGGAAGTTCAAACTGTACGCATGGTTGCGCCTCAGCACTTTGAACAGTATTGGCAAGCAGGGGTTCTTGCTAACAAAGCCGGTTTCGAAATGAACATCCATGGACCATACTATTCTGAACTTCTCGGAAACAGATTACAAAGGAATAGAAGCCTGGCAAAAGTTGAGGCGGCGTTACAAGCAGCGAAAACAATCAATGCCAGACACGTTACCCTACATACTGGGCATTACGGCGAAACTGGAAGAGGCCAGGCAGCAAACGAACAAGTAGCAAGTGTGTTCAAAGGAATTGTACAACGAATCGGAGAGATTTGGAATGATGATGAAGAGATTTATCCAGTATTCCCTTGGCTAAAAGAAGGTACACCTTCTAAGATTGGAGTCGAAACCAGTGGAAGACAAGAATTGTGGGGAAGCTTGGAAGAGGTTCTAGAAGTAGTAAACCACGTTGAAGGAACAATTCCTGTCCTTAACCTAGCACATATTCACGCAAGAGGCCATGGTAAACTTCGAACATCAGAAGACTATGGAGAATTGTTCGACCAAGTAAGAGAAACCATAGGTACTAAGGAATTCTATTGTCACTTCTCCGGCGTTGAACACAGAATGGGGAATGCAATGCACTATACACAGATCAAGAAATCTGATTTGAACTTCGAGCCATTAGCTGAATTCATTATCGAAGAAGGAGCATGGCTCGATATGACCCTAATTTCAGATTCCCCACTATTAGAGCACGATGCTATGTACATGGTGCAAAACATCGAGAGAGCTCGTCATCGACAATTAGAAAGGAAAGCTCGAGAAGATAGAAGAAAGGCACTTGCTGCTCAAGCAAATATCTCTCCAGAAGAGATGGCTGCTAGAGAAGCTGAGATTGCAGCGGCAAGGGCCAAAGACGCTTTGGCTGCATCACAGCCACAGGTCCAACCAAAGAAAGAAGAGGAACCGAAGAAGGAAGAAAAGCCTGAGGTTGAAGCTTCAAAGAAGGAGCCTGCAAAGAAGGCTGAGAAGAAAGATGAATCAAATGAGGACCTATTCGAAATCGATGATGACGATGACGATTTGTTCTGATTGAGAGTCGATTACATGACACTACCAATCCTCTACTCATTTCGTAGATGCCCCTATGCTATGCGAGCCCGAATGGCAATAATCCGAGCTGGTTTTGAAGTTGAACACAGAGAAGTTATTCTCCGTGACCGCCCTGCTCACATGATGCAAATATCTCCTAAAGGTACTGTACCAGTGATGCTTTTACCAGATGGAACTGTTATCGAAGAAAGTCTTGAGATAATGGAATACGTTCAGGAATGGAAACTATCAGAAGTTGAGAGAAAATGGATCAATCGTAATGACGATGAATTCAAATTTCATCTTGATCGCTACAAATATCCAA
>Ga0066856_10000907_pt1 | contig 11288 bp, 5 predicted proteins | sample ETNtaG_5_FD_65605 | JGI IMG/M metagenome (GOLD analysis project Ga0066856, IMG submission 65605) | Marine microbial and viral communities from oxygen minimum zone, Eastern Pacific Ocean - ETNP201406SV205 | ecosystem: Environmental > Aquatic > Marine > Oceanic | place: Pacific Ocean: Eastern...
TTGGTGGAAACAGTCACGGGGGACGGAGGACCAAAAAATCGCGTCGCGGTGGAAGTAGAAGACGGACGGAATCGCGAGGTGCGAAGGATAGCCGAGAGTGCAGGGGTGGGTGTGAAGAATTTGAAGCGGACGAGAATCGGTGGTTTAAAAATGCCTTCGGAACTTCCAGCTGGGATGTTTTGTTCCTTGAAACCACATCAAGTTTCGTATGTTTTAGAGAAATCGCTCCAGCAAATCGGAGGGAAATTTTAAATGTACGTATGTACTAGGTACCCGGTACCCAGGTACCTTGTACGAGGTACAGGGCACCAGTATATATCTGCGTGTAACTAATGCGTTGCAAATTCCTATTTATGCTCTATAATATATATCTACTGCTATTTGTCCGCTGGATTAGTTGCGGTAAAGCCCGACATAAACACGTCACGTTCGTTTTTCTCGTTCTTTGTTGGCGTTCGAAATAATTTCTTGAATAATGATTTTTTCTTTGGAGGGGATGTCATCAAATCAGTTTGTGTTGATGCATATGCGACTGGAGTCGCGTCGTTGTTGTCCCTCACGTTCCCTTCTTCATTACCAGTCTCCACGGTTGCTGCGAGTGGTACTACTGCCACATCCTCGTTCGCGACAGATTTAATCTTGTTAAGTTTTCGTCCCGCAAATCCAGTTACGGACTTCAGAGCAGACCAAGCTAAGTTACCTTTCAACTGCCCGACAAGTTCTCTCCATTTCCCTTCAAACGATTCACACGTGTACGAATCGAGTAAAAGCCGGACATCTTTGAACGAACCTGCTGATCCGTGGTAAGATACTTTCACTTTCGATTCGTTGAAGCGCAAATACTTCACTTGAACAACCTTCGGACCAGAAGTGGACATGGTATCCTCGTCGTCGTCACTGCCGTCGTCGCAGTCTTCTTTACCATCACCAACCTTTGCCATCTTTATAGATGATCCTTTGTCAACCTTATTCGGATGGCCGGTAGCAGGTGTAGTGGCTGTTTTTGTCGTTGTCGCTGTCGTTGTCGCAGTTGCCTTTGACGTTTGAAACTCTTTTTCGAATGCCAAATGCATCTTTTTTGACTTGATCTCTCGTTCAGATGGAAAGGCATAGTCGTAAATCATTTGATAGATTTCCTTCGTGATGTCAATTTTGAAAGGTGAGAGGAGTACTTCCAAATGATTCCAAATCGGCGCTTCTGGTGGACTTGCCGCGCGGTATGCCGATACTTGAAGAAAATTTGGTTTGGTTCGTAATGCCGCGGGAACATTATTCCAATCTTCATCTAGAAGCCATCTTCCCAAGATAACTTTTTCAACAGTTTGTAAGTGTAATCCCTTCAATTTGAAAAGAGTAACGCCGGACGAATCAACGTGTCGTTCTCGTGAAAGAATTAGGTTTGTAATTTCCGCATTCATGAACGTCTTCCCGGCTTTTCTTAGCGCCCACGCGCCTCGCTCGATTTCTAAATGCATTTCCATTGCCGCTCTTTTACGATTATACTTTGTCAGGGACTCTGCGCGCCGTATCGATTTCGCCAACGCTTTTTCTTTGCGTTTCATAACATCAAGATAAGCTTGTCTCTTCACACCTTCGTCCTCCTTCAACTCCATGATTTCTGATGCATCGTCTTCGGTGCATTTCTGAAAGTCGATGTCGTACAGTCTCAGCGCATGGACAGATTTGATATACTCCAACAAAGGAGCCGCAACAATCGCTGACGCAGCCGCATCTTCCTGGTCAAACAAACTTCTCTGTCCTTTTTTCCTCAACAGAGCAATTGCGTTATAATTCGGAGAAGGAGACGTAAAATTTGATGGAGTCAAAAACAGTGCGCCGATAACATCGACTAGTACAGCTTGCTGCTCGGATTCCATTGTAGCGTCGATATCTGGAGATCTGAAAGAGAATTTTGTGGGCGCATCTGAATCGTCAGAACCACCGTTATCACCTGTTTGCGCGGAGTGCTTGAAGATCATCTCGCATGGAGCAAAGATTTGTCGCAGCAAGCTAGATCGTTTTGGCTGTAAATTCATGACTTCTTCATCGGAGTATTTATCTTCAAGCCATTGCACGCCAGCTCGGAGGTCGATGTCTGTAGGCGCGACATACGCTGCTACATCATGCAAACTTACTTCTACCAATCGCTGCTTCTGTGTCACAGACGATCTGTCCGAAGATGAAGACACTATGCGTCGACCAACAACGAGGCCGTTCTCCGCCGCAAGCAATAATCGACCGTTTCGACTGTCGCCTCGTAAATTTATTTGCGGTTCCGAAATTTGGACGACAAACAAGCATTCGTCGGTGATTACTTGATCTGAAGGAGAAATTTTTGGTTCACTGACAACATTTTCGCCATTAATCTCGATCCCCGCGTTGATCAACTCCAGTAGATCTAATTCGCTGTTCGCCGTTTTCGCGTTCGATTGTGAGGACTCGCTGAAACCACTCGTCACACTGACGTTCTTTCTATGCTTTTTGTATTGATCAAAGTCCATATTGACGGTACTTTTACCTAGCTTTTCTAATTCAAACATCGATGGTGACTTCTCAATCGAGGTATCATCGCCCAGCGAAGCTTGCCACATCTCTCGAATCCACGTGAAAACTTTTTCTCTCGTTTTCGATTCAAGCAACGCCCTTGGAGCGTCCACGTTCACTCGTACCTCATCCTTCGCCGAAGCTTTACGTACCCGAAATTCGCGAGTTTCAAGCACTAACATCGAGTCCGTGACTATTGCACGCCTCGATGACGCATTGACTGCCCCATTAGCACCATTAACATCGCCAGCTCTAAATTTACGCGGCGAAAGGGGGTGGTTATTAGAGCCTCTCAACATCTCACGCATTTTTTCGTTAAAATTTGCTGAAGATATTTGATTCGGCTCAGAAACTGCCTCTTTTTCTTCTTTTTCGGGTAAAAATATACGTAAACCTTTCGCGTGTACGTTCAAGTTTTCGTTCGCGTTAGATATGTAACTGAATCCTTCCAAAAAGGCAGCTATGCTCTGGAAAGTTTCGTCTTTTTCCTTTGTTGGTAAGGAATAATTTAAATATTCCGCCGTCATTTCCCAGCTTGGTTGCTTCGAATACAATACGGAAATCATAGATTTAGTTTTTATCTTTTCTGTCTTCCCGTAACTCTTTCCTGCTACTTCAACTTTAGTCTTCCCATATTGTTTGTACCTCCACGCATTCCGTAACGATACCAAATCTGGTTTCATCAGCGCTCTCCACCATTTTTTCATGTACCTCATATCTTCCGTAGTGAATCTGAAATATGGAGTTTCCGTGAACTCAAAATCCATGCTGGTACCGTCGAATGAGTTGAGGACACTGTGCAGATCTGATTTATTTCGCCCACGTGATGGTGAAATTAGCACCGAAGCCATCCTCGAAGGAGAAGACTTGAGTGCCGAAACTTGGTTTTTGAAGTCATCAGATCGCCATTTTACTAGCGGAGGTGAAGAAGAAGTTTCAATACTATTCGTATTCGTGTTGGAATCAAACGAAGATAGTGGCGTTTGGAAGTTACCTACCATGTTTTTCCTCGATGACGTCGGAGTCACGAAATCTTCATCCACTGATTCTTCTGCTATGCTGGTACTGATCTTTGTTTCATTATCATCGAGAATGTGATCTGCACGCCATCCTGGGAGCAAGGTATCTTTGCATGCGAGTTGTACGCTGAGCTTGTGCGAACCATCACAACTTTTGCAGTCAGACAGGGTGCGCAATTCCATGCCAGTTGTTGGATCGAAACGATACGATGTCGCATATCCGTTTATATTATCTTTAGTCAACCATTCGTATTTCAAGCCAACCTCAACCGCCGGCGCGACAAAAATTGTATGGGAAACTGCATTCGAAAACGAAGGTTGCTTTGATACGGCAAAACGAGCAGCCCGGAGAAGGATATGTCCTGATTTGTAAGATATCTCGCATTTGGAGGCTTTGAAAGCGAGCGCATGTCGAGATTTTGTATCCTTCAAAGATGAATCCAGCACGATTTCAGAATTCCTTGCAATAATCGTGAAGTCACCTCGCCATAAGTTTCTCAAGTTATCCCACCACGGGATGGTATCTTTTACTCTTTTCAAAGTTATTTCACCTTTGGGTGCATCACGATGCCTTGATTTCGGGACCATGCGATTTGATATTTCGCGCGAAAGAATGGCATACTTCGGCTCAGATGATGCCAAATACCGCAATTTCCCATCAATCCACGTCTGCGTTACATTCGTGAACACTAATACGCTTGGACTCGTAGGAGATTGATGCGAGCGAATGGCTGCAAATCTTCGCTTTCCAACCGGGAATGGCAGTAAGTGCATATCATTGGACTGGACACTCTGCTTTGCTAAAACAACCGGTCCTTGCATGGAAATGGCTTTTGCCTCGAACATGGCGCATTCCTCACCACCAAGGAACATATCGAATTTTTCACACGTCCAATCGATGGTTTGATATCGAGTTATATGCAAATCGACGCCGTCAGAATATGGAGCATCGACGCAACGGCAGAAATGCCCAATTTTCTCTCGTTCGTCTATGTTACAACCATATTTAAAAGACCAATTCAGCGTTTCAGCACGAACTGTCAAAATATTATCAACCAGATTAAGGAAGTGCAAATCTTTGTTCTTATTCTCGTTAAATCTATCCACACGTTTCTTATAAGCTTTTGCAACATTCTCGAATATTTGCTGTATCATTTGAGCGTCCTTCGTTTCGTCCGCATCTCTTAAGATTTTTCTCGAGCGTTTCAATTCCGGCTTCAAAAATTTTTCTTGCATGCGCAAGAAGCTTTCGAGTTTCTCCGAATCTTCGATTATAAACGTGTTTCCTCCGGTTGATATCCAATGAACTTCTCTTGTTGAATCTGGCAAATTCAAAACTGTGTCATTTTCTTTGGATGATACTTTTTTGGAGATGAGTTTGAACTTGTCATTGGTGGAGGTGGAAGTGGAGGCAGAGGTAAACTTCTTCAGTGCTTGTTTAAAAGCACTCTCTCCAGCGAACAAAGCGGCGTAAAAATCACCAAAATCTAAGTCGCGAGCACATTTAACCACTGCTGCACTTGTGGTAATATCCCATCCACTATCATGCTTTCGCTTTTCCAGAGTAAGCGATTTCGTCGTGAAAAACGTCTCCGCATTTGTTTCAATTTCAAAATTTTCAAAGTGCATTGTCGAGTTCTCCTCGAGATGTACGCGCGTCGAAGCGAGGCGCACGTTCGCTCCGAGCGTCAAATCCGCTCCAAATGAAACGTTCGTAGCATCGAGTGAAACGTTGCGATGCTGAGATACTTTATTCTCTTTCTGCTGCTTGGAATGATCCTCCTTCATCTTGAGAAAGGCGAGACTTGCAAGAAACTTTTTCGTATCTTCTGAAAGCGTCTCGAATAGGAAATGTGCATCTGGATCCCAATCCAACTGTACGGCATCCATTGTTATTTTTGTTGTCGGTTGCACCGTTTGGTAACTACATGAATGATGCTCAATTTCAAGTATATCGATTTCAACTTTGCGAGAGTAAGTTTTCAGAGAACAATCATCCTGAAAATCGAGCGAAGCTCCCGACATTTTCATCGACACGGTGGTATTTATGTTGCCACCATCTACATCCATGCTATTGCTTCTACTATTAACTTTACTACTAACTTTTCGTTGATTATTTTTCCTTGTTTGTATTATTCCGCTAATTTCAGGCACAGTCAATAAAACTGAAGACTTTACACGCTCGTTCAACGTACTCGAATCTAATTGATCCTGCACGCGCACATCCGCTAATGAGTTTTGGAAACAAAAACCTTCCGAGCGAACATTCTTAATCTCATACCCGACCGCAAACGAAGAATCCATTGCCAAATTGTCTTTTGTCATACTATCACCGCGAACTTGATGTAATTGAATGCTTTCTATCCATGCATGATTGAACAAATCCTGAGAATCATCCGTGAATACTGGATCGATCCCGAACAGTTTAACTTGCACATCGCTCACTCTCCCTATTTTCTCCAAATCAGCCATCGCTGAACAAAATACTTTCGAAATTGCTATGGCAGCATTGTCTTTCTTACCAACGCGAACTGATTTCGGGATTATTCGAACGCCACTTGGCATATTCACGAACACTTTAAGCGCATCTGCAACGGGTTTCGTCGTCAAAACCATTTGCGTCGTCGTGACGGTGAAAACATCTTCATCGTACACTCTTAAATCTACTAAGTTGATTTCCAGGAGCGAGAGAAATCTCGCAACGACGCGCTTCTTAAAATTTTCCCTTATGCGTTTACTTGCCGTATCCGTTTCATTGTTGTTGCTGTTGCTGTTGTTGCTGTTGTTGTAGCTAGCCTTCTCTTCTTCTTCTTCTTTTTCTTCTTCGTTTTCTTCCTCCTCCTCCTCCTCGACGTAATCGCCATCCAAATTGTCCTCGTAATCTTGTTTCTTCTTTATCTTCCTCGCACTCCATTTCTTCACTTGCACGTCGAAACAACGAATGGGGACATTCATCATCCTATTCGAATTTTGCGTGACAACCTCTTTGCCCGTCGAGGCGTCTCCATCCCATTCTTCGGGTACACCTCCTTCCTTCGTAGTAGTAGTTGTTGTACTTTCAGTCGCAGAAGACGACGAATATAACGTTTTCAACAGCCAATTCACAAATTGCCTGAATCTTCCCGTGTATCTAATTTCTCCGATGGATATCTGCTCGATAGTTCCATTTCTTCCTTTTTGAGGAGACGAAAAGTTCAAAATCACATCCTTCGCGGAAAGAAACCCAACCGATCCGACCGTCACGCGCACGCCTTTCCTCGCCACAAATTGCAATCCTAATTGCAAAAGCGAGGGAAATATCCATCGTCGAATGGCAAAGAGTGTTGGGAAGAAGGAGAGCAAGATGGTGAACAAAATCAGAAGAAGCGTTTCCAACGAGTTCGTTCCTCCTTCACTCTCTCGGTGGAGAGTAAATTTTGAAAGAAGAAAAGAAGAGAACGCGTTGGAAATGGTGGTGGTGGTGGTGATGATGATGGAGTCGGATGATGAAGAAGAAGACATCGCGCTTCTTGCTGTTACTCCCTTCTTCTCGTGATTTTATACTCTGTTGAGCGTCGTGATGCCCATCGTGTGGCACAACAGGATGAATATTATTATAAGTGAAGAAAAGTCAAGTTTTTTTTGTGTTTTCCTCAAAAAGCTAACTTTCAATTCGTTTGCGCTAAAAAAATAAAAGAATGAGTACGACGTCGACGGCGACCATACGCTTCGCCGCTCGAATAAATGTGATGTTGAAATCTACCCCCGCGTTGCCCTCATCTCGCTCATCAGTAGCGCACCACCTTCGTTGCTGCAACAAAACGACGAAGAGAATGGTGAATTGCTCTTCGAGTGCACAAAATTTCGTAGATGCAACAACTAAGATACCGTTGAACGAAAGAAAACCGACGCATGGTTCTACGAGAGAAGAATTAAAACGATGGCAAGCGTGGGCGAAAGAGAAGATAAAAACGAATAAAGAATCGTTTTCTTCGTTCTATAGCGGTGGTAGTAACGATAGTGATCGTCATTATAATGATCCAGTGGATGAACAGTCTTTAGTTACCGAATTGGAGTGGTTGCTGGAAGACGTCGTCGCTAATGAAGACGAAGTATCATCAACGAACAATGAAGGGAAGGATATTTCTATGCGCATGAATTTCGAACAATTAACTACATTGTGGAACAAGCGCATCGACGATCGGTACCCGATTCAGTATTTAACAAATTCTTCACAGTTTCGGACGGTATCACTGTACATCGCGCCGGGCGTTTTAATACCGCGACCGGAAACTGAACTCTTGATTGATTTCGCATACCAGCACGTGAAAGTGTATGGAAAGAAGGTACATTTGACAGAATTGCCGTGGTTGGATTTGGGTACCGGGTCTGGTGCCATCGCGTGCGCGTTAGCGACGGAATTAAAGGATATGTTCTCGAAAATGAACCCGGGGGTATACGCAACGGATTTCTCAAAGGAAGCGCTGGAGATTGCAAAGATAAACGTCGAGCGTTTAAGGTTGAACGATACGGTTTCTTTGTTGCACGGGTCGTGGTTCGAAGCTTTGTGTGACCATAAGGACATCAAGTTTGCTGGAATTATATCGAATCCGCCGTATATTCCCGCGGAAGTTGCCGCAAATCTACAGCCGGAGGTTGGTAGACACGAGCCAATGTCCGCGTTGGATGGTAGAGGCGAGATGGGGATGGGTGATTTAGATGTGATTTGCGAATTGTCGCACAAGTATTTAGCTCCTGGGGGGTTTTTAGCATTAGAGACACATGGTGGAGAACAAGCTTTGCGGGTGTGGGAGAAATTATGGAACACGAATCTATACGAGGACGTTCGCGTTCGGAGTGATTACGCCGGCGTGGACAGATTCGTTACGGCGCGATTGATTGATACAAAGAAAGTGGATACGTTTAGTGGTAATAGTAGTAGTAATAATAATAGTAGCGATGATTAGAGGTCGTAGGAGCAATTCATGGCAATATTACTGGTAGTTATTTGAAATAAAACATTAATGTACTTAATTACAGACACACTCAGCAATTAATAATTTCTTTAACGTTTTTATCTTGCAACAGCTTGGGTATTCCTTTCTGCGCTGAAACCGTATTCGTTATCGAGCGCGTTGAAGTACAAGTCGTAATACGTATGTGCAGACTCCAACTGATCCAATTCGGTGTACAAATCCGCAATCTTACCATAGTTATCCGTAATTTCTGCCATATCTTTATGCACCAAAGCTAAATCGAGCACTTTCTTCGTCATTTCCAAAGACTTTGCTGTGTACCCCAAACGACTCGCCGCGGCCGCAATACCTTTCAACGCTTTCCTCTCCGCTTTCCACGGCACGTTTAACTTTTGTTTACCGCTCTCCGCGATGATTAACGCGTGCGCCTCTTCAAACTTACCCAAAGCTTCTTCCAATTTCTCCTTCGACTCCTCCAACTTCAACATTGCCTTACCCGATCGAAGCAACGTTAGAATTTTCTCCACGTACGGGTCCCCGTCGCGGGGATCGATGCTCATGTCCATCCCAGGCGTCTTGCTTTGTTTCTCTCTTCGTAATTCTTTCTTAATTTTCCCGTTCACTTCCAAAAGTGACTTATTCAACCGAGTAATCTCCTCAGCTCTCTTTTTTGCTTCCAACCCGCCAACGAAGGCTCCGGCGAAACCAATCGCTTGGCCGAAAATAATAGTAGAGACCAATACTTTGTGGTCCACTTTCAAACCAGCAAAGGAAACGTTAAAGTTTTTCTCGAAAATCGGGTCCGGCTTGGTTAGTTCGCTTGGTAAATATCGAGCCGGTCCATTGATGCTCACCTTGTTCGTCACATCCAACGGAGCAGCTGCTACGGACGCTTGTGATGCATCCGCGGCGGCTAAAACCAACGACGCCGTCGTAGCCACGAAAGCTTTTTTCAATGTCATGCTTAAATTATCGTCTTCTTCTTTGTTGCTGTAGTTGTTGTTGCCACCCTCGTTCAAAGATTTTTGTCTTGCGTCAGAAGATGGTAACGATCTCGAAGAAGACGCTGCTGTGATTGAAATTTTCTTCGTTTTCCTCGCGCTTCTTTTACTGCTCGCGAAGTTCGTGCGGGTGAACGTAGCAGCGCGTTGCATCTGCGCGCCTCCTAATCCAGCCATGATGTGTGCCTTGCTTTTCTTCTTCTTCTTCTCTTTTTGACCGTATTCTCTCGGAAAATTATGAGCGTGATGCCTAAATGTGATGCGAATTTTTTTTGGCGGGAAGGTGACTCATCGTCAGAAAAAAATATAAAAATTTTTTATCAGAGGGAAAGAGTTTTTGAGGGAGAACAGGGAGGGGGGTACGATGAAATGAAAGAAAAAACAAAATGCGTCACAGAAATTGCGTTCGTGTGCGCGCTTTCTCTTTTCTTCTTGTGATCTCGCCCACCGCCTCTCTCTCTCTCTCTCTCTATATATATATATATATTCATATATATAAACATGGGCATTCGAACGTACTCTTCAGAAATTACGAATGGGAGAAACCCGTTATCGTTGAAACAGGACGAGTGTGGTACTCGCGAGAAGACCGAGACGAAGAAGCCAGCGCTGAAAAAGCAACCAACGTCGGGAGTGGAATCGATTTTCAAAAACGACTCGGTCGAAGTCGGAAAAGAGTTTAAAGAGAACTTGAGGACGTGGAATGTGAACAGAGAACGAGGACATTCTGGTCATGGGATATTCTCGCAGAAAACGCCGCCGAAATTCCTGAAAGTGCCCGTAGATAGAAAGAAGGAAGATGCGCTCTTGCAAATGAAAGTACCCGTGGACTTGAAACAGTTGACGCTGCAAGAGTTACGAACGGCGTGTAGAGAGAGGAAAGTGAACCCGGCTGGGAGTAAAGACGCGTTAGTCGAACGATTGGAAGAAGCCGTGAAGAGTGGTTTTTGTAAGGCGGAGTTTAAAACGGTGACGACGTCGACGGTAGGCGCTGGCATGCGCTTCGACGATAGGCAAAAGAAAGGTTTCCACTGGAACACGTCAAAAGTTCGTTTGACGAGCGAGTTGCATCAAAAAAGCATGTATAAAGGGAACGAGATTTTTTCCTCGAATTTTACGGACGATCGAAGACAAACAGCGCACACGAGAGTGGTTGGCAACGCCAACGTGGAAGGCGGAGGAGTGCTTCCATCCTCTTCCTCGGAAGAACAAAAAGAAATTGCTGCTGCCGACGCTGATTTTTCGTTCCGCATGACGAACAATGCGACGAGGAAAGAACAAGAAGAAAACCCACCAGAAGCGTGCGAAGCGAGAATGAAATACTGGGAATCTGCCAGAGGTCACGATTTGTTTGGCTCGTGGACGCAACCAACCACTGAAGAAGAAGAAGAAGAAGAAGAAGAAGAAGAAGAAGAACTAAAAAAGGAGCAAGCGGCGACGCCGAAAATGATAATGGTGCCTCCAACAGTTGAAGAAATCGTCCTCCAAGGAGAAAAAGAGGAGAAAGAAGAGGATATTGATAATGATGATGATGGTGACGATGATGGTGACGATGAAGATGAAATTGATGAATACAAGAGACGTCAAACCATGTCTCTCGAAGAAATGAAAATGTTAAAAAGCGAGAACAACGACTTGTTGCCGTCGACGCCTTTAGCCGATGATAAAGAAGAAGAAGAAGAGGACGAAGAGTGCAGCCCGAGTCCGGCGAAAACTGTCGTCTTTACCGCAACAAAGGCAGATAAAAACTCCTCGCCTATCTTTATGTG
>Ga0066856_10000909_pt1 | contig 11286 bp, 6 predicted proteins | sample ETNtaG_5_FD_65605 | JGI IMG/M metagenome (GOLD analysis project Ga0066856, IMG submission 65605) | Marine microbial and viral communities from oxygen minimum zone, Eastern Pacific Ocean - ETNP201406SV205 | ecosystem: Environmental > Aquatic > Marine > Oceanic | place: Pacific Ocean: Eastern...
CCACCAAGAGCATCACCGTCTCGTCTCTGTTCGTCAACAATCCCGAAACTTCATCCCTCGTCAACGTCTCCACCGCGCTTCCGCTCACCACCGCGTGCGTTTCCGTCGCCGGCGCCGTCGCCCGTTTCCTTTCGCTCCGCACCCGCCTCGCTCGCTCGTACTCCGCGTCTCGCTCCTTCGCGCTCAGCGCCGTCGCCCGCCGCGTCGTCGCCGTCGCCCGTCCTCCGTCGCCGTACCCGTAATCCCTCATCTCCCTCTCCCCTCGCGGTATCAACAACCGCTGTCCGACAAACAACGCCGGCGTCTCATCCTCACTCGCCAAACGCACCCCGTTCGCCTCGCATATCGCGTCCACGCTCGTTCCGTGCGTCCTCGCCACGCCCACCAGCGTGTCCCCGTATCTCACCGTGTACACGTCGCAATCCTCCTCCTCCTCCTCTCGCCCTCTCACCTCGCGTTCGCGACGACGACCGTATCCACGCGCACCACCGTCCCACGTCGATCTCCTCGCCCGCGCGCGAACGTCTCGCGCGTCTCTCGCGCGCGCACCGCGATAATCGCGTCGCGCGCCCGTTTTCGTCGTCATCGCGTATCCACGCGCGACCGACGCCGTCATGACGCGCGACGCGATCGACGGACCGGACGCGCGCGTTCGGATTCTCGCGCGTGCTCGGTTCTCGCTTTCGCGGTTCGCGCGGTCGTGTGACGAGCGCGCGCGGATTGGATGCATCACAATTCATTCGCATTCGCGCGGCGCGAGGCGGGACGGTGGACGGACGCGCGAACGCGAACGCGAACGCTCGCGCGTCGCGAAGACGAGCGAACGGACGGACGAACGGACGAACGGTCGATGCGATGTGAGGGTTCGGTCTACCTATTCTATGCATCTATTGAATGTCGTCGGATCGGTGTCTCGCGCGTCACGCGTCGTCGGTTTCCCATTCGGAGGAGCCCGAGCCCGAGCCCGAGCCCGAGTCGGAACCGTCTCGGTCTTGGTCGTCGTCGTCGTCTCGGTCGCGATCGATGGTCGCGTAACGACGATTCATCTCTTCGCGAACCAACGCGCGCGCGTTCGCCGCGACCTGTTGGAGGAGATGTCGACGACCGGCGCCGCGAAACGCGCCGCGCGCGGCTTCGTCTTCGTCTTCGTCTTCGTCTTCGTCTGAATCGATAAAATCTGAATCGTATTCGTCGTCGTATTCGTCGTCGTCGTCGTCTGAATCGATAAAATTTGAATCGTATTCGCTCGAATACTCGTCGTCGTCGTCGTCGTCGACGCGTCCGACCCACTCGATGTCGCCGTCGTCTCGCATACCGGCGAGTTGGCGAAGCGTGGCGATTTGGTGCGCGATGCGCGCGTCGTCGACGTCGAGCGGGGCGTCGTCTCCGTCTCCGTCGCGTCGACCGAGTCGCACATCCGGTGGTCCGAGAGGTCCGAGATCGAACCCCGCGTCTCGATCTTCCTCGTACGCGACGTCGGCGTGATCCTCCTCGACGTCGGATTCGTCCTCCGTCGGGCGAAGACGACCGACTTCGTGCACGCGCACCGACGATTCCAACGTGTCGGCGATGTCGTACTCCACGGTGGCGCAGATTGTGTCGGAATCCACTCCCCACGCCGCGTTCATCATCCCGTGCGCGACGTCCACGGTGCATATGTCAGAGTAATCGGTGACGTCCACCGTGCAAAACGAGTGCTTGTACGGATGGTGACAGCGCTCGAGGGACGACCGCGGCGAGCGATGACGAGGGTGGAGAATGTGCGCCAAGGCGACGGTGCCGGTGGGGTTGAACTTGAGCGCGGCGCGGTCGAAGGATGGAACGGTGCGAAGGAGGCGAGAGGAGCGAACGTCCCAGACCTCGCGACCGATGATGATTTCGTTGCCGTTGGGATGGAAACACGCGCCGGCGACTTCGGAGAAGCGGTCGAAACAGCGGACGGGGACGTCTTCGGGGAGACGTAAATCCCACAAGGTTTCGTCCCATAAGAGTAAACCGTCGTTGGGGGAGAAGGAGACGTCGTCGTTTTTCTTCGTCAGACTGGCGGGACCGTCCATTTTGGAGGCGAGACGTCGCGCGGAGACTTGGGTCTCCATGTCGATGATGTCGACGCCGTCGACGGAGCCGATGACGAATTGCGAACCCACCGAATTGAGCGCGCATCCAAAGGCGTCTTCGTCCTCGTATAAGATGACGGGTGCCTCCTCGGGATTGGGTAACGACCAGATGGAACACGATGCGTCCGACGTCACCGCAAAGATGGGTTGCGGCGCGCCGGCGCCCGTCGGCGCGATTTTACGAACCGCGCCGGCGAGCGCGCCGCCGGAAACTTCCAACACATCAGAGTTGTTGGTGTCGTACATGCGAATCTCACCGCTATTCGTGCCAATGACGATTTGATCGCTCACGCCGTGTAAGAACGAGACGGCGGTGAACGCGTTGTGTATTTCCGTGCCCGCACGAATCGTGCGTAAAGGTCTGAATCGACTGTACACAAAGTGACGATCTGCGCGCCGCGCGCCGTCGAACCATCCCGGCGCGTTGGCCCACTCTCGTCTTCGAAGACGCGCGGTGAGATTCGTCGGAAACTTGAGCGCGCGAATGGGTGTCGGACACTGGTGCGGAGCGAGCAGAGAGAATGGTGCGCACGCCGTGATGGGCGCGGCGCACTGCTTGTGCTGCGCGCGAAGGTATTGCGTCATGATGGAATCCAAACGCGAACGCACGCCGCACCCCGTTTCACCCCGAGGCGCGTCCGATACGAGCACGCCGGGCGTGGGGTACTCCTTACGAACAATCTCTTTCGCCGCCGGCGATGGCGTGTGGTACCCGTGAACGCACGACGTCGTCGTCGTCTCTTCCTTGGTGAGCGGTGGCGTGACGAAAGATTTCCGCAACTCTTCGCCGATGGATTTACGCTTTATGCCTCGCGTCGACGGTTCGCGCGAGCGGTCCGTCACCGCTCGTGCTTCGCCCGAGAGCTCGCGATTGAGCGCGCACGACGGTCCTTGGTCGATACCGAGCGTGAAGGGTTCGTTCACTTTTCCGAGCAAGCCTCTCGCGGCGCCTGTCATGAGCGAGCGAGGCGCGCGACGATGAATCTTGTTGCGCAGCGGCTTGCCCTTAAAGTTCAGTTTGAGACGCGGAGACGCCTCGTTTGGCGCGCCGCCGGCAGCGTCGTGTCGACCGGTTCGAAGGAGTCCCGCTTCGTCGAGCAAAGACGCCGCCGTGGTGTTCAATCCCGAGGCGACGAGGTGTTCGTGCATGAGTTGTAAGAGTTCCTCGTGCGGGTAACGCACCTTGGTCGCCGTCGCGATCAAGTGTCTCTGTAACTTTGCGAGAGGCGGTGCGGCAGCGTCTGAAGCCATGGCTGGCGTCACAGCTTTGATGTTGGTGAATCCCGCCGTCGTGGCGATGAGCTCCACCGCGCACCGATGGAATTCTGCCGCCGCCGCTCGAATCGCCGCCGCGGAGCCGGTGCCGTTTTCGCTCTTGGAATCAACCAGCGCGTGATCCAGTGAGAACGGTTGCGCGTGACCCGTGTCACGAATGAGTTCTGAGAGGTGACGCGCGATTTCCAGCGTTTGCAGCGTGTTCGCGATCGAAATGTCTCTCGACAACCCGTGTAACGCGCGACAACAGAGGGCGCGAGTGATATTCATGGAGGGCTGCGGGAGCGTCTTCGACGTTCTGAAGAGAAGATTCAACAGCCCTTTGACGCCACGCGCCTGCTCGACGTGCTTTCGACCGACCAAGAACGTTTCCTCCATTCTACCGTAATCGAAAATTGGCATTGATTTTCCCTCGACGCTGTGCGAGCGCTGTAATTTCCCGGCGTTCGCCGACCTCTCCTTGGCGCTTTTATTCTCTGCTTTGAGTAACACTTGCGGCGCGGAGACGAGGTTGCACGTCACCTTCAGCGCTTCCACGACCGCTTCCGTGTCTACAGCCTCAGCCGCAGATTCTATTATATCTATGAGCACATATCCAGATGAATAATCTTCGTCAAAACCCAATTGAGTCGTTCTCGCCGTTGCGGTGGCCACTCGCCCGTTTGGATGCAACGTCACCAATTTCAACACGCTCAGGGATCCAAGTACGCATTCGCGCAACGTCTTCTCACCGGGCGCTAACGTCAACAGATCTAGCATCACTTTCGGCCCGCCCTGAGCGACGAACGCGTCGATGACCAACCAAGACTTCGTTTGCATGATGGCGGCGATGCGCTTGTGTCTGCTCACCAGACTGAACAATTTCTCCGTCGCGTCGTGACCTATATCGATCGCCTGGAGGATGGCGCGACTCTCCTTGGACTTGCTCATTTTGGTTTCATTCGCACCAGACTTTTTCGACCTTCCCGACACTTTCTCTTCTATCGCCTTGACGTGTTGTACAAAGTGAGCGCGCATGTATTGTCTAAGAAGCAAACTCACGTGATCCCCGGTTTCTTTCGCCATCAGCAGCTCATCCCTCGTCATCTGTGAACGTATGCCATCCTTGTCGGACACGATGTGAGCCGTTGTACGAAGAGTGTTCAACACGAGTTTGAGGCCAGATTCGGCGTCGAATGCGACGACAACTATGGGAAACTGTACCGCAAACGTCAAGAAGAGCGCCGCGTGTCGTCTCGCAAACTCGTTCGAGCAATCCAACAGCTCGAGCGCAATCTTCACGAAACGCCTCGCCAAATTTGACGGAGGCGACACCAGCTTTTCGAGCGCCGTCGTGATGCTGGCGATGCCGAACATGCACCGCGTCAAGTTGAAGTACGACATCGGTCCGCACGGCACGTCTGTCAATAACTTTGCGCCCCCGTGCTCGATGAATGAGACGGCAAATTTTCTGTGCGCCACGAACGCGCCCACGACCGACAGCGCCTCCGATAACTGCGGATCTCCCGGCAAGTGTCCGGGCAGTCCGTGTCGCCTGCAGAACGCCAACTTGTCGGGCCAACCTTTCTCCCCCGGTCCCGCGACGAGACGCAACGACAGCTCGAGCACGCCGTTTTGTAGCGCTTCACCGAAACACTCGACGTAGTCGCCGATCCCACCGAGACACATCAGACGACTCTTCATCAATATGTAATGCAAGCTTTCGACGTCTCGAGCTTCGAACCCGCTCTCGCAGTCGTCTGCCGCCGCTTGCGCCAGCGCGACGTTATCACGGTGATCCACTTCCCACGCGGGCGCGCCTTCGCCCCCTTTGCAGATGAGCAACACGAGCGGCTTCAGCAAACTCTCCATGATCCCGTTCCGTATGGCGTCGTTCGCCATCGTGTACGTCACGAGCAACGACGCGAATGCGCCCGTGCTGTACGTCTTCAACCGACGAGCGTCCAACTCCGGGGTCGGTCCTCTCAATCGCTCATTGTTCGCCCTAGATTCAACCGAGTGCGCGTACGCACGTCCATCGAACGCCAATTCACTCAAATTCGTCCAATACAGGTCCCTCGTCGCGTCATCGTACGGTAATATGTGATTCACGTTGGTTCGCGTTCTGCACCCGAGTCCTGCCGCGCGCAACACGCGTAGCGCCCCCGCCTGTTCACCCAGCGTGCACGTGTACATCTTATCCCCCACCGCTCGTTCCACCACTAAATCCCTCCACTGATTTCGAAACGGGAGCTTTTCGATCATCTTCAATCCCGCTCTCGGCCACCGACTCGTCGACGGCTCCGAGCCCGCCTCTTGCTCGAACGAGTTCTCCTCGCTCTCCACCGCCACCGCGAGCTCGTGATACGCCCGAACGCGCGCCTCTCCCGCCTCGGCGCGCTCTAGCACTTCCCACAGCTCATCGATCACCCTGGCCTTGCGTCGACTCGCCGTCGTCGGCGACGCGGGACGTTGAATCGCGTCGGGCGCGTTCACCGTCGTCGTCGTCGGCGCCCCCTCTCGCGCACCCCGTCGCGTCTCCATCGCCGGCGCGGCCTCGGGCGCGTCCGCCTCCGCATCCTCGACGCGCTCGCGTCGTCCTCGAGGCATGACGCCTCGCGCGCGCCTCGCGCTCGCCTCGGAATGGGGGACGCGCGCGCGCCCACGACATCGCACTCGGAGGCGGCGCCGACGCCGCGACGTCACAACCGCGCGCGCCGGGCGCACGCGGCGAACGACTCGGTAGATTCGTTCGAGGAAACACCCCTCGTCCGCGTCCTCGCGAATTCGCGCGCGTCCGCGCGACGAATCCATCGCGCGCGCGACGAACGCGCCGGGCCACGAGAGAGGACGTCGACGACGATGATGATGCGCGCCTCCGCGCTGCGCAGCGCGGTGCGCGCGGCGTCGAAGACGACGACGACGACGAACGATGCTGGACGTAAACCCGTCGCGCGCGGGATGTCGGCGACGACGGCGTGCGTGGGACGACGCGGACGCGCGGCGAGAGGGAGAGGGGCGGCGACGAGGGCGGCGGCGGCGGCGGCGAGCGAGGAGACGGCGACGGATCGCGAACCGGTGAAACTGTTGACGAGCGATGAGAGCGATGATTTGTTGAGAATCAGACACACGGTGCGTGCGCGACGAGGCGAGGGGGGTGACGAAGGAGACGCGCGCGCGGGGGGACGGGTGGTGAGGGTTTATACGAGAGGCGGCGTCGGCGCGCGAACGTAAAGACTCGAAAGACTGACGCGACGCTTTGACTCTCGCGATATCGCGACGCAGAGCGCGCACGTCATGGCCATGGCTGTGCAAAAAGTGTTTCCGTCCGCGCAGTGCACGATCGGCCCGTGGATCGATCGAGGCTTTTATTACGACTTTTACTACCCGGAGGGTTTCTCCAACCAAGACATGAAGAAGATTAAAAAGGAGATGTACAAGATTATTCGCAAGGATTATCCGCTCCGCAGGGAAGAAGTGTCGCGCGAGGAGGCTGAGCGACGCATTCGCGAGATCAACGAGCCGTACAAGCTCGAAATTTTGGATGCCATCAAGACGGAGCCGATTACGATTTATCACATCGGCGACGAGTGGTGGGATTTGTGCGCGGGCCCTCACGTGGAGTCGACGGGTAAGCTCGACCAGAAGGCGTTTGACCTCGAAAGCGTCGCCGGTGCATACTGGCGGGGCGACGAAACGAAGCCGATGTTGCAGCGTATCTATGGCACGGCGTGGGAAAACGCCGAGCAATTGCAGGCGTACAACGATTTCAAGGCTGAGGCGAAGCGCCGCGACCACAGAACCATCGGACAAGATTTGAGCCTCTTCTCCCTTCAGCAAGACAACGCGGGCGGTGGATTGGTGTTCTGGCATCCGAAGGGGGCATACATGCGACACATGATTGAGACGTACTGGAAGGATCTCCACCTCGCGCGCGGCTACGAGTTGTTGTATTCTCCGCACGTCGCCAAGCAAGAGTTGTGGAAAACTTCCGGTCACAGCGACTTTTACTCGGAGAACATGTACCAGCCCATCAAGGTTGAAGAGGAGATGTACCAACTCAAGCCGATGAACTGCCCTTTCCACATTGTCGTCTACCAAGACGGTTACTACTCGTACAAGGATTTGCCGATTCGATGGGCCGAGCTCGGAACGGTGTACAGATACGAGCGCAGTGGAACTATGCACGGTTTGTTCCGAGTGAGAGGCTTCACGCAAGACGATGCGCACATCTTCTGCTTGCCCGATCAAATCACCTCGGAGATCAAGGGCGTTTTGGATTTGACCGAGGAAATCCTCTCGACGTTCGGCTTCAAGGATTTCGAGGTCAACCTCTCCACCAGACCGGAAAAGTCTGTTGGTGACGACAGCATTTGGGACACGGCGGAGAGCGCGCTCAAGGATGCGTTGACGCTCAAGGGTTGGGATTACATCGTCGACGACGGTGGCGGAGCTTTCTACGGTCCGAAGATTGACATTAAGATTTTGGACGCCATCGGACGCAAGTGGCAGTGCTCCACCGTGCAGCTTGATTTCAACCTTCCGGAGCGATTTGACCTGTCCTACGTCGATCGTGACAACGTCAAGCAGCGCCCGATCATGATTCACCGCGCCATCTTCGGATCCCTCGAGCGATTCTTCGGTATTCTTACCGAGAACTACGCCGGCGAGTTCCCGTTGTGGCTCGCCCCCGAGCAAGTTCGCCTGTTGCCGGTGACGGATGAGGTGAGCGATTACACCGAAGGTGTCGCGAAGAAGCTCCGCGATGCCGGCGTGCGCGTCGAAATTTGCAGCGGCCAGCGTCTCGCCAAGCTCGTGCGCACGGCTGAAAAGTCCAAGATTCCGGTCATGGCTGTCGTCGGACGAGAAGAGGCGGAGAACAACACTCTCGCCGTGCGCACGTACAAGGATGGCGATGTCGGTTCTCTCTCGGTGGACGAAGTTTTGACCCGCATCGTGACCGCTAACGCGACGAAGGGTGACAATTTCTAGAATGCTGAGCACACGTACTTGTAATCGCTAATCAATTATTCTTTCTACAAACGTCTTCCTACCGACACCTCAGTCAAAGTCGCTAGACTCATCGTCGCTGTTCAGAGCCATCTTCGCCCCCCGACGAATGCTCGACTTATCGATGACATTCATAGCCTTTTTCCCTCGGCGCGGATTCGCGTCCACGTCGTTATCGCCACCCTCGTACGTAATCACCCCCTTGGACGCCAAAACCAAGCGCAAGTGTTCGGTGGGGAAATCATCCGTGCCCCCGACGTCGTCGAAACCGACGATGTAATCAACCACTTTCGTGTTTCTCACCAAACACAGCGTCGGCAACATCCAAATCTTCAACTTTTCAGTCAAAAACGGCGACTTCTCCGCGTTTATCCGACACACCAAGGCCTCGGTGTGCTTACTCGCCACCACCTCCAAATGTTTATCCATCACCTCGCACGGCCACGAAGAATTCCGATAAAAGTGCACGATCATCTTATCCTCCCCTTTCATCTTTTCAAAGAACGCCTTTTCATCGTCTAAATCGTTCACCACGCCGTGTCCTCGCTCCAACGCGCTCTTTCGCGCGTCTTGACTCGATTTCATCGCCTCGAGTCGGCGTCTTCGAATATCCTCCAACTCGTCCCCATCCATCTTTTCTAATCGGTGCAACTCGTCGTCCACGGACTCCTCCACCGCGCGCGCCATTTCGTACACTTTTTGTTCCACCATCGCCTGCATCGATGCGAGCGTCGTCGTCGTCGGTCAGTCGTCGTTCGTGCGTCGTCGTCGTCATCGAATCTCGCGACAGCTCGTTCGAGTCAACGGGGTCATCTCGCGTCTCTCGCGTCTCGTCTCGCGTCGTCTCGTCTCGCGCGCACCTGGACGGCATCGTGCGAGGCATTCATCGCGTCTCGAGTCGCTCGCGCGTCCAAGGGCGTCGACGGGTGTCGACACGCGGCGGTGAATGCGGCGAGGCGCGACGGCGCGGCGTGGACGCGTAGAGTCGTGCGTACAAAATACATTAAAAAATAATCATCGCTCGAGGCGCGCGCGCCGAGACGCGTCGAATCGAACGCGCGAGAGATTCACTTTCCCCGCGCGTCGTCACGACGACGCATCGTCGACGCCGCGTTCGCCGTCGAAGGACTACAGATTTAATCGTTTCGCGAGAGTTTCGCCGTCGGACCGCCGGCGAGCGGTTCGCCCGCCAGCGTCTTGCGCAGATCCGATTCAAATCCCTGTTCCAAGGGATCGCCCGGCGCGTATCGTCTCACGACGTGACCGTTCCTATCCACTAAAAATTTCGTGTAATTCCACGGCAACTCACCATCGAACGGTGGACGTTTAAGGAATTCATACACGGGCGAAGCGCGCGCGGAAGACGTCGGGTCGTCGACGAGCGGCGCGGAAAGAATCGCGTCCGGATCATCCTTAAACTCCGCCTCGTACGCCACCTCATCGATACCCTTACACTTTACCGGTTTCGCCTTGGCTCCAACCTTATCGAACACCTCCAAGTCGTCCACACCGAATTTTCTTCGCGCGGCTCGACGCTCCATCGCCGACGTCCCCGGCGCTTGACACCCGAATTGATTCACCGGAATCGCCAATATCTCGAACCCATCGTCGCGGTATTTCTCCCGCATCGAACGAAGGGCGGCATAATTGGCGTTCGCCAGCGCTCACTCGGACGCGACGTTGACGACGACGACGACTTTCCCTCGAAAATCACGCAGCGCGCGCGGCTCGCCGTATTGCGACAGCGTCAAGTCGTACAACGAATCCACCGACGACGCCGCGCGCGCGGTCGACGTCGCGTCGACGGTGACCAAGGCGGCGGCGAGCGTCGTCACGCGCGCCAACGCGCGTCGTCGCGTCGTCGTCGCGTCACCGGTCGCGGGGGATGACGACGACGCGACGTCATCACCGCGCATGTCGGCGGCGACCGTTCGCGCGTCGTCGCTCGCGATCGGTGACGCGTCGCGCCGAGCGACGCGCGGCGACGAATTCGCGCGTCGCGTCGCGGTCGCGCGGCGCGAGACGGCGGCGCGCGAGGCGAGGGCGACGCGCATCGATCGTCACTCACTGGCGCGTCGCCCATGGAGACGTCATCGTTCGAGCGCGCGCCCGTCGCGTCCTCGAGCGCGCGCGCGCGCGCGCTCGGGCGATACCGGTCGAGAGAAAAATGTACCGCCCGTCCGCGTCCCGCACGCGCGTCGAGCGACGTCGCGTCGTCGGCGTCGTGGACGGAAATCATCGACCGCGCGTCGTCCGACTTTGGAAGTGATTTACTCGTCGAGCGCGTTCGAGACGACGCGCCGAATAAAGCCTTCGCGGGGTGCGTCATACTGACGCGTGAGAGCATTCCGGACGCCGTGTTGAGCGAACGACGCGTCGACCGCGCGCGCGACGACGACGTGGGCGCGGTGGGAAGAGGCGGTGTGTTTGACGCTTTTTCGTTGCTCCCGGCGACGCTTCCGAGAACCGATTCGACGACGATGACGATCGGTATTCTGGGACTCGGCGCCGGGACGTGCGCGAGGGTGTTGTCTGCGCATCACCCGAGGGCGCGAATGGTGGGATGGGAGCTCGATCCCGCCATCGTGGATCTGGCGAGACGACACTTCGGCGTCGACGAGTTGGAGCGCGCGGGGACGCTTCGCGTGGAGGTGGGCGACGCGTTCGCCATGTGCGCGCGAGACGCCGAGTCGTTCGATGGACTCATCGTCGATTGTTTCGATGAGAATTCCACCGTCGTCGCGTGTCTGCGCGAGCGAGAGACGTGGGAGGCGTTGGTGAAAAAATTGAAACCCGGCGGTCGCGTCGTCGCCAACGTGAGCACGGGACGAGGACGAGGCGCGCGAGTGGAGGATGCGGTGGCGTGCGCGCAGGCGCTCGCGGATGCGACGTCGGGGGAGGTCAC
>Ga0066856_10000914_pt1 | contig 11248 bp, 5 predicted proteins | sample ETNtaG_5_FD_65605 | JGI IMG/M metagenome (GOLD analysis project Ga0066856, IMG submission 65605) | Marine microbial and viral communities from oxygen minimum zone, Eastern Pacific Ocean - ETNP201406SV205 | ecosystem: Environmental > Aquatic > Marine > Oceanic | place: Pacific Ocean: Eastern...
GAGGCGCACAAAAGACGAGAGATGATGTCATCGTGCGCGTGCAAAAAATTCTCTTTCTCTTTTATGAAGAATTTGGCACTCAAGTTTTTTTTCTCTCTTTTTCATTTGTATGAGTACATTCTCGTGGATGATGTTAGTAAATACATACGTGTAGTAAATAATTGTTAAATAAATTTATAAGACCGTGCGTATGTACAAGAAAGAGACGTAAAAACGTCACTCCACATTCTTTGTCGTATCGTTCGCTTCGATGCGTGCACATGAAACGAACGACGCCTCCCTTCTTTTATTTTTTTTGCTTTCCTTTTTAAACACGTGTTGTAGTCGTAAGTATGTACATATCCGTGCGTTCGCCGTAAGCGCGCGCGACGGGGGAGACGGTTTTCGTATTGACGATGAATGAACCAAGCGTTCGATTACGCTTTACCACCATCGTTGCTGCTGTAGCCGACAACTTCCATGTCAGTCGGCAAGATGGCATTCAACAACATGGCCAAGACAGTACCGATGGAGTACGGTGTGGTCAATAAGATGAGAATGCCATCTCTGATACCTCGTTCGCCTTTGTTGCAGTCGCCGCCTTCACGGAATGGACCAGTGCACGGCCAAAACGGCGCTGTGCCAGCGCTCGCTCTTAGATCGCCAAAGATCCACGGGATCGCGGTGACGCCCAAACCAACACCCATGGAGATTGCCAAGATGATGCGGTTTCTGCGAGAGTTCAAGTCAGCTTTGGAGACGACGGCCAAGCCAGAAACAAAGACGTTGCAGAAGAGAAACGTCGTCATGCCGCCAACCACGCAGTCAGGCATGGATGAAATGATGCCAGAAATCTTGGATAAGACGCCTAAAGCCATCAACCAGAGACCGCAGCAAACACCCGCTCTTCTGGAAGCACACTTGGTCAAAGCGATAACGCCGTTGTTTTGGGAAAATGTGGTATTTGGCATACCAGTGGCCAAAGCCGCCCCGAAGGAGCACACGCCGTCAGAGAGTAAACCACCTTGAACAGATTTGTCAAACTCTTCCGACTCAGTATCTTCCTCGGACGCATCGTACGTAGCGGTGAGATCACCGATAGTTTCAACCGTGGTGACTAAGAAGGCAATCAGTAATGGCAATACCGCCGGCCCGTAAAAGCCAAGCGGAAAGTTTTCCACCCACGCAAACGTAATCGGTTCCGCCTCATCAATGTTATCTTCTGTAACGAATTTTTGCCCTTCCGCTCTGGCAACACCGGACACGAAATAACCAAAGAGCAACGCAATGATAACGTTGGCGTTTTTCATGAACGGCGAGCCGAACAATTCAACGAGGATGAGCATGACCACGACCGAAAAACCCATCGCAATGTATTCCGGAGAACCGAACGCTTTAATAACATCACCGTTACCATCGCATGTAGATTTACCGCCCGCAGTTCCACCCGGGAACGGCGCAACGCCAACTTGAGTACCGTCTGTCACGAATGGAAATCCAACCAAGTTGTAAACTTGTGCGTTGTTCTTCCACGCCATTTCGGCGCACACGGCACCGCCGCCCCAATATTTCATTCCCGTCGCGGTCAAGCCGGCGCCGATGAGCATAACTGCTACACCAGTGACAATGTTTGGGAACAACCTTCGCAACTTGTCCTTCGGAAAGAACGACAAAATAATTTCGAGAAAAGCGCACACCATTGTCGTCCCCAACATTTTCCCGTACGCTTCTTTTCCGCTGTACCCGTCAGCTTTCATCGCTTGGATCGCATTCTCATAGATGGGTAAAAACCCAAAAGAAGTGCCCAAAACGGAAAGCATTCCTGTTCCGAACACGTATTTCGTGCCCGGAATTTTAAACTGAATGCAGTTTAAAACGGTAAAAAGACCAGATAAAATGAGCGAACACGCGATGGCGTATTGTTGCAACTCCAAGGTACTCCCCGGCCCGGATTCGGCGACGGAGAATCTCATGACAACGTACGGTGGTACGATAAGTCCACCGACCATCGCGAACGCGTGTTGAAGGCCCATGACTATCGCCACGAGGATTGGGAGATCGTCGTCCTGTAAAATTGGTGTTGTTGGAAAAAAATTGGGTCAGTCGTCCGGTCGCGTTGGTTGTGGCAACACGTGTGTCTCAAAACACAAAAGAGAACGAAAACTCAAAAGAGAGAGATCTGAAACCCCAAACAAGCCGTCTTCCGCCTTTTGAAAGGGGGCACATGCACACACGTGTGTGTTTGAACGACGGACGTCCACACGCGCGTCTCCACCGCGTCTCCACCGCGCGTCGCGTCCTTTGCATCGATATCCTTCACTGTCTGAAGTTTGGGCGAGATGTGGCGCTCTGTCGGGTGGTGGTGGCGTTTCGTGTTTTTCTAATCATAATTGGCGTAATTGTCCCCACCCGAAAGAGGAAGGAGTCTTTGAAACGACACCACAACCGCGCGCGCGTACCTTGCGAAAGAACTGCATCTTTCTCGTCGACTTTCCCCACGGAACCGTCGGGAGGCACAAGGCCCCGAAATCGAAGTTCCCGATCAATTGCACCATGATGACGACGAGAGGAACGTGTGTGTTTTCTTTTGGAACGACAGTTGTACAACGGTCGATCTCAATGGCGGTTCGCCTTTTCGCCGTCCACGTAAAAAGTGGTTGAAGAAAAAAGGGGGAAAAAGTGAGATCTTGAAACCCTAAAATGAAGATGTATGCACAAAGTTCGTTCGTTCGTTCGTTCGTTCGTTCGTTCGTTCTGAGGTCCGACCGGCGGATGACAACAAAAAGCGAGGTGATGGTGAGAAAAATGAACATTACAACGCGACGTTTGGTGCGGTGACGATGTTCGCGCTTTTGGCGTAGCTCGGCAACCCTCCGATAGCCGTCGGCGGCCAATATTTTGCCACCGCTCTGCCGATGATTCTCTCTTTCGGCAACGGACCCCAAGCGTGAGAATCGAACGAGTTGTTGCGATTATCTCCCATAACGAACACGTCGCCTTTAGGGACGCGATATTTCGGCATGTAGTATTGAATCTTCTCCAACTTTAACTCCTTCCCTCTCGATTGCCCGTTCACGTACAACTCGCCGTTTTTCACCTCCACGTCGTCGCCTTCCAACGCGACTATTCTTTTGATGAAGACTTCTTTGTACACCTTTTTCGTTTTTTCAGTTTTCGGAGGGTTGAAAATAACAACATCCCCGACGTCCGGCTCTCGAGCGAACCTGTATGTTAACTTTTCCGCGATTAACCGGTCGCCGATGTCAAAGTTCGGGTACATGCTCAAACTCGGTATGTACCGCGGTTCGGCGATGAACGTGCGAAAGCCGATGGAGACGGCGAAAGTGACGACGACCGTGATCACATCTTCTTGTGAAAGTCTGGCCCATTCGGGGACCGCATCTGGCCACGGTAACGGCGTTTCTTCGTAATAATCATCTTCGTTGTCTTCGTCGTTATTGTTGTTATTGTTATTGTTATTCGTGCCTCCCGTGGACGCTTGAGGAACGTTCCCACCCCGTCTTCTTCTCTGCATCCCGCTCCCGCTCGATCCGCTCCCGCTCTCTTCGCGCGACGATTCCAACGTAGACGACAGAACTGTTCCCATCACCCGCGCCGGTCCTCCGCGTCGCCTCGCGTCGCCGCCGCCCGGCGCGAGAAAAGCGCTCGACGATTCTATCCAATTTTGACAATCGTAACGCGTCGTCGTCCTCGACGACGACGATGCCGGACACCACGACGAACTCCTCCTCCTCGTCGTCGTCCTTCTCGCAAAATTCGTCGTCGTCGTCGTCGTCGTCGTCGGGGTGGTGATGGTGATGGTCATCATCTCGTCGTCGTCGTCGTCGTCGTCTCTTTACTCCTCAAAATCTCGCGCGTCGGCAAAGAGTTTTTGTCTTTCTTCTTCAAACCCTAAAAACAAAAGCTCATATTTAGGGTATCAAAAGAGACAAGAGGAATTCTCTCTTTGAAAAGAGGCATTGAATTCGTTAAAAACACACATGTCGTCTTAAAAAACGCTTTTGCGTGGGGAAGACGACGACGACGACGTAAACGACGACGTAAACGACGACGTAAACGACGACGCGCATCACCGCCACCGGGGCCGATGTACTACACGTCGTCGAACGCACGCGACGACACAAAAAAGCAGCGGTTTCTTCGTTTTTTGGCATCGACGGATGATGATGATGATGAGGAAGACGAAGAAGAAGAATCGGCGTCGACACTGGTGAGAAGAGCGGTGATGGCCGCCCGAAGACGGGAAGACGACGAGACCCAGGCTCTGTTTTCTTCGTACCCTGCGCCGACGACGGTGGAGAGACAAAGACGCGCGCGAGAAAGGGTGACGGCAGCGCTGAGAAAATTAAAGATTGAACGAAACCTGGAGAAAACGCCGGATGTGTTCGGTGGATACGAAACGAAGACGAGAAGAAGAAGCCACGCCGTCGGCGACGACAGCGACGCGAGAGGGAGGTACGCGACGAGACGCGTGAGTGCGACGGAGAAGGAGCATTTCATGAGCACGCCATCGTCGACGCCGGGATCGAATAGAAGAAGCCATAGTTGGAATAGTGTTAGTAGCAACAGCGCGAAGAAAGCGGGAGTTTCGCCGTTAGGACCGCCGAGAAGAGTTCCAGCGGATCAAAGGAACAGTCCGAATTTGATTTCGTTTAGTCCAGCGAAAGTCTCGTCGGTGAAAAAGACGCCTTTAGTCAGTCCGCTCGGGCCGGCGAGACGCGTGTTAAAGATTGATCAAATGAACGATCTTTCTTTTTCAAATAATAACACACTTACGTCGCCGGCGACAGGGAGGCGAATATACAACACGCCGGAGAATCGCGTGTATCCGACGCCAGAGACGAAGCAAACGCAGGAGAAGTTAAAGAAGAATCTTTTAGAAAGACTATCGAAGATTGCTAACGATTCACCGCCGAAGTCTTCGTCTAGGAAGAGTGATGAATTCACGGCCAGGTTGTAACGCACAGAATTGGTTTCTAATTCTTCATATTTATATGCGCGCATACCGTACACTTTATTTTATTACAAGCACAATCGCAGCGCACGCTGCGTTTTTTCTATTTCGGCAACGTTTGACGTTTCCAATAAGGCCTCTCGAATCATCCCGTCTGTTACTGCGTTATTTACCGCACTTATTTGACTATCATTTTCTTCCAACGCTAACGATTTCTTCTCGGCAACCTCGAGAACCTTTCCAGGTATTCCAGCCATACTCGCGACATTTAATCCAAATGATCGGTGCGCCACGCCCTCTTCGAGCGTGTAGAGAAATGTGATTCGTTTGCTATCCTTCACGTCGTTCGTTTTCATGTAAGCAGGGAAGCAACAAAACACATCGCAAGCGTTACTCTCTTTGAACTGTTTCGCGAGATTTGAGAAGTGCGTGACGAAAACAGTCGCGCATTGAACCTTTTCGACGAGCATTCGTAACGTGGCAGAGGCTAATGCGATGCCGTCGGACGTCGACGTGCCCCTACCGAGTTCATCGAGCACGACTAAAGATTTCTTGGTGCATGACTTTAGTATTGCAGACGTCTCGCTCATCTCTTGAAAGAATGTGGATTGACCGAGCGCGAGATTATCAGCTGCGCCGGCGCGCGTGTAGATGCCATCCAAAACGGACAATCGGCAAGATTGCGCCGGAACGTAGGATCCGATGTGCGCGAGTATGGCAATGAGTGCGACTTGACGCGCAAAACACGATTTACCACCCATATTTGGACCAGTGAGAATAATCGCACGACGGCATCGAGTGTTGTTATTGTTATTGTTACTCTCGTTCGATTGACCACCTAACGACGCTGAATTTGGTACAAACTTATCGACCATTTTCGCATCGAGCGTCGGGTGTCTTCCATCTACGATTTCAATGCGCGCCGTTCCGTCTGCATTTTCTTCTTCTTCTTTTAAAAATTCTGGTCGGCAGTATCCGTCATTCATCGATAAGATCGCGAGCGCGTTCAATGCGTCAATTTTTGCTGTCGCTTTTGACGCTTGGCGACATTCGCCGTATGAGACGCGCGAAAATTCTTTCAGGAACGACTTCCACGCGCATTCGCACGCCAATGCGAGTCGTTCGCTATTCGCCTCTAATGCTTTCATTTTTTCGAGAACAATCGGTGGATGGTATCGAATCACTTTTTTGGACTTGTTCGCGCTGACTTTGATCCAGTCGTTCGGAGGTTTCAATTTATCGCTGACTTCGATGAGATATTCTGCACCGGACGCGCCGCCGACGGAGGTGTAGGATAATTTAGAACCTTTGATAATACCTGGGATTTGCGACGCCAAATCAGGGAGCAATGCGTCCATGGTAGATTTCGACTTCTCCAGATTATCATGCGCTTGAAAGACCTCCGGAAACTGATTTTGGTTGTCCTCGTTTTCTTTCAAGAACAACCCTACGTACGCGTCCCTCGAACACCCCAAATTTCCAGCTTTGGAGTTAGCTACTGTTAAATCTAGTGCATTGAGCGCTTTCGTGCACGCGCGTAAAGTGGCTTCGTCCGCACATGCGCTCAAAAGTTCGTTTAACGGCGAATTTTCGGCGCCTTTGCTTAACAAAGAGTGTTGCATTTCCACGCACGCGGCGCCAAAGGAAAGAAAAAATTGCATAGCTGCGACAAACTCAGCCGGAGTGGCGTTCAAATGATGCGCTCGAGCAACCACTCTTTCCACATCTGGGGCCGTGCGCAAGGTCTTTTCAATTTTTTCGAGCGCGATTACGGACGCTGGCACGCTATTCATCTCGCGTAGTGCTTGAATGGCAGATAAACGGTTCTCGATTTCCGTTCGATCTCGTAACGGTCTCGAGACCCATCGCGAAAGTTCGCGGCTCCCGGCTTTCGATTTCGCGTGATCTATGAGCCATAAGAGACTCCCCGTGAACGACCCATCGTCCGAGTTTCTGAAAATTTCGAGCTGTCTAATAGCGTTCGGGGATAAAATCATCTCTGATTGCACGTCGTCTAAAGGCTTTATCGCTTTTGACAGTTTCAGAACGTTTTCGAGCTTAAAAGGGATGAGGTATTCTCTCGTCGCCGCTAAGGTCGCGATGAGAAGACGAGGAAGATGCGCGACCTTTTCTGAATTTATCGGTCCAAAGTATTCGTCGATTTCAGCTTTGGATAAACTCGAGGTAACCGAGTTAGAATATTCCACTCGCGAGTCCGGAAATAAAGCAGAGATTAACCGTTTCGTTTCTTTCGATGATGAGGATTCTCCTCCTCCTCCCGCAAATAAAATTTCGCATGGGGATATTTTCAAAAGTGCCGACTCTAATCTCGAGCGCGAGCTGTCGTCTTCAAAGTGCGCGTGATGAATATTCCCAACGCTCGTTTCGATGGCAACTAACGCGATTTCGTCTTTGTTCCCTCTCTCAGATTTCTGTTCTTCCGATATGCACAGCAAGTAATTGGAAAGTCGACATTGTTTGTCTGCGGTTGTACTCGCCGAGTTTTTGCGTTCGTTCTTCATTCCGTCTAGCTCTTCACCCGCCTTATTATCTACCGCACCTTTCCACTCTGCTCCTACTGCTTTGTCATCGTTTTCTACCACCCGTTGCGCCTCGCTGCTCTCGTTATTATTCACTGGATCTGCGGCTATAGACACGCCCGCGTCTATCGTCGCCTTCGTATACAAAGCCACCAACTCTCTCGTAAAAACACTCCCTTTCGTTGACCCTTCCGCTTTCAACGCGGCCGTTTCCGTTTGCCTAACCACTCCAACCTTATGACCAGCGTTTACCAGCCGTCTCACGTACACCGGCAATCTGTGCACCGGCCCGCTCGCTTGTAACCACGTCTTCCCGGGATATGCGAACACGTTCAAAGTCTCCGCCGCTTTCCTCGCGTCTTTCCCGTAAAAGTGAAATTTGTACCCGACCTCGAACAAAAGCAACACGGTCGGGTACTTTGCCTTGAAATCTCTCACTTGCGTTTCCAACGGCGTCAGTTTTTTATCTTTCGGTTCGATTTCATCCAAAACATTTTCGTCGTCGTCGTTCGTGTTGCCGTGTTCCTCGCGTTGCTTCTTAAACGCCTGACTGCGTCCGCGAACGTCTCTCGCCGAGTTCGCCGTCGTCGCTTTTGCGACCAGTTTCGCGTTAAATCTTTCTCTCAATCGAGCGTCGCGTTCTGGAATCGCGATTCTTTTCCCTTCTTCTTCTTCTTCTTTGTCGTCTTCGCGTATCTTCTTTCGAATGCGTCGTCCGAGGTCGTCTTCGGTTTCTGTTTTTGCTCTCTTTTTCTCCCACGTCAACACCATCTCGTCGCACTTCATCCCGCGACGACGACGCGCTTCATCATCACCATCGTCATCTTCTTCTTCTTCCTCGTCGACCCCAGTCGTCGGTGTCTCCTCCGCCCGCTCGAACGCTACATCGTTTTCCTTCCTCTCCAAAACATCTTCGCTTCGACGATGCAAAAACGCAACATTATTTTTCGGCGTTGTGTTGCCACCATCGTCGCCGTCGCGAGCCACGAAGAACGATTTCAAAGACGTCTGCTGCTGCCCCTTCTTCTTCTCACTCTCAGCGATGCCGCTGCTCTCAAAGGCCATCCTTCCTCTTCTTCTTCTTCGCGCGCGCGTGTGTGTGTGTGTTTTTGAAACGATTTTTGACAGGTGTTTTGAGTTTTTTGACGACGATCGTTTTTTTTGAAAAAAAATGCAAAAGAAGACTCACGTACGTACGTAGTACTACTATCACTACTACTACTATTATTACTATTTTACTATTACTATTACTACTACGTGGGGTGCAATACTGCTATGAGTATGACGAGGGCGGCGGTTCATCGCGTCGTCGCCGTCGTCGTCGTCGTCGTCGTCGTTTCGCCGCCACCTCTATTTTTGTTGGAGAAGAAGGCGTTTCGAACGAGCCTGGTCGGGAACGTCGCGAGGCGAAAGAGTTTGGCCGCCGCCGTCGCGCACGCGTCGACAAAAATTTCCTGGGTTGCTAACACGAAGGCTTTCAACGTTATCGTAGCGAGGGTGAAAAACAAACGCATGGCAACCATGGGGTACTTCCATAATCGGTTCAAGTGCGTGCCAAGGAGAACGCTGATCGCACGTCGAGCGGCTACTTCTTGCCTTTCGCGGATTTTTCGAGCCTCTTCGGATTCCGGCCATTCTGGCAAATCTAATGAATCGATTTTTTGTTCTTTATTATCGATGAAGATCGTACCACCTTTGGTCGGTTTGACGAGTATGTCCGAGAGCATTTTGACGGCTTGTTTGCGTACTCCGCTGGCTTCCGGGGAGTAAAGGTAGGCGGCTAAGCTGCCGGTGTCGACGTCGTGGGAAATGCGTCGTAAAGCTGCTCCTTCGGTGGCGCCGATGATGCCTCCGAGAACTTCGCCTCGGCGACGAGCCATGAGCTTTTCGCTCTTCTCGGTTGGACGCAGAAGAACGTCGTCTACGCTCCCGGGTTCAGACGACGACGGCAACGACGACGTCGGCGACGATGCCAACTCTTTCTCGTCGTCGTCGTCTTCGTCCCCACCACCTAAAAATTCTTTCAACCTATCCATATTCAACTCGTTTTCTTCTGTTAACCACGCGCGTCGCATGGCTTCAAAACCGTCCGGGGTTGCGGGTGCCATCGCGCGGCGTATCGCGTACGGTAAAGCAGCTTCGTAAATATTGAAATTCGGATCGGCTTTCGCGGCGATACCTTCTAACGTCAAGAATGTTCGAATTAAGAGGATGATGTACGGCGGCGTGAGAAAATGGTACGTCGCGGATAGTCTCGCCAAACCCGTCGCTAAGGCGCCAAATCGACTTCTTCCTCCGGCTTCGCTTTCCAACTGCTCCTTAATTGCCAACGCAATTTCATCAAGGGTGCATTCCACGTACGGGACTTTCTTTCTCATCGCTTCGTCCGGGTTTCTCTTTTCGAAAACTTCCGGCGTGAAACCTACCTCTTGAAACACCAACGCCAATTGTCGCCAATCGCCGGAAATCATGCTCTGAATGCCTTTCGCGAACCCTTCCATGATTTTACCGTCTACTTCAGCCATCAAACCGAAATCGAGAAAAACTAAAGAGTCGTCCGAAGTGTCTAACATCATGTTTCCTTCGTGAGGATCAGCATGGACGAAACCGGTGTACACCAACTGCGCGACGCACGCCTCAACAGCCATTTGCGCCATGATCAATTTCTTTTCCTGCGGTAAATCGGCAATATGCGCGCCTTCAATCCATTCCGTCGTTAAAACTTTCGCTTTACCAGGCGGCCCGGTGTACTTTGCAAACCACTTCGGTGCTCTCACGAAACCTAACCAATTATGCCTTCGGTTAAACTCATCCGCATGGTTCGCCTCGCTGATGTAATCGAGCTCTTGCCAAACGCCGCTGCCAACCTCGTCCGCGATGACGCTCAAATCGTTCGTCGACTTCCATAATCTTCTCAAAGCGGACAACGATAACGACCAACACGTCCAATCCAGCGCCACTTGTTTCCTAACGTTTGGTCTCTGAACCTTGACCGCCACTCGATCGCCTTCCCACGTCTCGGCTTTATACACCTGCCCCAAACTCGCCGCGGCAATTGGTGTAGTCCCGAACGATTTGAACAGCGGTTTTAACGTCGGATCGAACCCTTGAAACGGGTGATTTTCTGCTAAAGGGCCTAAATGTCCTAAATCCTCGACAACCGTTTGAAACGCGATAGCGTCTTCAAACGGAACGTTTTCTTGTTGCAACGATTTTAACGCGTCCGCCGCCTCTTCGCCAATCAAATCTGGTCTTTGCGATAACGTTTGCCCACCTTTCACGAACACCGGTCCAAGCTTCGACAGAGCTTCTCGTAATAGTTTTGCTCGCGTTCTCTTTTCCACCGGCCAATCGTCTTGCGATCTCCATTGTCTCGACAACTTCCTAAACACGGTTATTATCCTCGTCATCCTCCCGGCCACGCGCACCGGTCGTCTTCTAAAGAATCTTAGTAACTTCTTTTTATCGAACGCGCCGTTTGCGAATAACTTATCGTACGCGTCTTCTTTTCGTCTCGTCGGGTCGCGCGTGGTTTTGATCGTCGCTGTTTCTGATTTTTTTTCTCGTCGTCGTCGTCGTTCGTCTTCTCCGTCAAAGTCGTTCGTCTTGTTTTTTCCCGTTGCTCTTCTCAAAGTTCGTTTTTCATTCTTTTCCGTCTTCAACAATCTCGCGCGTTCTTCTTCTTCATCATCTTCCCACGACTCCGCGATGCGATCGTCGTTCAGGGTTCGAACGATGCCCAGTGCCCGTCGTC
>Ga0066856_10000921_pt1 | contig 11228 bp, 5 predicted proteins | sample ETNtaG_5_FD_65605 | JGI IMG/M metagenome (GOLD analysis project Ga0066856, IMG submission 65605) | Marine microbial and viral communities from oxygen minimum zone, Eastern Pacific Ocean - ETNP201406SV205 | ecosystem: Environmental > Aquatic > Marine > Oceanic | place: Pacific Ocean: Eastern...
AAAACGCAACAACAACAAAAGAAGAAGATCGAGAGAAACGACGACGACGACGACGACGACACGCGATGGATGCGACCGAAAAGAATGCCAAGTGGGCTCTCGAGGAATACAAGTGGGACTCAGACAAAGCCGTTGGGATGAAGATACGAGGAGTACGCACGGAGATGGAACAAGAAGAGATGATGATGATGATGATGATGACGCGAAGGTAAATGATTTACGCAATTCGCCTCGTTTAAGGTCAATGGTAAGAGCGAGTGAGGACATTGAGGAAGACAAACGCAAGTATTTCGAAAGAAGAGAGAAGAACGTGTTCACGACCGATTCGGCGAATGATAACGGCGCGAGAGCAACAGCAATGGCGACGACGAGTAATGACAAGAGAGAAGTGGCAGCGAATAGCAACACAGCTGTTCCAGCAGATTTTATCCCGGCCAAGTTACGATCTGAAGAAGCCAGAGAGACAAAGTATAGAATCGTTCGCCACCAAGTGTATTGCAAAGTGGACGGGTGCAATACCGAGTGCGAATCTTTGTACTCGATTCGCGTCAAAGTGTGCGCGATGCATCTGAAAGCGGAAGAAGTGTTGTTTAACGGCGAAACGTGTAGGTTCTGTCAAAAGTGTACGAAGTTTCACAACGTGAATGCCTTCGAGAATAATCGGAGAGCGTGTTTACGTTCCTTGAATAGATTGGCGTCCAAGCGAATGCCGAGGATAGCGCCGGCTTCCGCTGAGAATACGTTGAACTCGTATGCCCGATTGATGACGTTACACGCCGCGGGACTTCACGAGGCGGCGATAAACGGAGACAACGCGAGGGCAAACGACGCATTTACGGCGAATGCTAATAATAGACGTGATCTCGCTTCGCTACTTCTCTCGTATAATAAATGGTACCAAGGCTGTGCTAAGAAGATAGCAAAGAACAAGGAACAACTGCAAGAACAGGACCTAAAGCGACAACAACAACAATTATTACTACTACAATTACAACAACGACAACAACGACAACGGATGATAGAATCGACCGTGAACGCGTCTGAAATTAATGCATTTCGCCTGAAATGCGCGCAAACGTTGATGAACCATTTGCCCGAAAATTATGATCCTTTGAAAGACGAAGAAGAGAGGCGAAGAAAGGAGATAATCAATGCGTCGTATAGACGAAGCGAAGGATACGATCAATTAATGCACCTCGATACTGAAGCTTTCATTGCCTTTGCAGCAGAAATTAAGATTCATAACAAGCAACCTCACGATTTGAGCCCTTCGCTTGGTGAAGGTATCAAGAACTATTTCGTCGAGCACTCAGGTAATCCACCGGCGAGCTTAGAATTCACCGCAGAACCGGGATGCACGAAATTGAATGTAGACGCGCTGATCCCACCGATGGCACCACGTCGTTCGTATTCGAGAAGACTACAAGGGACGTCAGACCAAGATATTGCGCAAGAATTGGCCGGTTGTGCCATCGAAACAGACGATGGAGGCCTGGACGACGTAGATGTGGACGTAATCGTTGGGTCGGCGCGAACGCGACGAATAAACGGCGAATGGGAAAAGAGTTCCGACGTCCATCATAAGTACAGCTGTAGTTCAGTCACACATGTCATGTGCACGAACCCGGACGTTTTGAAGTCGTGCAAGAACGAAAATAGCATAATTATCACCGGCGTCCCCCCAGACGTCGCAGCTGTCGTACGCATCAATGGTCAAGTCGAAAGAAGAAGTGTAATCTCCCGATTAGGAGGTAATGCACCAATGCCGACGTCAATAAAGGCAACAAAGAGAAGAACAGAAGGGCACTTGAATCGGATTAATAACAGAAATAATCGTGAGCAGCAGCAGAAGGAGTCAAATGTTTTGCAAAACATGCAGTCAAATTACATTTATGTATCAGTACCTCTCGATTACGCCGAAGGTCTGATGACAGTTAATCTGATGTGGCCAGAAGGACATGAATTCGCAGGTTCTACGATTTGTGATCCAATTGTCATCATCTTATCACCTTATATCAAACTCGCACAAGAACTCAAGGGAGCTATGGATGAAGTGCACACGTTGTCCTCCGGGTTTTGCTACACTTTGAAGCGGTATATTGGCGCGTGCTTAGTCAAGGATGGTAATTCTCAATCGTTCAGGAACCCAAATTTTTGTACGGTTCAAAGAGATATAACTTTATGGTCTTTGAGAAACGGGTTTGCCAAACTCTCCAAGCGATTGCTCGAACCACAAGTTCAGATGTTACAAAACGCGCGGTCTTTGATAGCTGCAGATGGGGTGTATAAAACGTACGTGTACGCCGCTACATTGTCTGATTCGATCGATATTGTTCGCGAAGTCATAGCCTTGGGCGGCGAACAAAACTTATTTGGTACGGTTTCAACCGTCGGCAACAAAGAAACGAAAGATACAGCTTTACACATTGCTGCGATGAATGGGAACATAGACATGGTGCTCGACTTTTTGTCCATAATACCATCCGTATATTACTGGTTCACGTTGCGAAACTCGAGCGGATTCTCACCAAGAGATTGCGCAATTTTGGCACAAAGATCAAACCTTTCGAAAACCATCGCAAAAGTGTTAGACGAACCTCTATTAATTGCCTCGAACGCGGTATGTCTTGCAGTGAAGGAAGTTTTGTCCAAAATTGCAAATGGTTCGCATCTTGCTCCCAATTGTACTCCAGCAATTGACCACGTGGAGGAGCTGGAAAATCAGAGCGAAGTGATATTTGATCACGCTTCAGATTTAGTTTTTGAAAGCCTAAGTGAAATTGGCTCAATTGTCCCAGCAACTGCGCATGAGAAAGTTCGAAAACATGGCTCAGTTCGGTTGCTTGAAATAACAAACAGGCTACTTCACCACAACGCATGCTTCTTGAAGCTTTTCTCTTTGGCTGTTGAGAGAGACTGCCAACTGCTCGATAATTATAGCGGTGCAGACAGCGCGGACAACTCTTTTGACTCGCCAATCTTATCTGGCGCGGATTCATTTTTCGTGAAGTTGCTGGAAACTTACGAAAGTAAACGTCGGCGCAGATATATACCGCAGTCGTTGCGCAAAGTATTCGGTAGTTGGAGTAATTCAATTGCTTCTTTGAAGCATAAATCGATGCTTGCGTTTGAAGATCCACTGATTGAAAAAGCGTACGTGCTTGAAAATTCTTTTTATCGAAGGAGCGTGGATCTCGTCGCATTTCTGGTCATATTTTCAGTCATATGTTGTCGGAAGTACAAATTTTCGGATGGTTTGGGGCTTTCCTTCTTCCGCATGGAAAAGGTGTCAAAGTTTTACTTTTACATCCCATGGTTGATTGGTGTGTCGACGTTTCCCGCGGTCATTTTTACGCTCCTCATGTTCCCGAAATTTTACACGCGACACCGAGAAGGCATCACCATGTTGGTTGGATTAACGAATCCATTGATATGGCCTATTCTTCATCAGAGTGAAACCATTCCAGTGTCATCGGCCAAGGTTACGTTGATGCGTTTGTCATCTTGCGTATATGGTTGTCGATTTGAAAGACACGCGATTGCTATGATGATAAACTACTTCATTCCTCTCACTCGAAGGATTGAAATATTTTCAGGCAAAGCTTCAGATCTTGCACACTCGACAGTGGTTGAAGAATTTGATAGGTTTGAAAGAAACAATGTGCTGTCCTTGGGAGCGATGTGTATGAATTTGATCATCACATTGTTGATCGATGTACGATGCCGTCGTAAGTTTGCGGGGAAATACGGCGTCGATTGGATGAAGAGAAGTTGGTCAGCGACGACCCCAAGCCCTCCCGAAAAAGATGAAAAGTTCAACAGAGATATTCGCAAAGAAGTTGGAGCTTTCTATGACGATGAAGACGGCATAGATTATAACATCCGTAATCGTCAAATTCGGTTTATCAGCGCGGCTGTTTCCGAGACTAGGAAGGCGTTGTACGCCAAGGCATACTTGGCGTTTTCGAATCCACGTGACGAGGATGCGTACATGCTCGAAAACTCAATTTTTCGAAGACCGTACGATCTCGCCGTCCACGGGTTGTTGTACCTCACGTGGGCATCTTCATTTACTCGCCATTATTTAACGTGGAATTCTTTCGATTGGTTTTGGTTAGGTTTGTTCACAAACTGCAATGTGAACGAAGACACCATGAGAATACAAGAATTTGAGAGGCGCTTCAGTGCTCTTGTTGTTTTAAAACTGTTCGCCTATTTGGTGTTCATAGGAACATCACTGGTCACGCTCCTACTTCCTCGCGTATACTGCCGATATCGCGGATCTTTTGTTGTGACCTTAAAAGCATTTTGCGCCATATTACCAGCCATGAAAGTATCAGAAACACCAGAGATTTGCGTTGTCCTCATTGTTCGGCTATGCGCAGTGCTCTGGTCGGTGCGTTTTGAACGAGAAGTCTTGTTAATATTCTTGAACGCATTCATCATACCTCGAGCGTTGGATTGGTACAATGCAACAGAAGAATATACTATCGTCAAACGCGATGGCAACACTTCCGTTGTGACATGTAAAGGAAACAGCAGTTCGATATCTCTGGGTATCTTCAGCGGCAAATGGTATCATTGGTCGTTCTTTTTCAAGTGTATGCTAGTCATTTTGGTGTATTTGCAAATCAGCGTGATTTTTTCCATCGAGAAGCAACGTCGAGAGGGATTCGCGAGGAAGAGAAGAATCAAGTATTATTAGGAGAGAGAAAGAAATTGTAATTTTAGTACCAGGTACCACTGGTACCTGGTACGGTACAGAAACTATGCGTCAATACCTATGTACTCCATTTTTTGCCCAACATAAAAAACAAGATGCCTACTTCAATAAAGAAGAAAAGAAAAAGGAAAACGTAATAGATGCAGTTTTGTCTTGACAAGCACGGTGAATGGGTAGTCGTCTCTGCGAACGATGACGACAAAGAAGAAGACGAAGAAGATGCGTTCTTCGGCGCAAAGAACGAACAACAAGTCAAGAAAATAGCGAAAACTTTAGCCGATGCAACGACTTGGTTGGACATGTTAAACGATACGCAACGAAACATTATGTTTCAACAGGCAGTTGAGAACAGCATAGGAAAGACAAATTCGCAGAAGAAAGAATTGACTGTCTTTGATGTCGGTAGTGGCACCGGTTTGCTCTCTTTGTTTGCCGCGAGAGCGAAAACTCTATCGGAAAAAACGTTCGTTAAAATTTACTCGTGCGAGATGTATTTACCAATTTTTCTCGTCGGAGAACTAGTGGTGAGAGAGAACAGGAGAGTAAAAAGGATTCCCGAAACAAGTTCGATCCATATGTTTCACAAAAGGAGCGAAGATGTAGATGCGATACGGAAAAATGAGTTAGACATATTGATTTCAGAACTTCTCGATTCCGCTTTACTCGGCGAAGGATGGTTGTTGGTGTTGCGAAACATATTTGAAAGGGAGTTGTTGAGAAAGAATCATTTTAGCATCGTTCCTAACTCAGCGAAAATATACTTGCAGCTCTTAGACGCGGGGAGCTCAGTTTTAGACGCGAAAGATCGAAGAACTGGTTTATACGGCGAAGCTATAACCTCAGACGGATTTTCCCGCTTGGATGTGCAGTGTCATTTCGACTCGCTTGAAAGGAGAGGGAAAATTAAAGCAATTTCAGAACATATTGAGGTGTTTGACATTGACTTTACGAGCAATAATGATTGGGGGCGAACGAAAGTGGTTAGTTGTAGCAGTAGTACTCTTCGGCTAGATATGAGTGATCACGAGATAAACGCGGTTGCAATGTTCTGGGATGTGGATTTGGATGGAACAGGTGTGCATCGACTGAACACGTTTCCCTGCGCGGGTGGGAATAATCATGGTTTTCGAAGACATTGGCGACAAATAATCGCACCATTGGAGTACGCGATTTCACTTTCTTCGATTATAACGACAGAGAAGCCGATACGAATAGAAACAAGAATAGCTGACGATTATTTGGCATTGGATGCGAAGGTTTCTTGTGATGAGATGATAATGAAGAAGAAGAAAGAAAAATGGAAGGAAACCCCGATGCAGGCGATCAAAAACCGTAAGCCGACACACGAAGAAGGGAAAAGATGGCTTTGTATAGCTCTTGCGAACATACCAGAGTTTTGGTTTTCACGAGCACCGCTTGGTGAAAATTTATGCGGCTTGGACTTGACGAAAGCAAACATGCTTCTATGCACGAAGCCGGATGAAAATATTAGCGGTTGTTGCTATCAGTCGTTTAAAAGCGATTTGTTGGATGAACTTGGTCATCTATCTTCCACGACTGAAGACGAAGCGACCATGATTCTGTGGAAATCGAGTGTTTTATTCGTTACTGATGATGATGAGAATAAGAAAGAAGAAGGCAACAAAAAGAAATTTTATATTGATGTGGATGCCGGGCGTTCGATTACGACGAACCACGTGGTATTTTTCTTCTTGGACAAAAGTCCCGGTCCCGACGAATGGAAAAGGCAAAGACAAGTTCAGGTCGCGAGGATGGATCGAGAACTCACCGGCCAAAAGTTTAAAATTATCGCATCAAATTTCGACGCAGAAGAAGGAGAATGCATTCGAGTGTTGAAGTATTAGAGATGATAGAAATTGTAGGTAGTAGCAATAGTTATCTAGAAATTTTCCAACTTCTACTTACAAAATTTAATGCGCTTGACGTCTGTTTGCCGCTTATTTCATGTTGCTGGCGTTTCTCCCGCCACAATTCGAGGTTGCAGTGGCATTCTCCACCTGCTCACGGTTTCCGCCCGCCTCAACTCCTCCTGTCCCTGCTTGCATCGCACCTGTGGCATTAATTGCCAAAATTGCCGCCAATGCTTCCTCTTGCTTCTTCGCTTTCTTCAACTCCACTCTTTCCTTGTAATAACACTTCGTACAATAATCCACCCCTGGATTCGTTCGAGATTTATTCCAACTCCTCGTCGAATCTTTCGTGCCGCATTTCCCGCACTGCTTGTTGGACATCGCATTCAACTCCTTAACGTAACACTTATTGCAGAAATACTTTGATTTATCCTTCTTCGATTTTCTCAAATTTACCGGGTCTAACTTTCCATCGCACGCTGAGCATTGCTTCTTCTTAATTACTTCTTGCTCCTTCTCGAAGCACTTGCGACACAAATGCGTCGATTTTTGTAATTTGGATTTCCTCCAATCTAACATCTCACAATTACACTCTCCACACTTCGACGGCGTCCTCCCCTTTTCTTTGCGATAACAATGCTGGCATAAGTACTTCGTCTTATCTTTTTTCGAGCGAACCCATGCATTAGTCGTTTTGTCGCTATGACAGTTGCTGCATGTAATCGCTCGCGCGTTCATCTCCGCAGTGTAGCATTTTTGACACAACGTCGCCCCTTTCGTCTTTTTCGATTTAAACCACGTTAATGACTCCTTCGTGATGTGACAAAACATACATGTGTCCTTTTTAAACCTTTTGTTTTTCACATTGTAACACGTTTTGCAGTAAAAATCTCCAGGAGAGTCTTCGACTCTGTACCGAAAACCAACCGGCGCAGGTTTCGAACACTTTACGCAGTTGGGCGGATTTTTTCGTTGACGACGTTGAGCCCCTCGTTCGGAATCGATCGACGTAATCCTATTCCGGACGATATTCGAGTGTATGGTTTGGTTGCTCACGACGATTGATTGCGTGTCCATCGCATTCTGGTTGGTGTTTTGTAACTGCGACAACTGTTGCGCCGCCGCATACTCCGTATTCGTTCCGCTTTGTGGAATATTTTCTGCACCCACTCCTGGTTCTGCGGCTCCATCTCCTCTTCTAGTAGCAGTAGTAGTAGTACTAGTAGTAAAAATTATATTACCAGTATTGTTGTTGTTATTTTTAAGATTTAGGCGCTGCGCTTCTCGAGGGGCTTCGTCCAAGCTTCCTCGATGGTGAGGGGGAAGGGGCTGATGCGACTGCTGCTGATGATGAAGAAGTTGCTGATGCTGCTGCTGTTGATTATGATGATAGTGATACTGTTGGTCTACGATACTTTGATACGGTTGTTGTGGTTGTGCTTGTGGTTGTGCTTGTGTCACGTTTTGATGAGGGTTTATACCATGGAACATCGACGAGTACTGTTGTGGGTGGTGCGAAGGTGGAAGATTGCGTCGAAGCATCGTCGCGCCGTTATCCATCGAAGACGGATGAGGAGGAGGAGGAAAAGGACGTTTCCCGGGGAATCTGTTATCTTCCTCTTCGTTCTCACGACAATGGATGACAATTAAATCGTTTACTTCCATCGTGAATCCGCCCGTCTTCCACTTCCTACGACGCGCTCGGTCGTCTTGCGCGTGTGCTATGACAAATATGTCTATTGTATTTTGCGCGCAGCCAAACGAAGCGGAGTTTAAGGTTTACTGTCGAATGGTCGAAAAAGTTCGTATCTATTGTGCCGACAAAAGCTGCTCTTCTGCGCGCACATGCACACACGCCGCGTGCGCGTATACACGTAATAATAAACGAGGTTTCTTTTGTCTGTTCGCACACAGAAGAGCGATCTGGCGAGACGCTGACAAAATCGAACAAAAACAACGACAACTCGAAAGAGAATGAACGACTTAATGAGACGCATCTTCATCGCGTACTTTGCGACGCACGTGCCGGCGACGATTTTAATCGACTCGCAAGCGATTGTGCCGGATAAATACGTTCCATCGTTTGCCAAAAGTCTCCTCCAATTTCATATCAAACAAAACGATGATTTTCTGATGCTCGAACAACCTTTGTGGTTGAAAAGTTTCATCGTTTTCGAAGTCTTGGTGCAACTGCCGTTGTTTTTCGTTCTGTTGCGCAAGTTACGAAAACGAGAGGAGAACAATATTCGATTGCTAGGCATTGGGTACTCTTGTCACGTGATGACGACCATGGTACCTATTCTAAGTGAAATATATTGGAGAGGGTCATTCGCGCTATTTATGATTTACTTTCCATACTTCTTCGTGCCCTTGATGTTGTTGTATTCGTTAAGTTTGAGTGAAGAAGGGAACGTGTTCATCCGAAAAGGAAGACGACGAAGCACGAGAACAGCGAAGAAGATGAGATAGAAGATAACACATAGAACGATTAGCGGGGTAGAGGGGACACCTGAATGGAATGATAATGAAAAAAAGTGCGTTCTTCGTGCATTAGTATGATGTAATTGTCTGTGAAGCTAGATGATAATATGACACCTTTCTTAATACGTATGCGCTCGAATAAAACACGAGAATTCGCAAAGGCACACGAGACGACAGATGTTTGAAAATCTTCAGAAAATAAAAAGCAGTCCGTCTTCAAAGAGAATTTTCTCACACCACGACGCAATAAGAATCGAATCAATCCCTAGCGTAAGCCGTACACATTCTCCCTAAACAATCGAACGAAATGGCGTCATCCGAAGGAGATGTCAACGACCCTTTCTATTTAGTCAGAGAGGAAATCTCCGATTCCGTTTCCAATTGCGAAAGTTCCTTTTCTCGAATTCACGAAACAAGAGGAGGATTACCTTTACAAAACTCCGCGTCACAAAAGAAGGAAATGTTTACGAATATGCTATCCGAAATAGACTCTTTATTTTGGCAATTAAACGAATTGGATCGAGCAACGGATGCGGCGGAGAGAGACCCGAATAGATTTCGAGTCTCTCGAGAGGAGTTGGAGAGGAGGAAAGTGTGGACTTCGCAAACGAGGGATCGATTGAATGTTTTAAGAGGACGAGTGGAGAACGCATTGAACAATAGTAATACTAGCGAACAAAACAGAGTTAAATCTGTCTTAGACCAAAATCGAAACACGATAGACGATTACATGCTCTCGGACGAACGAGCGACTCAAGATCAACTGTTTGCGCACCAAGACGAGCAATTGGAAGATTTATCGCATCACATACGAACGATCGGTAATGTCGGGAAAACGATAGGGGAAGAGTTGGAGCAACAAGGGAGAATGTTAGAAGATTTAGAGGAAGACACGGAAGGGGTGAGAGCAAGGATGCAAGCCGCGAATCAGATGATGATTCATGTATTTAAGAAAGCCGGCATTCGAGCGCAGTTATGCACCGTGTTCGCTTTGACAATTATATTAGTATTGCTCTTCATGGTTGCTTTTGGTTCCGTGTGATAAATATTTGCTATTTACTATACGTATTTCTATTTACTTATACAGCGCATGCTTCTATATGCTCCTAAACTACTGCTTCTATTCTAATCAAATTCAATCATTGCATACATTCCATATTCGTTCTTTATCGCACCATAATTTTACCGTAGATGGCTTTACGTTTTCGTTGTAATCCAACAAAACATCCTCCGCTGCATCGAAAGGAACAGACCTGACGTCAAAGTCGCGGTGATCTCGTAAGGTTACGTATACGGCTTCTAAAAGTAAGCCTCTTCTTTTATCATCAGTTTCCGCACGCGTGTCTTCTTCTAAATACTTGCTCTTCAACGTTGACACAAAGTCGTCGTGTGCTCTTTTCTCTCTGTATTCCGGCTGTTTCTGCGGCGATTTTAGTAGATTCATCAATGTCTTGTCGTAATCGTATAGAAATGACGTGTGGTGTATAAATCGATTCTTACTTATGGATTGAGCATTACCTCCAAACTTCTTCTCGCCGAACACGTAATCGTTCTCTCGCAAACTAAAATTTCTTCCAGTCGACGAAGGAAACAACCCTTCCATCGCTTTCCCATAGAACCCTCCGCTCCATTCCATGATCTTCCTCGGGAATAACTCCAGTCCATGCACGGTACCTTCGTTGAATATAAAACTCACGAATTGTGTATTTTTATCCACGACGACTGTCCCGCCTCCGGTAAACCGTTTCACCAAAGGCACTCGCAATTGCACGGCTTCCTTCTCAAAAACCAATTCGTGTGGCTTTCCAGAAATTCCTAGAACTATCGATTCTTTAACAACGCCGTCGTTTAGTATCACCCAGTTACACGTCGAGTGTCGAAATAATGCCTCTTCCACGCGTAAGAGTTTCTTTATGCACCGCAGTTTCGTTCGCACGACGTTGATTCGACGAAGAGCCGGTGACATTTATTTATCGATACCTGGTAAAGTCTTTCGTTGTTAGTGCGTGTGGTGCATACATCTTTTGTCATTTCTGAAAAAAAAAAATGATGACACGTTGTGATGACAATTCAAGTCGTCACACGCGTGAATAAATAACGCGCACAAACCAAGGAAGGCCAAGTGCGCGACGAACGACGGAGAGAACGAAAGA
>Ga0066856_10000922_pt1 | contig 11221 bp, 10 predicted proteins | sample ETNtaG_5_FD_65605 | JGI IMG/M metagenome (GOLD analysis project Ga0066856, IMG submission 65605) | Marine microbial and viral communities from oxygen minimum zone, Eastern Pacific Ocean - ETNP201406SV205 | ecosystem: Environmental > Aquatic > Marine > Oceanic | place: Pacific Ocean: Eastern...
TGTAACCTGCCACATACAGACCGAATATTTCAGGGTGATTTTATAGGGTTCGGGGGTGAGTGTGATTATACCCCTAACACTATTACCTATTCGTTCAGTCAACCTGTGGCAGAGGAGATCATCATGGCACCTCACACTGAGTATTTGGCAACCGATGATCTAAGGGATGCCACAGCATTACCAATAAAATCCTTTAGTGATTTTCCTGCCACCAACCCTGACGGATCATATTTTGTAAAGTGGATCATGCCAAGAGCGTTCGGAGATTTCGCAGGGTTAGAAGATAGCATAGCGGAGGCACTGTTGTTGGCACGTGGGGTGATCTTCCCAACTGCTAAGGGTGCTGCCACTGTCAAGCGTTTGCTTAATCAGCACATTCGTGAGGGCATGGAAGTAGATCCGACTGAGTGGGAGAATCCAGCACTCATCCGATTATGGTTGGCAGTTAAGCAAATAAAAGAAGATGCCCTCTTCTTATCTTACCACAGTGGAGGACCAGCAGCATATATTGATGGCAAACGCATAGACTCCGAAGGGTATGTGATGCACACACCAGGTGGATCATGGAAATTAGTTGACCGTGAGGAGTTCAGTTATGCCAACTTCAAAATGGGAGTGGGTGCTTAGGGCAGGTCATGCGTTCGTGATTTGGACAGTAGGGGGCGTGATGCCCCCCCGTATATAAAAATCGAAGGAACCCCTAGTCTACAAAGTGTTACCCAAGGCATATCAATATTCCAGTCTATATTTAAAAAATTCCCAAGTACTATATAATTCAAAATAGGTTGATCATTAGTATGAAAAAAATTTCGGATAATATTTTCGGCACCATAGAGATCGATCCAGTAACTGATGAATATAAGATAGTAATACCAGAGACAATTATTAATGAGATGGGATGGTACGAAGAAACTGTGATACAATGGTCTATAGATGATAAAGATGTTATTCTAAAAGATGCAGATGAATAAAACCTATCACGTTTATCTAAAAAATGAAGTATTATTCAAAGATTTAAACGAAGAGGAGTTTGATGTTATATGGGGTAGGTTGTTTCATTCATATTATAGAGAAGAGTTATCATATTCACTAATAGAAGATACGGATAATACTAAAGAGTTGGACTTAGAACCTTCATATTGACAATATACATATTCTGATGTAATATAGAATGGTAATTACAAATCATTATGGCTAAAGGATTTACGGTTAAAGCAAACGCTCCGAAAAAGGGTGATGCACCTGAATGGGATTATGATAAAGCAAAAGAATTAGTTAGAGGGAAGACTGTTGTTTTCTGTCTACCTGGTAGAGGAGTATCATACACATTTCTAAAGAGTTTTGTACAATTGTGTTTCGACTTAGTACAGAACGGATCAAGTATACAGATATCTCAGGATTACAGTTCTATGGTGAACTTCGCAAGATGTAAGTGTCTTGGTGCGAACGTTCTTCGTGGACCTGATCAATTACCTTGGGATGGTAAGTTACCTTATGATTATCAACTATGGATTGATAGTGATATTGTATTCAATACCGAGAAATTCTATCAAATCGTACTGATGGATCAAGATATCGCTGCTGGTTGGTACTGTACTGAGGACGGCAAAACCACCTCGGTTGCTCACTGGTTAGAGGAAGAAGACTTCCGTAATAGTGGTGGTGTTATGAATCACGAAACAATTGATAGTATTTCTAAGCGTAAGAAGCCTTTTACTGTTGATTATACTGGTTTTGGTTGGTTATTAATCAAGAAAGGTGTATTTGAGCACAAAGAAATGCCTTACCCTTGGTTCGCACCTAAAATGCAGGTATTCGAGTCAGGCGAAGTGCAGGATATGTGTGGCGAAGACGTGTCGTTCTGCCTTGATGCGAAGGAAGCAGGTTTTGAAATCTGGTGCGACCCTCGTGTAAGAGTTGGTCACGAGAAAACAAGGGTGATCTAATGGCTGATAAGTACTCTATTCTCTTAAATGGGTATCCTTTATTTTCGGATTTAACGCAATTTGAGTACTTTGAGCGTATGGAAGACCTATCTATAGAGTTCTATCAGACTGGAAAACCCAGACCTGATGAACTCTCCACTGAAATAACACAAGAAACAGACTAATTATGGCAAAATCAAAGACTGGTGCATGGGGAAGGGAAGAACTTGAACCAACACCGAAAAAAACTCGTCAAGGTAATGGAAAACACACAAAATATGCCGCTACCTCCCGTAACTCGGCTCGTAAGAAGTACAGAGGACAGGGTTCATGAGTGAAGAGGCTAATCGTATTGCATCAGCACTCGAAAGAATCGCTACTTCCCTTGAGAAAGGTGCTCACATAAATATTGATCACGGTCATATTGAGCATATAGACCATGTTGATGCTATTGATAACATCCAACATGGAGATGTAGATGTCCACAACCACGCTTTCTAGTCATGCCAAAACAAGAAACTATCAAATATACCATCAGACAAGATGGTAATGTAACCGAAGAGGTTATTAATGTTGCAGGAGATGCATGTGTAAACCTAACAGAAGATATAGAATTAGAATTAGGTGATTTAGATAAACAAACATATACTACTGATTATTATAAACTTGATTTAAATCAAAATATCACAATTAATACGGAGACTGGTGATGTCTCATTTTAGTACAATTAAAACTAAAATAAGGAAAAAACCTCAATTAGTTGAGGCATTAGAACTCCTTCAATACGATGTTAAAGAGGATCAGGAACTTAAAGTTACTGGTTCTCATGGTATTAAGCATGAAACTGTAACTGCCGAAGTTGCTATTTCTAATGATATTGGGTTTAGATTGAATCCAATGAACAATGAATACGAATTAGTTGCTGATCTTGAGACCTGGAACCAAAATATTACGGTTGAAAGGTTCATTGATAAGGTTACACAGCAATATGCACGTATGACAATTTACGATTCTGTTAAAAAACAGGGTTTTGAGGTCGCTGAAGAGTGGGAAATGGACGATAATTCAATAGAAATTACGGTAAATAGGTGGGTTTGAAGTAATTATTAATATTTCATATAAATAACCGTAAGAAAACTCATGTTCTTATGGCATTACAGAGAATATCTAGGGCTTTTAAGGATATTAATCTATCTTTTACGCCACATCCAGTAACGAAAGACCTTACTGTAATAAAAAATGCTAATGCAATTAAGCGTTCTATCAGGAATATAGTGCAAACTATTCCTGGTGAGCGTTTTTTTAATCCAATTTTAGGTTCAGATGTTCGTTCTAGTCTTTTTGAGTTCGTTGATTTTGGTACAGCGTCCGTAATTCAGAAGGAAATTAAAACTGCAATAGAGAATTTTGAACCAAGAGTATATAATATACAGGTAGAAGCAATTGCTAGACCTGATGATAATGAATTTGAAGTGAATGTATACTTTGAAATACTAGGACAAGAGTTTCCAACACAAGAATTCACATTTATGCTTGAAGCAACACGATAATAATGCCTTTTACCAAGTTTTCAAATCTAGATTTTGATCAAATTAAGACCTCAATCAAAGATTATCTCCGTGCTAATTCAGATTTTACGGATTTTGATTATGAAGGATCTAATTTTTCAGTCTTAATTGATACTTTAGCATACAATACTTACATTACTGCGTTCAACGCAAACATGGTTGTAAATGAATCTTTCTTAGATTCTGCAGTATTACGTGAGAATGTTGTATCATTGGCAAGAAATATAGGTTATGTACCACGCTCTAGGACTGCTGCAAGGGCACAGGTGTACTTTCCAGTTAATATTGACCCAACTACCTATTCTACGACTTCATTGACCCTGAAGGCGGGTCTAGTGTGCGTAGCGAGTTCTGCTGATGAAGCGTATACATTCTCTATTTCAGAAGATATTACAACAACGGTTAATAATGGTGTAGCAAACTTTGGATCATTAAATAATCCAATTACTGTATATCAAGGTACATATATTAATCAATCATTTAATGTTGATGGATCATTAGATCAAAGATTTTTATTAGAAAATCCATTTATTGATAGTTCTACCATAGTTGTATATGTAAAAGGTCCATCTGATCCAGGTATGGGCAAACAATATTCTTTAGTTGATAATATTGTTGGTGTTAATAAAGATTCTGAAACGTATTTAATTCAAGAAGTACAAGACCAAAAATATGAATTATTATTCGGTGATGGTGTATTTGGTAAGAAATTAGAGGATGGTACAGTAATAACTGTAGGTTATGTTATTAGTGATGGTAAAGATGGTAATGGTCCATCTCAATTTACCTATGCTGCAACAATTCGTGATACTCTTAGCAATATCATCCCACCAGCATCATTACCAGTAATCAATACAACGGCAGCTGCCGCTAATGGCGGTGAGATTGAGTCTATTGACTCAGTTAAGTATTTTGCTCCTAGACTGTATTCAGCACAGCACAGGGCGGTTACAGGTAGGGATTACGAAGCAATAATACAAAAAGTATACCCAAATACAGAAAGTGTGTCTGTTGTGGGTGGTGAAGAGTTAGATCCTCCACAATTTGGAACGGTTTTAATAACAATTAAACCTAAAAATGGTGAATATGTCTCTGACTTTGATAAACAGTTGATATTGGCAGATTTAAAGAATTATTCTCTTGCAGGAATTAATCAGAAAATAGTAGACCTTAAATTGTTATATGTTGAACTTGATTCTTATGTTTATTTTGATACTGCAAAAGTTTCTAGTGTTGATCGTTTAAAAACCAGAATTACTGATGGTTTAACAGTTTATTCTGATTCAACTGACATTAATAAATTTGGTGGTAGATTTAAGTACAGTAAAGCACTGAATATTATTGATACTATTGATAATGCTATTACTTCTAATATTACTAGAGTTAAAATTAGAAGAAATTTAAAAGCAATATTAAATTCTTATGCTCAATATGAATTATGTTTTGGTAATAAATTTAATATTAATTCTCAAGGAAGAAATATTAAAAGTACAGGATTTAAAATAGAAGGTGAAACTGAAACAGTTTATATAACTGATATACCAAATAAAGATGCTAACGGTAATTTAGATGGGTCTGGAAAAGGTGTTTTATCTATTGTTAAATTGGATGTAAATGTAGATGAAGCGACTGTTGTTGTTAAATCTGCAGGAACAGTTGATTATGATAAAGGTGAGGTTATGTTAACTACAACCAATATTACATCAACAGTAGCAAATAATAATATTGTTGAAATTCAGGCATTTCCAGATTCTAATGATGTTGTAGGTCTTAAGGATTTATACCTCGATTTTAGCATCTCAGATACTACAATAAATATGGTTAAAGATACCATTACATCGGGTGAAAAAATATCAGGTGTTGGATTTAAAGCAACTTCTAGTTACTCAAACGGAGATTTAATAAGAACATGATAGGCACTGGAATTGATGCTAGAGTACAAGTACAGCAGATAATTGAAAATCAGCTACCAGAATTTCTTATTTCAGAAAATCCTAAGGCTGCTGATTTTTTAAAGCAATACTATATCTCTCAGGAACACAGAGGTGGTCCTACTGATCTTGTAGATAATTTAGATCAGTATATAAAATTAGATAATTTAACACCAGAAGTTATTGTTGGAATAACAACTCTTTCTGTTGGTATTGGAACTACTGCATCTATTAGTGATATTACTGTTAGTAGCACTAAAGGATTTCCAAATAAAGATGGATTATTTAAAATTAATAATGAGATATTTACATATAGTGGATTAACAACCAATACATTTACTGGTGTTACTCGTGGATTTAGTGGAATAACATCTTATAGACAAGATAATAATCCAAATGAATTAGTTTTTACAACTACAACACCTACAACTCATGCGTCTGATTCGACTGTTATAAACCTAAGTGCCCATTTTTTAAAAGAATTTTATAATAAAATAAAATTTACCTTTACTCCTGGGTTAGAAGATACTGATTTTGTTCCAAATTTAGATGTTAGTAATTATATAAAGCAATCTACTTCTCTTTATAGGTCAAAAGGTACTGAAGAATCATTTAAAATACTATTTTCTGCCTTATATGGTGTAGATCCTAAAATTATTGATCTAGAAGAATTTTTAGTTAAACCATCATCATCTGAATTTATTAGAAGAGAACTTATTGTTGCAGAAAGAATTTCTGGAGATCCTAATAAATTAGTTGGTCAAACAATTAAAAGTTCAGTAGATTCAGAAACTCAAGGATCTGTATCTGAAGTTGAAGTCTTTAGTAGGTCTTTTGGTAGAACTGGAATTAGTACATATTACAAAATAAATTTATTTGTTGGATATGGTAATGAAGCAATTGAAGGTAATTTCACAGTTCCTGGTAAAACTAAAGTTATAGGGAATGTATCTGTTGGTTCTTCTGTTATAACAGTAGATTCTACTATTGGTTTTGGTCATACTGGAACAGTAATATGTGGTATTAATACTGCAGTAAATTATACAGATAAAACTGTCAATCAATTCTTAGGTTGTACTGGTATTACGTCAGCAATTAAATCTACTGATAAATTAAGATCTGATGAAGTTGTTTTTGGTTATGAAAATGGAGATATTACTAAAGAAGTTAAATTAAGAATTACTGGTGTAATTGATAGTTTTGTTCCTATTTCAAATATTAATTCTTCTTCTGTAGGGGAAAAAATAAGTGTTAGAAATTTAGGTGAAAGTATTCCTAATCCACCACTAGCAAATAATCCTTCCAGAAAAGAAACATTTGCTAATTCTTGGATTTATAATACATCATCTACATATGAAATTGATTCTGTTTCTGGATCAGCATATGTTCTTAACTCACCTACTGATAAATCAAGTTTAAAGCAAGGTGATAGTGTAGAAATTATCTATAGAGCAGATTATACACCTAGTGCTACTGCTATTGTTAAAGAAATTGCTCTTAATAATCCTAAAGAGGTAAAATTAGACAATTTAACATTTGTTGGTATTCGTACTGAAGGTTTTATAGAAAAATATGAGCATGATTTAAGAAGAGTTTTAAATAAATCAGCTAGTTCTGGAACAGCAATTAAATATGGAAATGATGTTTTAACTTCTGATGTACAGAATGTTTATAATGATGTTGATAAAGACTTTTATGTAGCATCAAGTTCATTACCTTCATATGACATTATGGAGAAAATTTCTAGTTCTAGTATTCCAGAAGCTATTGGAACAGAAAATAATGATCTTTCTGGTAATCCAGGAACTGTATTACAAGGATATGATGTTGATTTAAATACATATTCTATTATTTCATTCCCATCCGAAGTTCCCTTTATTACTGGAGATGAAGTAGTTTATAAACCAGAAGAGAATGGAATAGTTGGTTTAGTTACAGGTGCTAGTTATAATGTAAGAGTATTGGATGATCCAAAACAAATAAAATTGTATAGGTCTTTAGCATTTGTTGTAACTGACGAACCTATTAGATTTTCAGAACCTGTTGGACTTGGATCAACTGCTGTACATGAATTTACATTAGCATCTCATGCAGATAGACTAATTGGTCCAGAGAAAATTCTTAAAAAATTCCCGATAGTAGCAGATATTAAAACTGGTGAAGGTGCTGAAACTATTCCTGGGTCAACAGGAATGATGGTTAATGGTGTAGAAATATTAAATTATAAGTCCGAGGATAGAATATATTGTGGACCTATTTCCAAATTAAATGTATTGAATGGTGGATATAACTATGATGTTCTTAATATACCATCAATTACACTTACTGGTCCTTCAACTACATTAACTGCTGGTGCAGGAACAACTGCATTAATTCAACCAGTTGTTAGTGGTATTGTTAGTTCTGTAACTATAGATCCACAAAATTTTGATATCAAATCGGTTAAAACTGTTACTATTAGTGGTGGTAATGGTGATGGTGCTGTATTAAAACCTTTCCTCAATAAAAGATATCGTGAATTAGAATTCTTTGGTCGTGCTACTTTCCTTCCAGGTGATGGTGGAGTCGATGTACAAAATGATCAAATATTATTTAAAAATCAGCATAATTTATATAATGGACAACCTCTTGTTTATGATGCTAATGGTAATAACCCCATTGGTGCAAGTACATATCAAGGAAGTAATGCATATGTAGGTGGGATTGCTGGTATCTCAAGTATTTTAGTTGAAGGAAGTATATATTACCCATCAGTAGTTGGACCTAGTTCAGTTAGATTATATGAAACTTTAGATGATTATAAATCAGGAATTAATACCGTAGGATTAACTACATTTAATTGTAGTGGTCTTCATAAATTTAGACTTTATGAACCAGAAATGACTTTAGCATCTGTTAAAGTCATTAATCCAGGTAGTGGGTATCAAAATAGAAAATTATATGTAAAACCAGTAGGTATTTCTACAATTAATTCAACTGTTACATTTGAAAATCATGGATTTAAATCTGGTGACAAAATTGTATATTCTACAACAGGGACAGTAATATCTGGATTAACAACTACTACAGGAGTTACTAAAACAGCACAATATTATCAAGTTATTAAATTAGATGATGATACATTTAGATTAACTAATGCTGGAATTGCTGGAACATCAACTTCTGCTTATACACGTAAAAAATATGTTTATTTAAATGGTGTTGGTACAGGACTACATTGTTTTGCATATCCACCAGTTGAAATTAATATTGATGTTGAATATGTTGGTGTATCAACTAATTCCACTGGTATTATTACCAATCCTGTAGGACTAGTAACTCTTACTCCTAAAGTTCGTGGAGAAATTGTCCAGACTTATGTTTATGAAGGTGGAACTGGATATGGATCTACTATTCTTAATTTTGAGAAAAAACCTCTAGTTTCTATAAAAGTTGGTGAAAAAGGTAAATTAAAACCAATTATTAGTAATGGAAAGATAACTGCTGTTGAAATACAAAATCAGGGTAAAAATTATACCTCACCACCAGACTTAGAAGTTATTGGTTTTGGAACTGCTATAGGAGCACAATTAAGATCAATTGTTGAAGATGGTGTAATCACTAAAGTTGTAATAATTAAATCTGGTGTTGGTTATGCAGATTCAACAACAAGTATTGAAGTTACTGCACCTGGATATGGAGCTATTTTAGAACCAGATGTTAGAGGGTTACAAATTAACAATTATAATAGATTTGGAAATGAAATATTATCACCATCACAATTAAGTTCTGATCAATTAAAATATAGTGTTGTTGGATATTCAACTAATATTCAAGTTGCTTTTGGTGATACTGGAGCACAACATTCTCCTATTATTGGATGGGCATATGATGGAAATCCAATTTATGGTCCATATGGATATGATGATCCCACTGATACAAACTCATCAACAAGTTTAGTTACTGTTGGATATGCTGCTAGTGCCTCAATGGTTCAGGATAGACCAGTAGGATTTAGTACAGGATTCTTTGTAAAAGATTATTTCTGGGATGGGTCTGGAAATTTAGATGAAAATAATGGAAGATTTGGTAAGACTCCAGAATATCCTAATGGTACATACGCATATTTTGCAGGTCTTGCTGTTAATCCAAATAATAATCAATTAGAAACAAAATTCCCATATTTTATTGGAGATTCTTATAGATCTAATCCAATTGATGAGAATTTCTCAATTAATCAAAATAATTTTGATTTTAATAATTCAAATTTAATTAGAAATACATTCCCACATAAAGTAGCAGATAAGGGAGCAGATAATGATTTCCTTGTAGAATCTAACGAATTAGTTGATCAAGCTGCAATTATAGAATCAGTTACTAAGGGTTCTGTAGAATCTTTTGATATTATTAATCCAGGTGTTGGATATACTGTTGGACAATCTGCTATATTTGATAATAGTGGTACTAAAGGTGGCGGATTAGATGTTACAGTTAATAGGGTTATAGGTAAAGCAATTATTGATGTTACTACTTCGGTACAGACTGAAGAAGATGTTGTTTTTGTTTGGGATAATGAAAATCAAATATCAGGATATATTTCAACATCACATACATTTAAAACTAATGACAATATAGCAGTTTCAGGTGTATCTACTTATGTTGAAAATCTTACAGATACTCATAAGATAGGAGTACAAACTGGAGTAACTGTCCTTTACAAGGATGTCCCTGCTAATTCTAGTTCTGGTATTGTTACTGATATACAGGTTTCTTCAATACCAAAGATAGTTTCTATTGGTAGTAGTATTGGTATAGGAACAGAAAAATTCTTAGTATTACAAACATTCCCTAATAGAAATGTAATAAGGGTTAAGAGAGGTGTTGCTGGAGCAGCACATACTGCATCTAGTGCAATAGATTTGATTCCACAATATTTTACACTCCCAGTTAAGAGTAGTTATTTTGAATCAAGAGTAAATAAAAAAGTATGGTTTAATCCTGCACAATCAGTTGGTGTTGGAACTGAAGTTGGAATAGGAACCGATGTAAATATGACAACAGAAGGATTTACTAGAAGCGTAAATGTTCCTTCTCAAAGTATATACCTTCCAAATCATCCATTTGAAACAAATCAAGCAGTAACATTTAGTAAGCCTGGTCCTGGGTTAGCATTAACTGTAACAGATAATGATGGAGGACCATATTACAATATTCCGTATCTAGGAAATAGTCAAACACTTTATGTTGTTAATAAGTCAAAAGATCATATTGGACTTACTACTCAAGTTGGATTAGGAACAACAGGAAGTTTATTCTTTGTATATAATGCAAGTGATGATAATAATTATGCATTAGAATCTCAGTATACACAGGTAACTGGTAAAGCACAGAAAATAACAGCTCAAGTTGCTGTTTCAACTGCACATAATTTAGTAAATAAAGACTCTGTTAGATTAAGTATTAAACCTGGACAATCAGGAATTAATACAGTAAAATATAATGCAGAACGTAATAAGTTATTAATTAATTCAATTGGATTTAATACTACAGGAATTAATACAACTACAAATTCTATAACTCTCACTAACCATAAATTAAAAACTGGTGAGAAAGTTTTTTATAGTGGTAATGTTGCTGCTACAGGATTAACAACTGATACATCTTATTTTGTTTACAGAATAGATGATGATTCTATTCATCTTGGTGAAACTTTATATGATGTGGTTAATCATCCACCAAATGTTGTAAATATAACTGATTTTGGTGGTTCTACTCAAGAATTAGCATTAATTAATCCACAAATAGAAGTTCTTAAAAA
>Ga0066856_10000923_pt1 | contig 11219 bp, 9 predicted proteins | sample ETNtaG_5_FD_65605 | JGI IMG/M metagenome (GOLD analysis project Ga0066856, IMG submission 65605) | Marine microbial and viral communities from oxygen minimum zone, Eastern Pacific Ocean - ETNP201406SV205 | ecosystem: Environmental > Aquatic > Marine > Oceanic | place: Pacific Ocean: Eastern...
GATAATGGTTGTGAGGTCAAATACGCCATTCATCCTGTGGCTGGCAGAATGCCTGGACATATGAATGTTCTTCTCGCAGAGGCTAATGTTTCTTATGATGTTTTAGCTGAACCAGACGATGTTAACCCTTTAATGGATACTGTTGATGTATGCATTGTCATAGGGGCAAATGATGTTGTAAATCCTGATGCAAGAGAAAACGAAGGAAGTCCTATATACGGCATGCCGGTTATTGAAGTTGATAGAGCAAAGACGGTATTTATTTTGAAAAGAAGTATGGCTGCAGGTTTTGCAGGCATAGATAACCCTCTTTTCCTCAAAGAAAATTCAAGAATGTTGTTTGGCGATGCTAAAGAATCCATTTCAACTTTAGTCTCTGAATTTAAGACTTAAAGCCCCATTTTTAAGAGCTAAAATAGCCATAAAATGTTAAAATAATGGCATTAAATGAGCCACTATTTTTACTATAAATTTCATTAGTTTTTCATTAATTTTTCTCTATGGATGACATAACAGAAGATGTAATTCCCGTTAATATTACGGATGAATTAAAGAGTTCTTATATGGATTATGCAATGAGCGTAATCGTTGGAAGAGCTTTGCCTGATGCCAGGGACGGTTTAAAACCAGTTCACAGAAGAACTCTTTACGCCATGTTTAGACTCAATAACGAGTGGAATAGACCGCATTTGAAATCAGCAAGAATTGTTGGTGAAGTAATGGGTAAGTATCATCCTCATGGAGATTCAGCAATCTATCAGACTGTAGTCAGAATGGCCCAAGAATTTAGCTTGCGTTACCCTTTAGTTGATGGCCAAGGAAATTTTGGTTCAATGGATGGAGATGGCGCAGCAGCCATGAGATATACCGAAGCTCGGATGGCAAAAATTAGTAATGCTCTGCTCAACGATATAAACAAAGAAACTGTAGATTATGTTGAAAATTACGATGGCACCGAACTTATTCCAGAAGTACTTCCAGCATCATATCCTAACTTGCTGGTTAACGGATCTTCTGGAATAGCTGTAGGATTAGCTACCAATATTCTTCCCCATAATTTGAGTGAAACAATTGATGGAGCTCTGGCAATTTTAAAAAATCCAGAAATATCCATTGATGAATTGGTAACTATAATTCCTGGACCTGACTTTCCAACTGGAGGAATTATAAATGGAAAGGCGGGTGCTATTGAAGCCGCTAAATCGGGAAGAGGTAAAGTAGTTCTGAGAGCCAAAGTAGAAATTGAAAATCAAAAAAATGAAAAAAACAGATTAATTATTTCTGAAATTCCTTATCAGGTTAATAAGGCCAACTTGGTAGAAAAAATTGCAGACCTTTCTAAAGATAAAAAAATTGATGGCATATCGGAAATTCGTGATGAATCGGATAGAGAAGGGGTCAGAATAGTTGTAGATCTCAAAACTGGTCAAAATCCAGAAGTTATCTTAAATAATTTATATGCTCAGTCTCAACTAGAAACTTCATTTGGCATAAACAATGTTGCTATAGTTGACCGTGTTCCAAAAGTCCTAAATTTAAAGGAACTTCTTGAAATATTCTTAAGTCACAGAAGATCTGTTGTTTCAAGAAGAACAGCTTTCGATTTAGCAAAGTCAAAAGATAGAGGCCACATTTTAGAAGGTTTAACAATTGCTCTTTCAAACATTGATCCAATAATTGATTTAATAAAAAAATCTAAGGATCCAAATGAAGCTAAAAGCAAGCTTCTTGCCAAAAAATGGAAATCAACTTTGATAAATAACTTATTAAAAAAAGCAGGATCAATTGATACTCGTCCGGAGGATATTTTTGAAGAATTCGGTCTTACAGGTTCTAGCTATAAACTTTCTTCAAAACAAGCTCAAGCAATTCTGGATTTAAGACTTCAAAGACTTACTGGTTTAGAGCAAGATAATTTAATTAAAGAGTATGAAGAGGTTCTTCAAGACATAGCTGCCTTAAATGAAATTCTGGAAAACCCTGAAAGGTTACAAGAGGTTATTGAAGAAGAGTTGTTATCCGTTAAGGAAGAATTTGGCGACCTAAGAAAAACTCCTATTGAAGATAAATTAGATCTATCAACTGAAGATCTAATCAAACCTGAAGATATGGTTGTTACCATTTCGAATATGGGTTATGCAAAAACTCAACCTCTTGAGGTATATCAATCTCAAAGAAGAGGGGGCATGGGCAAAACGGCTGCATCAGTTAAAGATGAGGATTTTGTCGAACAATTGATAGTAGCTAATACTCACAGAACTCTTTTGTGTTTTTCAAACCTTGGAAAAGTTTATTGGCTTAAAGTTTATGAAATTCCTCAAGCTTCTAGAACAGCAAAAGGAAGACCGCTTGTAAACTTAATTGATTTAGACGAATCCGAGAGAGTTACAAGCCTTTTAGATGTTGAGTCTTTTGAGAGTGAAGCCTATGTATTCATGGCAACGCAAAATGGGATAGTTAAAAAAACTTCTTTGTCGGAATTTAAGAAACCTAGAAAAAATGGTAAGCGAGCAATAAAACTCGACGATAATGATGAGCTTGTAGGAACTCTTTTAACTGATGGTAATTCTGATTTAATGGTAGTTTCTAATGCCGGAAAAGCAGTATTTTTCAACGAAGCAGATGCTAGATCTATGGGAAGAGATACTAGAGGAGTCAAAGGAATTACTCTAGATGGAAAGCAAAAAGTAATTTCTTTGTTAAAACCCTCTAAAGAATCCGAGATATTAACCGTTTCAGAAAAAGGGTATGGAAAAAGATCAAAAGTTAATGATTTTAGAAAAACCAAAAGAGGGGCTAAAGGCGTTATAGCCATGCAGACTTCTGATAGGAATGGAGATTTAATTTCTGCTAAAGAAGTTAGTGAAATAGATGAAGTTATTCTTATCACAAACAAAGGAATGCTTGTAAGAACCAAAGTATCAGAGATTAGTTTGATTGGTAGAAATACTCAAGGAGTAAGAGTAATCAAGCTTAAAGAAGATGAGGCTCTAAACGGACTTGCATTAGCTATTGATTCGTAAATAATTTAAATATGTCTAGAAATTACAATTTTTGTGCTGGACCTGCAGCACTTCCAAATGAAGTTTTGGATCAATTAAAATCAGAAATACCTGATTGGCAGGGTAAAGGCTTATCAGTTATGGAAATGAGCCATAGAAGCAAAGAGTTTGTTGAGATTGCTGAAACTACAAAACAGGATTTCATTGACTTACTGGAAATAAATGATGACTACGAAGTTCTTTTTATTCAAGGAGGGGCTTCGTTACAATTTTCAATGATTCCAATGAATCTTTTAGAAAATAATCTGGCTCTATGCAGTTATCTTGATGTTGGTCAGTGGTCCAAGAAAGCCATTAAAGAAGCAAAGAAATTTGGACAGGTAGAAATTTCTGCATCCTCAGCAGATGTATCCTATAAAAAATATCCAAAACCTCATACCTGGAAAATCCATCCTGATTCTACCTTCACTCATCTTGTGTTAAATGAAACAATAGATGGGGTTTGTCTCAGAAATTTAGATAATCTTCCTAGAGTCAGTCTTATTGCAGATTGCTCTTCCTGTATTCTTTCTGAACCTCTTGATGTTTCAGAATTTAGTATGATTTATGCGGGAGCTCAAAAAAATATTGGCCCTTCTGGATTGGCTATCATTGTCATAAAAAAAGAGCTTCTAAAAGAAAAGGATAATTTACCAGCTATGATGCAATATAAGACTTATGCTGATTCAGACTCAATGTACAACACTCCACCTACATTTGCCTGGTACTTATCTGGCATGGTATTTAAATGGTTAAAAAAGAATGGAGGCCTTTCGAACCAAAAGATTGTTAATGAGTCAAAAGCTAATAAACTTTACTCTTATATCGATCAAAGCGATTTTTATAAAAACGATGTAGATGAGGAATCTAGATCAATTATGAATGTTCCATTTTTACTGGGGGAAGATTCCTTAAATAACAAGTTTTTAGAAGAGTCTGAGGAAAACGGCTTGTTAAATCTTGCCGGTCATAGATCTGTTGGTGGTATGAGAGCAAGTATTTACAACGGAGTTCCAGAAGAGGGAGTAGATGCTTTGATAGATTTTATGAAAGAATTTGAAAAAAATAATGGCTGAAAAAAATCTACCAAAAAATTTAATCGACAATAGAAGAGAGATTGATCAAATTGACCAAGAACTTCTCAATCTCATTCATGAAAGATCTAAGCTTGTTATAAATGCTGGAAAAATCAAAAAGAAATCAGGTGATAAAACATTTTACAGGCCTGACAGAGAAGCAAGTCTAATTAAGACCTTACAAAAGAAAAATCAAAGTTTGATTCCCTCAGAAAATATTAAATTTATTTTCAAAGAAATTATCTCTGCATGCTTCACCCTAGAAAAAAAAATAAAAGTTTATTATTTAGGCCCCAAGGGAACTTTCTCTGAAATTGCAACAACAACCCATTTTGGAAGTTCTGTCGATACTGTAGAAGTAGAAAATATTCGAGATATATTTAAAGAAGTAACCAAGAATAAAAATGCCTATGGGATGTTACCTTTTGAAAATTCAATAGAAGGAATGGTTAATCAATCTTTAGATTGTCTTATAGAAAGCGACTTAAAAATTTGTTCAGAATTAGAATTGCCTATAGAACATTGCTTGATTTCATCAGAAAAAAATATAAAAAATATACATACAGTCTATGGACATCCTCAAGCTCTCGCTCAATGTCAAAATTGGTTAAGTAAAAACCTTCCTAAAGTAAAAACTGTTGAAGCTGAGAGTTCTGCTAGGGCAGCTCAATTGGTAAAGAATAAATCCGGAAAAAGTTCCATAGGACCAAAAAAAATATCTGAGATTTATTCTCTAAATTTATTGAAAGAAAAAATTCATGATCAAATAACCAATACCACTAGGTTCTTAGTAATTGGAAATGAATTTCCAGATAAAACTTCTGAGGATAAAACGTCTATAAGTTTAAGCTTAAAAAATGAGCAAGGAGCTTTGTTAAAAGTTTTACAAATAGCAAATAAGAATAAAATCAATCTTACAAATATTTTATCTAGGCCAGTGAAGAAAAATAAGTGGCAATATTCTTTCTTTTTAGAATTCTCTGGACATGCTTCAGACAAAAATGTTTTAAATCTAGTTAAAGAACTTCAGAAGGTTTGTCATGACTTAAAAGTCTTAGGTTCTTATCCAGCAGCATACTAATTGATGAAAAATTCTTTTTTAGAAAATCTTAATCAAGGCGTTCTTGGGCTTAAACCTTATGAGCCAGGATTGCCGCTTGAGCACACTCAAAAGAAATTAGGTTTAAAAAAAATGATCAAACTGGCCAGCAATGAAAACCCTTTAGGGCCGAGCCCAAAGGCTTTAGATTTGCTTCAGAGGAAAATGAATAGTCTTTCGTCTGAATTAAACAGATACCCTGATGGAAATGCCTACGATTTAAAGGATGCTATATCAAAAAAATACAGTGTAGATATTAATCAAATAACAATAGGTAATGGCTCCAATGATTTAATTGAGTTTGTCTCTAGGTGTTTTTTAGGAGAGGGAAAAAAAGCAATTTACTCACAACATGGTTTCGCCATTTACCCTTTAGCTATAAAAGCAACTGGAGCTATTCCAATAAAATCAAAAGCAAAAAATTGGGGTCACGATTTAGAATTAATGTTGGATTTAATAGATAACAAAACAAGAGTTATCTTTATAGCCTCCCCAAATAATCCAACCGGAACAACAAAAACTCTTTTAGAGGTTAAAGGTTTTTTGGAAAACTTACCTGATGAAATTCTAGTTTTTCTTGATCAAGCTTATTATGAGTATATAGAAGGTTCAGAGTTCGATATTCCTTTTTCGTTAATTGATGATCATCCTAATTTAGTAATTTCTCGAAGCTTTTCTAAAGCTCATGGATTGGCAGCATTAAGATTAGGCTTTTGCGTTTCAAATCCAGAGATGTCTGACTATCTTAATAGAGTCAGACAACCCTTTAATGCAAACTCTTTAGCCTTAGATTTGGGAAAAGTAGCTCTCTCCGATCAAGAACATATTAGTAAGGCTATAAAAATAAATTCATCCGGCATGGACAGTGTAAAAAAAGCCTTTACCCATCTTGATTACAACTATATCGAATCTTGGGGAAATTTTATTTCCTTTGATGCCAAGCAAGACTCTGATGTTGCTTTTCAATACTTTTTAGAAAAGGGAGTCATCCTCAGATCTTTAAAAGTATATGAAATGCCTCAGCATTTGAGAGTTTCCATTGGCACAAAAGAAGAGATAAATATTTTTCTACAGGTTTTAGAAGACTATGAAAAAGATCTTTCTAAAAAATAAAAGAAACATCCAGTTTTTAATAATTGGTCTCGGTCTAATTGGAGGCTCAGTAGCAAAAAGACTTTCAAAAAATGGCTTCGAGGTTTTAGCCATTGATAAGAATAAGTCTAATTTGAATCATGCTAAAAAATCAAAGATTATAAATGGTAGCTCTGAAAAAATTTTAGATTCAAAGAAACTTTTTGTAATTGTGGCTTTGCCTCCCAAGGTTTTTCTCAAGAGGTTTGATGAATACCTAGATATTTTTTATAAAGCCGATTTTGTTACTGACTGCACTAGCGTAAAAGATTCTTTGTTGAAAAAAATTAAAACAAACAATCTTGAATCAAAATTTATTTTATCCCATCCCATAGCAGGATCTGAGAAAAGCGGATTTCAAAATTCTAATGAGAACTTATTTAGAGATAAAATTTCAATTATTTCTAAACATAAAGGCTTGACTAATTCTAACCTACAAAAATGTAGAGAATTTTGGTATGAGTTAGGATCAAAAACTCAAAGTTTAGATTTAAAACTACACGATAAGATATTTTCGTTAACTAGCCATCTTCCTCATATTGTGGCATTTAGTTTAATTTCTCTTTTCTCTAAAAGAAAAACGTCTGAATATAAAAAATTTATTGGCGGAGGCTTAAAAGACTTCACTAGAATTGCAGAAAGTGATCCACTTATGTGGGAAAATATTTTTTCCTTAAATAAAAAGAATTTATTGAAGGACATAAGTGAAATTGAAAAAGAAATTAATAAGATTAAAACATTTATTCTTCAAGACAATGGAAGCAAATTAGAAGAACACTTAAAAAAAATTAAAAAGACTAAAGAGTCTTTAAACAGATGAAACTCATCTCTAAAACTTCAAAAGGGCTAAATGGAGAATTAAAAATTCCAGGAGATAAGTCCATATCTCATAGAGCACTGATATGTGCTTCAATTTCTGAGGGTACTTCTACAATTTCAAACCTACAAGAAAGTGAAGATGTGGTTAATACTCTTAATTCTCTAAAACAACTTGGTATAAGTATCTCTAAGGAAAATGAATATTATTTTGTAGAAGGCAAAGGATTCAATGGTTTAAAAGAATCAGAAAACCAACTTTATTTTGGAAATTCAGGAACGGGAATCAGGTTGATGTCTGGAGTATTATCAACGCAGGATTTTTCTTCGTGCCTTGTAGGGGATGAATCTCTCTCAAAAAGACCAATGAAAAGAATAATAGAGCCTTTATTAAAGATGGGAGTAAATATATCCGGGTCAAAGGAAGATACTTTACCTTTGCAAATAACACCCTCTGAGAAAATAAAAGGAATAAATTATGAAATGCCAGTAGCTAGTGCCCAAGTAAAATCTGCAATTTTATTTGCTAGTCTTGGCGCACAAGGTGATACAAAAATTATAGAAAAATCCATTTCTAGAGATCATACTGAAAGAATGTTTGAATATTTTGGAGCAAACATTAATTACTCTGAAACAGAAACAACACTAAATGATACTAATAAATTTATTTCTCAAGATATAGAAATACCTGGAGACTTTTCTTCTTCAGCTTTCTTTATTGTTGGAGCTATAATTTCAAAAAATTCTAATATTACTCTTAGAGAAGTTGGTATGAATCCTTCTCGAATTGCTCTTTTGAACAAATTGATTGAAATGGGAGGCGAAATTCAAGTATTTAATCACTCTTCATTTGGCAAAGAGCCTATTGCAGATGTAAATGTCAAGAGTTCCATTCTAAATCCCTGTGAAGTATCATCAGACGAAGTACCAAATTTAATTGATGAGCTTCCTATATTATTCATTGCAAGTTCTTTTGCAGAAGGTATTTCAAGTTTCAATGAGATAGAAGAATTAAAGCATAAGGAAAGCGATAGGCTAAAAGCAATGCAACAAGGCTTAGACAAAATGAAGATAAAAAACTTCTTGGATGGTAATGTTTTTTGTATTGAAGGAATGGGTAATGATTACAAACCACCAAATTTTTTAGCTGAGACTTTTTATGACCACAGAATTGCTATGTCCTTTGCAATAGCAGGCTTAAATAGTAATTCCGCTATTGAAATAGCCTCACCCGAGAGTATCAATACTTCTTTCCCAGAGTTTATTGATCTGGGTAAAAAGCTTGGATGTAATTTTGAAATTAGTTAGAAATTTAATAACTATAGATGGCCCTAGTGGAGTTGGAAAAGGAACTCTCGCATTTTTGCTAGCCGAAAAACTAGAATGGAAAGTGCTTGATAGCGGTCTCCTTTATAGGCTTGTTGGGTATTTGAGCTTAAAGGAAAGATTAGAGACTGTAAAAGAAATCGTCTTATTTTTAAATAAATCGAAAATCCATCTTCTTACTAATCTCAACGAAGGTATTTGTGAAATAGAGCTGAATGACAAGGTTTTAGGGAAAGAGCTAAGAAATGAAAACATAGCATCAATAGCTTCAGAAATTGCAAAAGATACAAAAATTAGAAATGCGATAATCAAAATTCAAAGGAATGCTTACGATCCTAAAAAAGGTCTAATTGCTGACGGAAGAGATATGGGAACTGTTATTTTTCCTAATGCAGCCTTGAAAGTCTTTCTTCATGCATCCCCTGAAGTTCGAGCAGAAAGAAGGGCGAATCAGTTGAAAGAAAAGGGCATGAGCGTTATCATGCACGACCTTTTAGAGCAAATTCAGCAAAGGGATGAAGAAGACATTAATAGAAAGATATCTCCTTTAAAACCAGCTGATGATTCACTAATAATTGATACAAGTAATTTGAGTATCCAGGAAGTAGAAGCAAAGGTAATGGAGCATTTTAAAAAATTATGACAGAAACAGCATTTGAAAAACTTTTAGACGAAAGTCTTACAACTTTGAACTTTGAACAAGGGGCATTAATTTCAGGAGTCGTAGTAGACCTAACTTCAGATTGGGTAACTGTTCATGTAGGTTTAAAATCAGAATCACTCATTCCTAGAACAGAGTTTTTAGCAGATGAAGCAGATGGTGAGCTATCTATAGGTGATGAAGTAAAAGTATCACTTGAAGCCGTTGAAGACGGACACGGTTCTACAAGAGTATCTAGAATAAGAGCAATGCATGATGAAAGTTGGAAAAACCTTGAAGAGGCATTAGAAACTGGAGCAATAATCAAGGGTTACATCTCTGGAAAAGTCCGAGGAGGAATGACTGTCGATGTTGCCGGCGTAAGAGCTTTTCTTCCAGGCTCTCTAGTAGATTCAAGACCTTTGGACAGTTTTGATCATTTAGAAAAGACTTTTCAAGATTTTAAGGTAATTAAGCTCGACAAGGAGAAAAGCAATGTCGTTCTATCTAGAAAAGCGGTTCAAGAAGATTTAAATTCAGAAGAAAGAGAGAAGATTTTTGCTACCATACAGGAAGGCTCGTTAATTTCTGGAACAATTAAAAACCTTACTGATTATGGGGCTTTTGTAGATCTCGGAGGAGTTGACGGTTTATTGCACATTACTGATATTACTTGGAAAAGAATAAATCACCCTTCAGAAGTTCTTAATGTTGGTGATAAGCTTGATTTTAAAGTAACTAACTTTGATAAAGAAAAGTTGAGAATTTCTCTTGGGCTAAAACAATTATCCAATGATCCTTGGGAAAATATAAAAGACATTTTTCCAATCAATTCAATCCATAAAGCAAAAGTTTCTAGTATTGCTGAGTATGGTTTTTTTGCAGAATTAGATTCAAATACAGAAGGATTAGTTCACATTTCTGAAATTGATTGGACCAATAAAAGCATTCATCCTTCCAAAGTAGTCTCTTTAGGCGATGAAGTTGATGTAATGGTTTTAGAAATTGACATTGAAAAAAGAAGAGTTTCCTTAGGAATGAAACAGTGTCAGGAAAATCCTTGGCTAACTTTTTCTGAAAATAACAACCTTGGAGATGTTGTTAAAGGTAAGGTAAGATCAATTACCGATTTTGGAATGTTCATAGGTCTTGATGGAAATATTGATGGACTCGTACACTTGTCTGACCTATCTTGGAATCAAGATGAAGAAGATGCAGTTAAATCTTTTGCTAAAGGCCATGAAGTGGAAGCAGTTATTCTTGGAATAGATCCTCATAAAGAAAGAATTTCATTAGGCATTAAACAGTTATCTGAAGATATTTTTGATACATTTGTTAATAATAATCCTAAAGGAACAGAACTCACTGGCTCTGTAAGCTCAATAGGAGAAGACTCTATCTTTATAAACTTAGCTGAAGACGTTATTGGAAAAATAAAAAATAAGGAATTTAAAGATAATATTCCATCTGAAGGAGACAGTGTAACCTCTCTTGTAACTTCAATTGATAGAAAAAATAGACAGGTAAACTTGTCTGTCTTTGCTTTAGAAAAATCTCAGGAAAAAGAATTAATTAAAGAAAATATATCCAAAAATAAACAAATTGAATCTGAGACAAAAACTTCAATAGGAGATCTTATTCAAGAAGAGCTAAGTGATTCTTCAAAAGATTAAATGAAGAAATCTGATTTTATTTCTTTACTATCTGAAAACCTACATGATTATAATGAAATAGATGTAAGCCTTTCAGCTGACTTAATCCAAAAAGTAATTATTGAATCATTAAAAAAGAGAAACAGAGTTGAAATAAGAGGCTTTGGATCCTTTTGTATTAGAGATAGAAAATCTATAAGAGCAAGAAATCCAAAATCAGGTGAGTCTATAGAGTTACCGAAAAGATCTATACCCTATTTTAGAGCTTCAAAATTATTGAAACAAAGAATTAATTAGATTGTGTTAAAATTTTAATATGAAATATTTCTATTTCATCTTATTAATCCTTCTCATCTCATTCTTTTTTATATTCACAAATCTAAACCCAACCTTAATTGAATTGGATTTATTTTTTATGAAAATTGAAGGTGTGTCTGT
>Ga0066856_10000924_pt1 | contig 11217 bp, 10 predicted proteins | sample ETNtaG_5_FD_65605 | JGI IMG/M metagenome (GOLD analysis project Ga0066856, IMG submission 65605) | Marine microbial and viral communities from oxygen minimum zone, Eastern Pacific Ocean - ETNP201406SV205 | ecosystem: Environmental > Aquatic > Marine > Oceanic | place: Pacific Ocean: Eastern...
GGTGATACGGTAAAGTCAGGTCAGCATCTTATAAGTATTGATGAAAAACAATATAGGCCCGTATATAATCAAGCGCTTTCTCAGGTAAAGTCAGCATCTGCTAATTTGCGTAAGATTGAGTCCCAATTAGATCGCACAAAAATTTTATTTTCGCAAAAATTGATTTCTAAACAGGACCTTGAGCAGATTGAAACCAGTTATGAGATTGCGCTGAGTCAATCTGATCAAGCGAGAGCAAGCTTATTAAGAGCAGAAGATGAACTATCAAAAACCAGATTAACTGCTCCAAAATATGGGATTGTAACTAGCCTAACTAAAGAAAAAGGTGAAATGGCAGTTGGCGGAATGTTTAACCCGATGGTGCTTATGACGATAGCTGATCTTAGTCAAATGGAAGTTTTAGTTGATGTTAATGAAAATGATGTGATTAATATTGATGTAGGAGATACCACTGAAATAGAAATTGATGCTTTTCCGGATACTGTATTTTATGGGATAGTAAGCGAGATTGCCCATACTGCCCAGTCTTTAAATATGGGAGTACAAGAGCAGGTGACAAATTTTAAGGTTAAAGTGAGGATATTATCACCTCCAAATAAAATTCGTCCTGGGATGAGTAGCACGGTAGACATTATAACTGAAACCATTGAAAATGTAATTTCAATCCCTATTCAATCATTAACCTCTAGACCAAAAAATTATAAAGAGGTTATTTCTGAAAACAAAAAAAATAAAAATAATAAATGGTCGAAAAGGAAAGATGAAGGACAAAATAAAACGAATGAAGAATCTATTGAAGTGGTTTTTGTTTTAGAGGATAAATATGAAAATATGAGTGCTCCAGATGGTAAAAAATATGCTTTAGTTCGTCCTATTAATACAGGCATTGATGGTGAATCGCACTACTCTATAAAAAAAGGAGTTGAGGAAGATGAATTAATTGTTACAGGGAGTTATCGAGTTTTAAGTAAAGAACTCCAACATGGGATGTTGGTCAACTATGAAGATAAGTTCAATGTTATTTCAGATGGGAATAAAAAAAATGACGACAATTAATTTATTCTATCTGAATTTTAAGTTGAGTTAAAGCTTGTCTCTAATTAATCTCCAAAACATTTATAAAATTTACCATGTTGGAGGGGAAGAAGTGCGTGCTTTAGATGGCGTTAGTATTTCTATTTTTGAGAATGAATATTTGGCGATTATGGGACCATCGGGGTCAGGGAAATCAACACTTATGAATATGATTGGATGTTTAGATACACCAACATCAGGGGTATATGAATTTGAAAATGAGATGGTTCATATAATGGATGATAAACAGTTGGCTTCAATTAGAAATAGGAAAATAGGTTTTGTTTTTCAAACCTTTAATCTTTTGCCAAAGGCAACTGCTCAGCACAATGTTGAGATTCCCTTGATATATGCAAATACTCCAAAAATAGAAAGACTTGAAATGGCTAAAAAAGCATTAGTTAGTGTTGGGCTAGAAGATAGAATGTTACATAAGCCCAATGAACTTTCAGGCGGTCAACGTCAGAGGGTTGCTATTGCAAGGGCTTTAGTAAATAATCCCAGTATTATTCTTGCTGATGAACCAACCGGAAATCTAGATTCAAAAAGCGGTGAAGAGATAATGGGAATTTTTGATTCATTATATAATGAAGGGCATACAATTATAATGGTAACTCACGAAGATGATATTGCGGGTCACGCTCAGCGCACTGTAAAGTTATTTGATGGTAAAATAATAGAAGATTCCAAAAGAGATTAAAGATGATCTCAGTACTTTTTGAAAACTTTAGGATGGCGTTATCTTCGGTTTTATCTAATAAGACGCGTTCTCTTCTAACAGCTTTAGGTATTATAATTGGTGTTTTTTCAGTAACATTAATGGGAACTTTAATTTCAGGTCTAGACCGATCTTTTGAAGGTAGTATGTCAATGCTAGGTAGAGATATACTGTATATATCACGTTTTGAATGGTTTGGTGATTTAGAATGGTGGGAAGTTCGAAACAGACCAAGGATGAAGATTGATTATGTAAATAAAATAAAAAATAAATCTCGATATGCATTGGCTGTTGCTCCAGTTATGCAAAGAGGAGCTGAGCTTTCATTAAAAGAAAATAATATTCGCACTGAAATTTTTGGAACTAATATTGATTATATGGAAACAATCAGTGCAGAGATAGAGGAGGGTCGTTTTTTTTCAAATAGTGATGATCGTAAGGGTAGGAGAGTAGCGGTAATAGGATATGGTATTAAGGAAGCTTTTTTTAAAGGGGGAAATCCAATCGGTGAAAGTATTAAGATAGATGGAGAAAAGTTTAGGGTAATTGGTGTTCTTGAAAAACAGGGAAAGTTTCTTGGTTTGTTTAGTGTTGATAATCAAGCGATTATTCCTCAGGGTGCATATATGCGTCTTTTTTCTCGAAGAGGTTGGACTCGGTTAAGTGTCAAGGTGCCAGAACAAAAAATTGAAGAGGCCAAAGATGAAATTTATTCTATCATGAGACAAATACGTGGCCTAAAGCCCAGTGAAAAGGATGATTTTGCGATTAATCAGACCAAAGCATTTGAAAAACAATATAATTCGATAAAGATTGCTATCGCTGGAACTGGGTTTTTTATTACAATGTTGTCTCTTGTTGTTGGCGGCATCGGTATTATGAACATTATGTTTGTTTCTGTTAAAGAAAGAACCCGAGAGATTGGCGTTCGAAAAGCAATTGGGGCTACCAAGAATATGATTTTAAGTCAATTTCTGATGGAGGCAATTACAATATGTTTAGGTGCTGGGATTATTGGGCTGATCTTTGCATATATAACAAGCTTAATTATAAATAATTTTTTCCCATCAACTATGCCTCTTGGGTTATCTGTTTTTGCAGTTTTAATGAGCATAGTTGTTGGTGTTGTTTCTGGAATAATTCCATCTTATAAAGCCGCAAACCTTGATCCAATAGATTCGCTTCGATATGAATGACAAATGAAGGGCAGGAGCACAAAAAATATTTTTAAGGAAAGTTTTAGGATGGCAGTGGATTCTATAAAGCAAAATAAATTAAGATCAATATTAACGTTACTAGGTATTAGCATAGGTGTTTTTTCAGTTATCGGGGTTATGACGGCAATTGGGACTCTTGAATCATCAATAAATTCAGGTTTGAATGTTTTTGGTGTAAATACTTTTTCAATCCAAAAATGGCCTGAAATAATGATGGGGGATGATTGGAAAAAATATCGGAACCGCAAAGATATTGGATATAGAGAATTTAAGGAATTTAAATCAAGAGCTAAGTTGCCTGTATTAGTAAGCGTAGGTGCAGGTGGTTCAATTCGAAATATTAAATACAAGGACAAAGTCGTAAAGCAGTCGGTAGAATTATATGGGGCCGACGAAGGAACGGTGAGAACTTTAAATACCGCCTTGGCAGATGGCAGGAATTTTTCTGTTGATGATGTTCAATATTCTCGTAATGTTTGTGTTTTGGGCATGGATATTGTAGATCAACTATTTCCATTTCAAGACCCAATTGGTGAGACTATCAGAATTAAAGGATTAAACTATAGAGTTATTGGAATAACTGAAAGAAAAGGAGAAGCATTTGGAGAGAGTAAGGATAATCATGTTGCTATTCCTGTGACAAGTTATTTAGAGCGTTTTTCTAAGCCATGGACAACTCTAAGTATTTTTGTTGAGGCTAAATCTGAATATGATTATAGTAAAACAAAAGATGAAGCAATTGGTATTATGCGAGCTATTCGAAAAGTTTCTCCTGGCCAAAAAAATGATTTTGAGGTTGTAACAAATGCTGAAATGATTGATCAGCTATCGGGTTTTACTTTTGGCGTAAAATTATTTGCTTTAGGAATTAGTTTTATTGCGTTACTGGTCGCTGGTATTGGTATAATGAATATTATGTTGGTCTCAGTAACTGAAAGAATAAAAGAGATTGGTATAAGAAAAGCAATTGGAGCAACTAAAGGAGATATTCTAGTTCAGTTTCTAATGGAAGCTGTTTTTTTAAGTGAGTTTGGAGGTGCTTTTGGTATTATTCTTGGTGTTGCAGGAGGGAATATAGTGGCATTAATTTTTAATATACCTGCAACAATACCGTTTGATTGGGCATTAATTGGGCTACTGGTATGTTCTATTATTGGTATAGGCTTTGGGAGCTATCCGGCTTGGAGAGCCGCTCAGTTGGATCCTATTGAATCATTAAGATTTGAATAAATTTTCTTTGAAACTGAGGCATGGTAAATTTACCGTATTCAGGTTATTCCATTTTATTTGTTAAGAGTATACATAATCTGATTTTTGTTTATTTTGAGTAATAAATGACTTTCGTAATAGTGTGATAAAATATAAGGTTTGTTTATGGTAATTGGTGTAATTCCAGCAAGGTTAAACTCATCAAGGTTTCCAAAAAAAATCTTGGCTGACTTAGGAGGGAAGCCAATGATAGCCTATGTTGCTGAACAAGCATCTAAGGCGCAAAAATTAGATAAAGTAGTTATAGCTATTGATGATAAAGAAACTCAAGAAGCACTTGAAGAATTTAATTATAATCTTTTGATGACTTCGAAGAATCATATATCAGGAACTGATAGGGTTTCAGAGGTGGTTAAAAAAGAATCCGAGGCTGAAATTATAATTAACATTCAAGGGGACGAACCACTTATTGAGCCCGATTTAATAGATGGTTTGGTTAATCTTTTCAAAGATAATGAAGTAGAGATGGGCACTATTATTAGTCGTAAAATCACTGTATCTGAACTTTTAGATAAAAACATAGTTAAAGCAATATTAGATGAGAAACAAAACATCAAAGATTTTAAGCGGAATGTATATGATATTGAAATAGGTGCTGTTTATCGACATATTGGGATATATGCATATACCAGAGAGTCTCTTTTCAAATTTCAATCATTTCAACCATCTGGCCGCGAAATTGAAAAGTCACTTGAACAGCTACGTGCCTTAGATAATGGAATTAAAATACGTGGACTGATAACTAATTGTGATCAAATAGCGGTTGATACTAAAGAGGACTTAAATAGAGTGCGAGCTAGGATGAGTATTAAAAAAAAACCAGATAATAGAAATGAAAAATAGTAACCATACCAAATATATTTTTGTTTTAGGTGGGGTGATGTCGGGACTTGGGAAAGGGATTGCTGCCTCGTCTGTTGGTTATCTATTAAAAAGCGCAGGCCTAAATGTTACTATTCTTAAGTTAGATCCATATCTTAATGTCGACCCAGGGACAATGAATCCTTACCAGCATGGTGAAGTTTTTGTGTTGGATGATGGTTCGGAAACGGATCTTGATCTTGGCCATTATGAACGTTTTATAGATGTGAATATGAATAAAAATAATAATGCGACTGCTGGGCAAATTTATAGTACTGTTTTAGAAAAGGAACGAAAGGGTGAATATTTAGGTGAGACAGTTCAGGTTATACCTCATATAACAGATGAAATCATTCGCAAAATAAAGTTGGTAAACGGATCCAATCAATATGACTTAGTTATATGTGAAGTTGGCGGGACTGTTGGAGATATTGAGAGTCTTCCATTTATGGAAGCAATAAGACAATTATCATTAGAAGTTGGATATGAAAATCATATGATAATTCATGTTACACTGTTGCCATATGTTAAAGCTAGTGGGGAGTTAAAATCTAAACCAACTCAGCATTCTGTCATGAAATTAAGGGAGATTGGATTATCCCCAGATATTATTTTTTGTAGGTCTGAACACCATATTGACCAATCCGTTAAAGATAAAATTGCCCTGTTTTGCAATGTTCTTCCTAGTCATGTTATTGAAGGGATCGATGTTCCTAGTATTTATGAAGTGCCGTTGGTTATGCATTATCAAAACACGGGCCATATAATTAGTGAGCGCTTGTGTATAAATAAAAGCCCGAACTTAAAACACCTGAAGCATTTTATTGATAGCTATAAAAACCCAAACAAGACTGTAAGGATTGCTATGTGTGGCAAGTATACTGAGCTTATTGATTCTTATAAAAGTGTGATGGAGGCGTTTGTACATTCAGGCGTTGAAAACAATTCCAGGGTAGAGGTTAAATGGATTCAAACTCAAAATATAATTAATGAAAAATCTGCAAAGTCAAATTTTAAAGGTGTTGATGGGATTTTACTTTTACCTGGATTTGGGTCTCGTGGATCTGAAGGGAAAATCCTATCAGCAAAGTATGCTAGAGAAAATGAGATTCCATTTTTAGGTATTTGCTTGGGACTACAATGTGCAGTAATTGATTTTGCTAGAAATATCTGTGGAATGAAAGATGCAAATTCCACCGAGTTTGATTCAAAAACACAATACCCTGTTATAGATTTAATGGAGTCTCAACGAGCAATTAAGATAAAAGGTGGGACCATGAGATTAGGCGCATATGATTGTCAAATAAAAGTAGGGACAAAGGCATATGCATCTTATAGAAAAAAGAAAGTATCTGAAAGGCATCGTCATCGTTATGAGGTTAACAATAGATATAGAAAAAAATTAGAAAAAAACGGACTTGTTTTTTCTGGTATTAATGAGCGTTTAGGTGTGGTTGAAACAATTGAATTATCAAATCATCCTTGGTATGTTGCTAGCCAGTTTCATCCTGAGTTAAAAAGTAGAATTAATAAAGCACATCCACTTTTTAGGGCTTTTATAAAAGCTGCGGGGAAACACAAATCATGAAGAAAGTATCTGTTAAAAATACGGTTTTTTCAGATGATTCTTTTGGTTTAATTCTTGGACCATGCGTAATTGAAAATCGAGATCATGCTTTGATGATGGCAAAATCTTTATTGGATATATCAGATAGAATAAACATGCCATTTATTTTTAAAAGTTCTTTTGATAAAGCAAACCGAACTTCGATAAATTCATTTCGTGGACCTGGCTTAGATGAGGGTTTATCTATTCTTTCTGAAATAAAAGCTGAAACAGGGTTACCTGTCCTAACTGACATACATGACATCTCCCAGGCTGGGCCTGTGGGGGATATTGTGGATGTGATACAAATTCCAGCTTTTTTATGTAGGCAGACAGATCTTTTAATAGCAGCTGCAAAAACTGGTAAAACTATAAATATTAAAAAAGGTCAGTTTCTTGCCCCTTGGGATATGAAACATGTTATTATAAAACTTACAGATATGAATTTTGATAATATTATGCTTACTGATCGTGGTGTTCAATTTGGATATAATAACCTTGTCTCCGATATGCGCTCGATACCTATTATGCAGAAATTAGGTTACCCAGTAGTTTTTGATGCTACTCATAGTGCTCAACTCCCCGGTGGAAAAGATAGTTTTACAGATGGGATGAGATCTATGATACCGACATTAGCAAAATCAGCGGTTGCTGCTGGTTGTAATGGTTTATTCATGGAGGTGCATGATAATGTGGAAACGGCCAAATCAGATTCTTCCACTCAATGGCCTTTAGATAGCTTAGAATCATTATTAATACAGATTAAAAAAATTATAGAAGTAGTAAAATGAATTTTGTAGCCTCTGATATAAAACTTTTAATTACAGATGTAGATGGAGTATTAACTGATGGCGGAATTTTTATTGGTCCTGATGGGATGGAGTTTAAAAGATTTTCTGTTTTTGATGGCGTTGGCGTTGCCATTGCAAAGGCAGCTGGTCTAAAGATAGCTTTTATTTCTGCGAGATATTCTTCTGCTACAGCTTCTAGAGCAAAAGAATTAAAAATTGATGAGATATATAATGGAAGCCTAAACAAACTACCTGTTTACGAGAAATTAAAAATCAAATATAATTTGTCTGACAATAATATTGCCTATATAGGGGATGACTTAATTGATTTGAGCGTAATGAAAAAAGTAGCTTGTCCGATTGCAGTAAACAATGCTATAGATATAGTTAAAGAAGTTTCAATATTTGTGACGCAGTCTTCGGGAGGAGATGGGGCCTTCCGAGATGCTGTAGATTGGATTGTGAATCAACAAGGTCGCATGGAAGAAGTATATAAAAGAATGGAGAATCATGTTTTATCTAGCTGAATTATGCGATATGTAATACTTCTTATCGCATTGTTTTTCACACATTGTGATAGCTTAGACGAAATCACAATAAACTCTAGATTGGGAAAACCAGACCAAGAAAGCTGGGGTGTCACTATTTTATTAACTGATCATGGTTTAATTAGAGCAAAAATAAAATCAGGCCATTTAGAAAAATATAATGAGAGAGAATTTATTTTATTGGATAGTAGTGTGATTGTAGATTTTTTTGATGAATATGAAAACCACACCTCTAGACTAATATGTGATATCGCTGAGGTAAATGAAAAATCTAACCATATGAAGGCGATAGGAAATGTTTCGGCTGTATCCGATAGTGGGATCACGCTTTATACAGATACTCTGATTTGGAATTCCAAAGATGAGAAAATGTCTACGGATTGTCATATAATGCTTACAACTGAAGAAGAAGATACGTTGTATGGTGTGGGCTTTGAATCTGAATCAGATTTAAAAAATTGGATCATACTAAATCCATCAGGTGTTACAACTAGGAGTTTAAATGAGGGATAAGCATCAAACATTAAGTGCGATGCGGTTATCTAAAAAATATGGTACTCGGATGGTTGTTCGCGATGTAGATTTAAATGTAAATCGAGGTGAAATTGTAGGGTTGCTTGGTCCCAATGGAGCAGGGAAAACAACATCTTTTTATATGATAACAGGGATGATAAAGCCAACGAAAGGTCATGTGTTATTAGATGAAATGGACATTACTCATTATGCGATGTATAAAAGGGCAAGGAATGGAATTGGTTATTTGTCGCAAGAACCTTCTATCTTTGGGAAGCTTACTGTTGAAGATAATTTAAAACTAGTATTGGAAATGCGTAAAGAACTTTCGAAAACAGAACAAAATGAAAAAATGGATGTAGTTTTAGATGATTTATCTGTTACTCATTTAAAAAAAAATAAAGGGAACACATTATCAGGAGGAGAAAGACGCAGAGTTGAAATTGCACGTTGCCTTTGTATGGATCCTGATTTCGTACTTCTTGATGAGCCTTTTGCAGGAGTTGATCCAATAGCTGTAGAAGAAATTCAAACAATAATATATTCATTAAAAGAAAAAAGAATTGGTGTTTTGATTACTGATCATAATGTTCGTGAGACTCTATCTATCACGGATAGATCTTACTTGCTATTTGATGGAAGGATTTTGAAATCAGGTTCATCCAGATTTTTAGCGAACGATGATGAGGCTAGACGTTTATATCTTGGTGAAAAATTTAAATTAGACTAATGCCTATAAATCTTAAACAAACCCAATTACAAAAACAGAAGCTTGCGCCAAAACAAATTATTCAGGCAAAAATTCTACAGTTAAATACATTGAATTTGGAGCAAGCCATAATAAACGAGTTGGAAAAAAACCCAATGCTTGAACAATTAGATGTAGAAGATATACAAGCCCAAGATCAAGTTGAAGAATCCGTTAAAGATATAGATGTCTCCTCTGAGGATCTGTTTAGTGATGAGACCACCTATTTTTTTCAACAAGAAAAAACAGATAGGCCTCTTCCAGAGCACAAAACATTTTTAGAGGAAGTGATTTCTCAATTAAGATATACAAAACTAAATGATCATGAAAGAAAGATAGCAGAAGAAATTTTATGGAATACTAATGAAAGGGGATATCTAGATACGGATCTAATATTAATTGCTGATAGGATTGATGTTGACCTGGAAGACATGGAAACTATTTTATATAACATTCAACGTTTAAATCCCAAAGGTATTGGTTCAAGGAATTTAAGAGAGTGTTTATCTATTCAATTAGAAGAAGAATCAGGCTCGTTATCGTATAAAATTATCGCAACTCATTTCGATGATTTTATGAACAAACGTTATGACAAAATTCAATCTCGTTTAAAATGCACTGATGAAGAATTACATAATGCAGTAGAACATATTCAACGACTTAACCCAAGACCTGGAGAAGGGTTTTTAGATAAATTTCAACCTGTTATACCGGATGTTATTGTTCGAAAGAATGAGAATTCTTGGGTTATTACTGCTAATGATGGGACTTTACCAGATTTAAGGGTGAGTAAAGACTATATTAATTTAAATAATGAAGATACATATGATAAAAATGCAAAAAAGTTTATTCAAGAAAAATTAAACTCAGCCGAGTGGTTTATTGATGCTATAAAGGAGAGGCAAAAAACCTTAATAAGTGTAACAAAGTCTATAATTAGTTTTCAGCCTGAATGGTTTTATGGAGATATTGATTTCCTTAACCCATTAAGACTACAAGATGTTGCCGAAAATATTAAAATGGATATTTCAACAATTAGTAGGTCTACAAGAGGTAAATTTGTAGATACTCCCTATGGTATATTTGAGTTAAAATATTTTTTTACAGATTCAATTGAGCTTAAAGATGGTAGTAAACTTGGTACGTTTGTAATAAAAAAAGCTTTAGAAAAAATAATAAATAAAGAGAATAAACAGTATCCATATAATGATGACGTTTTAGTTGAAAAATTAGCAAATATTGGATACGAAGTTGCTAGGAGGACAGTGGCAAAGTATCGTGACCAAATGGGTTTTCCTGTATCAAGATTAAGAAAAAAAATATAATGTAGGAGTATAAAATGGCTAAACGAATAATAATAGGAGATCAAGAGTTTGATGTCCCAAATTTCTTCCCAAAAAGTGGTTGGTTAATAGGTTTGCTATTAATACTAGTTTTTGGTGTCTGGAGTTCTTTTTATCGAGTTGAGCTTGAGGAAGTTGGTGTCTTAATGACGCTTGGTAAATATCATGGTGAAGTTGGATCTGGATTGCATATGAAGTTGCCTGCGCCATTTCAGACAGTTATAAAAGTTCCAGTAAAACGAGAATTAATGATGGAATTTGGTCAAAGAAGCGATATAAAAAAACAAAATAGACGTATCAATAGATCGGAATTAGAGGAAGAGTCATTGATGTTAACAGGAGACTTAAATGTTGCTATGGTTCCTTGGAAAACACAATATAGGATAGGAGATGCGTTTAAATTTTTATTTAAAGTTCGTGACCCTATTGGCACTTTTCGAGATATGAATGAGGCAGTGATGAGAGAAGTTATTGGAGACAGAAGTGTTAATGAGGTTTTAACAACTGGAAGACAAGAGATTGCTACGAG
>Ga0066856_10000926_pt1 | contig 11202 bp, 8 predicted proteins | sample ETNtaG_5_FD_65605 | JGI IMG/M metagenome (GOLD analysis project Ga0066856, IMG submission 65605) | Marine microbial and viral communities from oxygen minimum zone, Eastern Pacific Ocean - ETNP201406SV205 | ecosystem: Environmental > Aquatic > Marine > Oceanic | place: Pacific Ocean: Eastern...
CGTTCGTTCACGATGACACCCGAGACGGTTCAGAAGAATTGATTGCTGCCATGAAAAAACGCAACATCAACATCGAAATTCTTTCCGGAGACAGCCAACAAGCCGTTTCTGAATTTGCCCGTTCGGTTGGGTTGCCTGAAAGCGCAGCCCATGGTGGACTGAGCCCTGAGGAAAAGGTAAGTTGGGTTCAAGCCCGCTCGAGTTCCCATGTCACCATGATGGTCGGTGACGGATTCAACGATGCTGCCGCCCTCGCTGTAGCGGATGTCGGCGTGGCCATTGGGACCGGCGAGGCCGTGAACCTTGAAGCCGCAGATGTGCTCATACCGGGCGATGACCCGCGCTTGTTGACCGAAATGGTTGACCTTGCACGACAAGCACAACGCACCCTCATGCAAAACCTGTTCTTTTCCGTCTTCATCACTGTGACGTTGGTGTTTGCCGTTGTCCAACAGTGGTATGACCAACTTTGGGTCGGTGTCCTCATCCACGAATTATCGGTGGTCATCGTCATTCTCAATGGAGCGCGGCTGGCTCAGAACGGACAATCCTTCAAACTCATGAAGCAAAGTCTAGGAGCCATGGTAATCGATACGAAGGAGGCCTTTTCGACCTTTAGAGCACGTTATATTCCCGTTCGAGCCTGAATGGCTTTGCTTGGAATCCGCGCGACATCTTCAAACCCTAGGAGCCTTTCTCGCAGAACGGTGAGCGAATGGGAAGAGTACGCGGCGACCCCATCACCACGGCACTCGCCCACCCAACGCGACGATCAGCGTATGTCAGTCTAGCCCAAACGGCTGAGATGAGCACTGTTCAACTGGAAAAAGAGTTGGGCGTGGACCGCTACAACCTCTACCACCACCTGAAGAAGCTCGCCTCCTTGGAACTCATCGAGAACCATCGGGACGAAGGACGTGCCCGCTGGTGGAGAAAGAACCTGCATGTCGACCTACCAGAACTTCTCAACGCAACCGCAGCCCCAACCACCGTTGCACCTGCACCAATTGAGGCCCCAGCACCCTCGCCGGCACGAGCTACACTTGCTTCGTTGGCGGTGGACGAAGAAGGTCGAGAAGTCATCGTTTTGGACCTTGAAGGTTCTCGCGACCAAGTGAGTGCGAAACAACTCATCGTTCGCCTCTCGGAGGAGTTTGGATTAACCCTTGATGTGCCTTGGAATTTCATTCCCGAGCAACTGGTTCTCTACTCGAAGAAGAAGTGATTCCATGACCGAAGAATTGAGTGTCGAGTCAAAGGTTGCGCCACCCCCACTTTCCTGCCCGAAATGCGGAGAGATGTTACCTACCGGATTGGGTGAACTCAACTGCACCTTGTGCGAGGCTCGCGTTCGTGTCGACCATCCAGCCACACGCCGAAAATGGAAGGAGGAGAAGCTGTCTTGCCCCTCGTGTTCCAAGGTCCTCGTGGCCGGTGTCGACCACCGCCCTGCTGAACTCAAATGCGGTTCATGCGATTCATTTTTCACCCTCACACCCAACATCCCTCGCGTTGAAATTGAGTGCCCTGGATGTCATCGGAATTTACGGATGAAACGTCGCCCTGGAACCCGAGAGATTGACTGCCCGGCCTGCGACACACAATTCACGGTCCAATTCTGAGGAACGCCGCCATCTGAAAAAGGTGGAAAAAGCGCATGCTACGGCCATACCTCCGTCGCGCTCCTTATCTATGAAGAGAAGTCCATGGAAAAGTGGATGGGATTCCAATGGGTATGAGCGAAAGCCATGACATAAAGGCCGAAAATGCAACACGCGACGGCCACAACACAGCCGATAGGGTCACCTTAGCCTCTCTGCGTTCACAATTCACATCGGCGGACACGTCGACCCTGGATGAGGCTCTCGGCACGCGTGCTCGGTTCCGTCAAGAAGAGAGGCTACGAGCCGACCTTCGACGAGAGCGAAGGCTCCGTCAACAGGCCATCACCGAACGCGTGGAGGCCATGAAGGCCAACATTGCCAAAGACTTGGCAACCCAACATGAGCTCACCTTGGATGCTTTGGAAAATGAACTCAGGACAACCATGGAAGCCGAATTGGAAACCATGGAGCGTGATGCGTTGGCAGCCGAAGAGGCACGCGTCCGTCAAGAACTGGATTTGCGCCTCGAGCGACAAATCAATGCCATTCACGAGCAACACGATGTTGAACAACATCAGCGCCTTGAGGAACGAAAAGCTGAGATCAAGGCGTCCATCGAAACCCAACTTCATCAGGAATATGACCGACGCCTTGGAATTCAAAAAGAGCGTTTGCGTTTGGATTACAACCAAGCTCTCCAACAGCGTCTTCGCGACATAGAAGCCAATCTTGAACATGAAATGGAAGAGCGTTTCGTTGAAATGGAAGACCACGAAATTGGCCGCTTGGAAGAGGGACATGAAGCCCTGTTGGCTGAGCGTGAGGAACAACTCCGCCGAGGTATTCGAACCCGTCTTGAACAGCAATTGAGGCAACGACTCAAGCAACGTGAAGCCCGGCTCAAGGTTGAATACGAGCGTCGAAGCCTCCGACTTGAAGAGGACATTGCCCAACAACTTCAATCCGATATTGAACAGCAACTTCGACGGGAAACCGATGACCTTGAGGAACGCATGCGGGAAGATGTTGAACTCGCCATCTCCAAGCGACGCGATGAACTTCGAGGTCAGATTGAACAACAGCTCAACGAGCAACAAGCCACCCGCCTGGCTGAACGCAAAGCTCGCCTGAAGGCCAAGTACGACCTCACCTTCAGCAAAGCCATCGACGATATCTCGCGCAGCCTACAGTCTGAGATTGAGGTTGAACTTGAGCACCGCAAGGAGAACGAATTCAGTTCTTACCGCCATGCACGAGAAGCCGAAATTCAGAACCGTTTGTCCCGCTACAGGTACGAGCGAGAAGCCGAACTACGAGAGCAACTTGAAGCGCAATACAGCGTTAGTAAGCAGGATTGGACCGAGCGCCTTGACCTCGAATTCCAATCCCGAGAAGCCGCTGCACGTAAGGCCATCATGTCCGAGGTTGATGCACAACTTCGCAACGAACGGTTGACGCATGAAACCGATCTTGACCTCCTCAAAGAGGAGACTGCCCTCGAACTCGAAGTCGAAATGGAAGAGCGCCTTCAGAACTTCAAATCCCGAAAGGAAGAGGAAGTTGCAACGCAACTTGAACGCCAATTGGACAAGCGTGAGGAAATCATGCGCAACAAAGCCCTCATTGACGTCCGAAAGCGAGAGGCACAAATCCGTGCTGAAATTGAGGCCCAACTTGGTCTTAAGCGGGCTGAGATTCGAGACCGCCTCAAGGGACTGGCCGAGAAAATGGATTCCTTCAAGGAAATGGCCGAGGAAAAGATGCGAGAAGCCGTCTCGCAAGAAATTCAAGGTGAAATTGACGCCGGCGAAGGTGAGCTTCGTACTCGTGAACAAGAATTCAGCGCCTTGCAAGCCACCGACACCCGTGCGGAGAAGCGTCAGAAATGGATGCAATCAATTTCTGGACAAGCCCCCGCTGCCTTTGGAGCAGGCGCCATGGACCCCACGGCGCTTGGAGCCCGGCCGGATGGTCTTGGAGCAGCAGCAGGCCGCCCACTGCGTGGTCTAGCGGGTCAACAGACCCAGGATGAACCAAGGCTTGGTTTGGGCAACATGAGAGCTCCAATGACCAGTGCAAGGCCGTTGGCTGGCCAGGTTCAGCCAGTCCGAAACGTGCGCCAACCCATCGCTCAGTCTGAACCGGTGCGAAACGTGCGCCAGCCCATCTCCACACCTGCCTTCGTTCCGCAAGAAGAAGCGGCCATGGAAGAGGTTGGCGAGGACATGCTCGAGGAAACCACCGTACCCGACGAAGTCGTGGAACATGTGGAAGAAGAGACGGTTGCCATCACAGAGACGGTGGAAGAAGAAGTGGAAGCCAAAACCACCATGACCCGCCCAACCGCCATGCTCAGACCCATTCGTGGGACGCTTCAACCACTGGTGGAGGAAGAAGAAGTACGAACGGCATCGCTTACGCCGGTTGGCCATATGCTGGTGCCGAAAAAGAAACGAGGTCCCCCTCCGTCCATCGGAAAGCCAAAGACGGCTGAACTACGACCGGTGAAGGGAAGCCTCATTCCTGTCTCAAAAACACCGGTGAAGCAGCTGAAAACCGATGAAGAAAACGATGAGGATTGAGCCCCACACGATCTGCACGCCAAAGCGCGCTGTTCATATCTAACGGGTTCCTCGGTGACTCCATGAACCGAAGGCTTGCCTTGGTGGTGGTTTTCTTGCTGAGCACCCAGTGCACCATGGGTGCGGCTGCAGGAGATTTGTCCCTGCTCACGGATGGAGGTCAAACCGACAGCCTGGACCGGCCGCTCGTCCTGTGGGCCACCCTCAACGATGGAAGCGTGCTCACGGTTGACAACGAAGGCAACGTAAGCGTGAACAGCTTCACCAACGGCGTGCTCTCAACACAATGGACCGTCTTTTTGGATGTGAGCGCAAACAAAGCTCGAATCGACCCAGCTCAGGAATTGGTTTCTGTAGCCCATGACAGTGGCGCCTACGTCGTTCAGATGAGCACACAGTCAATTTACTGGAACATCTCATCGCCTGACCCCGTTGATGATGCTGTTTTGGACCAAGAGGGGGACCTTTGGCTCGCCTTCTTTGCTGGAAAGCGACGTGCCGATCAGTACGATACGACCGGCTTTACCGGAGTGAGCAGCAGTAGTATTTCTTCCGGTATTTCATCGTTCGAAATCCTTCATGATGGACGGCTTGCCATGGCCTCGTACAACAAGAAAATCTACATCCATGCCAGCGACGGTTCGCTGACCAATACACTCTCTGAGCCCAATGGAATCGTGTCGACCCTCAAGGAAATCGACAACACCACGCTCTTGGCAGGAACCACTGGCGGTACAGTCTACCACTACGCCACCGACACCTGGGCCTCAGCCAGCGTCGGCCTAGGTCACACCAAACAAACGACCTATCTGGGCCAATCCGGTTCAATGTACATCGTTGGAGCCAAACAAGGAAAAGTTTCTTTCCTCGATAAGACAAACTTCACGGTCATTGAAACATTCACCGCTTCGGGAGATATCATCGGAGTTCTCCCCGAATTTACAGGTCAATTCTTTGCGATTTGCGCCCTGCCCTCCGAAACCAAGGTTCGGTACTTTGACCTCGATAGCGACCTCGATGGTGTGAACGACCTCAACGATCCTTTTCCCATGGATGCCACGCAATCCGCTGATAGCGATGACGATGGCTATGGAGACAACCCGAACGGCAACCAACCCGATGCTTTCCCGAACGAACCGACCCAATGGGCAGATGCCGACGGAGATGGTTTTGGCGACAACGTAGCTGGTGAAAACCCTGACCTCTTTCCAAACAATCCTGACCAGCATTCCGATGCTGACGGCGATGGCTATGGAGACAATAGCAACGGCCAGTTTGGTGATGTCTTCCCACAGGAGTCCTCGCAATGGAGCGACACGGACCGAGACGGTTACGGAGACAACCCGGACGGGTTCAAACCGGACAGTTGCCCAACCGTCAACGCCTTCTCCAGCATCGACCGGTACGGATGTCCCGACAGCGACCTCGATGGACATTCCAACCCCGATGAAAATTGGACCATAACGGACGGCGCTGATGCCCTTCCAAACAACCCATCACAATGGCTCGACGGCGATGGAGATGGCTACGGCGACGCTTCTGATGGCCAAAGCCCAGATGCATGCCCGTGGGAGTTTGGAACCTCAACCAAAGCCGTTCAAGCGGATTTGAACAGCACAAATGGCTACATTTCAGTTCCATCGTATGGTTGCCTTGATGAGGACGGCGACGGATGGGTGGACCGAACAGAATCACCGCTCATGGACATCGACCCGAACGAACATTTTGATGGCGATGGAGACGGAGTGGGTTCAAATTCAGACTACGACGACACCAAGGGTTTCATTCAAACCGAACAGGACCACTGCCTCAACGATAAAAACGACACCTCAGAGGCTTGCATGGGATGGAATAATCCTGCCTACCAAGCCTACGTCAGCACGGTAGAAGAAGGCAACCTGGTGCTTGGGTACAATGCTTGGAGCACCTCAGAGAATGAGGACAAGAGTGGAAGCAGCGATGGCATGGTTGACGAAGACACCCTCAATCAGGTCATCATCGTTGGGCTTGTGGCCTTCGTTGGACTCACAGCCCTCATCTTGGGAGTTGCGTTCATTGTGAACCGACGAAAGACGGCTGCAACCACCAAACAATACGGTGGCGTGCGACCGGGAGCATCAACCAATGCCTCTCTTGAAGCCCTTGAAGGGCGAGGGGGCCTTTCTGCTGATGGAGGCATCATTTCTGATGCATCATGGGATGACGATGTGGACCAACTCAACTTCGAACAAGAAGAGGCGGACGGCTTCGATGACATGGCCATCAAGAGCGACGATTCCACCAAGGAGGCCGATTCAATGACCTACGAAGAAGAGAGTATCGAAGCGATTGCTGGCGTTGGTGCAGAACCTGCTGCCACACCTGCTTCCGAAGCCACACCGGCCGAAAGCGCTGAGATGCCAAACGAGGCCCCACCTCTTCCGGAGGGTGGATTGCCCGATGGTTGGACCATGGACCAATGGCGATGGTACGGCCATGAATGGCTGGCCAAGTACGGGAAGAATTAGAGCCAAACGATGGGCAAACTCGCCTTTAAGGCGCCGAGTTCCTGACCGCTGTACAATGGCTTTCCATCCACTTTGCAGGTATCCATGACCAACCAAAGAAAGCCGTTCCATGCGATGGAGTCGGCAAACAACTCGACTTTCCCTTGAACGGCTGCCAAAAGCAAACGCGACTGGTCCGTCTCGTTACTGCACAGGGCCTTCACGAGATCCTTTGCCCGGAAACGATAGGCAGGAGGGCGCCAAGACATCATTGGAAATCAAACCTGGAACGGGGCAAGGTTGAGGCGTTCGGCGAGGTGTTCAACATCCACGTCAACCGCCTGCTTCATTCGGTCTCGAAGGGTGTCGATTTCACCTTTCATCTTGAGCATTTTATGGGTTCGAATCATCTCCCCCAAGAGATCGTTGACGCTGCGATGACCACCGGTTGTACGTAGGGTGTTCAATTGTCGGCGAATCTCATAACTCACGCTCACGGAAGTCATCCCTTCTGCTGTCATGTCCTAACCCATTGGGTGTTCGGTCTCGGCCCATACTTAACCCATGCGAAAGGTTTCAGGGTTTGGGAGGCCGTTTTGAGAGGATAACTGTCCCCTCAAAGGTCAGCGAATGGTTCGTTCACGCCTCAACCGGGATTCTTCAACCACACCAAACTCCCGACGGACTTCCTGGACGCGTTGATGCACTTCCTTTGCTAAGGTCCAGTATTCCAAGCTACCTGCACCCGCTCCAGAATTGGTTGGCTTGTTCAAAATGACCGTCGGGGCACCGCTCCACGGAGCTTCAGCCACCTTGGCCAAGCGTCGAACGGTGGTGTTGAACAGTTTGTTCGGCATTTTCTTGTTGACTTGGTCGCAGACGTAGGTGCTCAACTTTGAGCGACCGTCGACCATGGTCATGACAATGCCGAAAATTTTCAAATTTCGGTTGATTCGTCGTTGAATCATCTTAATTGAGTTCATCAACATGCTGAAACCTTCAAGCGCGTAATATTCCGCTTGTACCGGCACCATCACCCAGTTTGCGGCGCACATGGCGTTGATGGACAGAAGCCCCAATGAAGGGGGAGTGTCAATAATGATGTAATCGAAATCATCCATGATGGGGAGCAGGGCTTCCTGCAAGCGGGTTTCGCGTCCAATCTTGTGGCTCAATTCAATCTCTGCGCCCGAGAGATGAATGTCGCTGGGAAGAATCCACAAATGCCCGGCATCAATGGTTTCTGGGACTTTCTTTCCTCCATTTCGGTTGCTCCAAGCCTCTCGCATGGCTTTGGTAATTTCACTGGGCGGAATGAGGTATTCCTCCATGAGTGGAAGTTCTTCACCTGAATCATTGGTCAGAAGGTCGTACACCGTCTTCTTGATTTTTTTCTTTTCAAGACCGAAGGATGTGGCGCAGTTGCCTTGTGGGTCGAGGTCGATGAGAAGGACCTTGGCGGGGGGGAGCCCTTGGCGGCGGGAACCCTTGGCCAGCGCTGCGGCAACGTTGACCGCCGTGGTGGTCTTAGCGCAACCGCCTTTTTGGTTCGCAACAGCGATGACCATCTTGTAGGGGTTCATGGTGGCAAGCCTCCGGCATACTCAGCAGAGATGACCTCCCCTTTCAATGCAGGCATCATAGACCCATGCATCAGGCAGGTTGAATCACTGGGACAGGGACCTCGGACAGAATCTTCCGCACGATGTGCATGCCAGTAATCCCTCGAATCTTGGCCTCGGGTTTCATGTTAATGCGGTGCGAGATGATTTGGAGGGCGATGCCCTTGATATCATCGGGAATCACATAATTGCGCCCAGCGACGGCCGCTGCCGCACGCCCGGTCTTGAACAGGGCTTGGCTGGCACGCGGGGAGGCACCGTTGATGACGCGGTGATCTTCACGGGTGCGCTGCACGATTTCGATGATGTAGGAGAGGATGGCTGGGTCGACATGGACGGTTTCCAGCGCTTTTTGCATGGCGACGACTTTCTTTGGGGAGGTCACCTGTTCAACGATGTGTTCGTCCTGTCCCCGTAGTTTTCGGCGTGCGAGGATGGCTTTCTCCTCGGCGCGGTCAGGATAGCCCATGCTCATCTTCATGAGGAAACGGTCCATTTGAGCCTCCGGAAGCGGGTAGGTACCTTCCTGCTCAATCGGGTTCTGTGTAGCAATAACGACGAAGGGGGCCGGTAATTTGTGAGTGATTCCTTCGATGGTCACCTGCTTCTCTTCCATGGCTTCAAGCAAAGCCGCTTGCGTCTTGGGAGGAGCACGGTTGATTTCGTCAGCGAGGAGGATGTTGGAGAACAAAGGACCGGCTCGGAGTTTGAATTCTCCAGCCTTTTGGTCGTACATGTAGGTCCCCATGATGTCCGAAGGAAGCAAGTCGGGTGTGAATTGAACACGCTTGAACTTGCATCCAAGGGCGCGGGCGAAGGTGTTGGCAAGCAACGTCTTGGCCAATCCAGGGAAGTCTTCAAGCAGCATGTTACCGTTGGACAGAATACCAACGGTTACTCGACGCAGATTCTCATTCTTCCCGATGATAACCTTGCTGACTTCATTCATCAGGCTATTGGAAATGGCAGAAACGGTCGCAATCAAATCCTGGGTGCGAGCGCCACCGGCGCCTCCTTGCATACTTGCTTCCATGAAAACACCTCGTTCGCAAGAAGAATGTCTGCTCATATCTTATTTGAATGTGTGCGCTTTCTCTTCTAAAAATGCTCATCCATACTTCAAGTCATCCGGACCTCAGCGGCCCCAGAAATGGTTGTCTTTTCGGTGAAGAGAAACAATTTCTTCCAAAATTTCCTCTTCAACAGGCGACAAATCCACCTTCTTCAAGCGCTTGACGTGTCGTTCGGGGACATCGACATAGAATTCGTCAAGTTCCTCGATATGTCGGCCGACGGTTGGGCCTTGAACCGCTACAGCGATCTCGTCTCCTTGCATCGCTTCTTTGACATCCTCACTCGCACGGGTCCGCAAACTCTTGACTTGCCCCACGGGTGTTCCATCGAGCTTCATCAAACGCTGACCTACGTGGATGCGGCCACCAAGCACGCGCATGCCAACAATGGCCGGACCTTTGGCACGAAATGTATGGTCTTTGAGAAAAAGCACCTTGCCGGGGTAAACAATTGACTCTCGTTGTTCTTCTTCGATGAGCGCTTTGGTCGCATCTTGCCATTCTTCGAAAGCATCCATGATGTGGTAGATAATCGGTCCAGAGATGAATTTCACGTCTCCGTCGTCGCCCTCAAGTTGTTGCGCAACATCGCTGGTGTTGGCTTTGGTGGAGAAGCCTAGAATCACCTTTTGAAGTGGGTCTGAAGCGGATTGGGCCATGAGAATATCCTTCTTGTTCACCGGGCCGACCGTGGCCTGGCGAACGGGAATGTTTCGCTGGTGAAGTTCGAACGCCAAGGCCTCCAAACCTCCGACGGTGTCCGCTTTGATCACGACGCCCGTGCGGTCTTCCTCTGCTCCGCGGCACGGACCGGAAGCGGTGTGAGAGGCAAAATCTTGGCGAGCAAAAATCTCGCTGCAGGACGAGCACATGACGGGCATGGCGTTGAATACAGCACGCCATTCCTCTCGAATGGCTTCTTCAGCACGTTCGATTTCCTCTTCTGTGTTAGCGACATGAAGGGTGGTTCCAGCGATGGTAGCCTCCAATTTTGGAGCGACGATTTTCACGCCGCAGGCGGCTTCAACGGCGTCAAAGTTGACCCATCGCTTTCCAGCGTCTCTCATCTCTGCCATTCCTTGAGGCCGCTTAAGGCCCTTAATGTGGGTTGTAAACGGCCCGTCTTGTCCTGCAAGCATGATGGTATCACCAACACTGAGGCCACCCCGGTAAAGGATGATGTCCAGGGTCTTTCCCATCCCTACCTCGTCCCTCATCTCCAGCACCGTGCCTAGAGCTGGGCCCAAGGTATCGGTCAACCGGTCCTCAAGGAACCGCTCAGCAAGACCCACAGTGACGGCGAGCAAATCTTGGAGGCCTTCACCTTCTTTGGCCGACATGGGGACAAGGGCCACGTTTTGACGGAAATCACGAATCTGGTCGTACCGCTCGAGGTTGAATCCATGTTCAGAGAATTGACCAACGGTTTTCCAATACCGGTCTTCAAACAAGTCCCGAACATCTTCCCGCTGTGCTTGAAACGATTCAATGAATGAACGACCTTGTTCGCAACGCCAACCGTGAAGGCGGTCAACCTTGTTCCCAGCGATGACAAAGGGCGTCTTCGTTTCTTTGAGTATGTTCAATGATTCAATGGTCTGCGGTTGAAGGCCTTCCATGATATCAACGACCAGGACGGCAATGTCGGCTACAGAGCCACCGCGGTTGCGCAATGAAGCAAAGGAATGATGGCCTGGTGTGTCGATAAACAACAATCCGGGAGATTTGAAATTCTTTCCACCCAGCATGGCTGAACATGTTTCGTTCAAGACATCAGCCGGAACTTCAGTGGCTCCGATGTGCTGAGTAATGCCCCCTGCTTCGCGATCCATCAC
>Ga0066856_10000929_pt1 | contig 11194 bp, 11 predicted proteins | sample ETNtaG_5_FD_65605 | JGI IMG/M metagenome (GOLD analysis project Ga0066856, IMG submission 65605) | Marine microbial and viral communities from oxygen minimum zone, Eastern Pacific Ocean - ETNP201406SV205 | ecosystem: Environmental > Aquatic > Marine > Oceanic | place: Pacific Ocean: Eastern...
TGGAGATGTCTCAAAAAAGGCTGCAAAGAAGACATCAGAAGTTAGTGCTAACATTGCTGAAGACATCAAGTTGGGTGCAAGAAAAGTGTCTGATGATGTGAAGGTAGGGGCTCAGAAAGTTTCAGAAACAGTTGGACAGAAGCATGAAGAATTCTTAGAGAAGAGAGAAGAAACCAAGAAGGCGAAAGCCGAAGCTGATGATGCTAGGGAAGAAGAACTCCGTTCAGTGTTAGAATCCACCGATTTGATTCCCATCTCCAGATTTGATGAAGTTGAGAGTGAAATTGAATCTCAAGAAGAAATTGAGAAGTTGACAGTCAATCAATTGAAATCTAGACTTTCAGATTTAGGTCTGAAAGTGAGTGGCAAGAAATCAGAATTAGTTGGCAGATTAAAGGAATCATTTGATTCAACTAAAGAAAAGATTACTGAGATTCGTTCATTTTCAAATATGGATGAAGAAGAAAATGTGATTGAAGAAATCGTGACAGATGAATCGATAATTGTTAATCCAAACCGTCTTGAGAAAAATGTAATAAATCGAAAAATGAGGTATGCAATCAATTGGTTAAATCGAGCATTCTTTGGTTACTATTTGGTGTTAAGTTTGTCAGTTATGGGCTTTTTCTCTTCAGTAGGTATATTGGAAGAATTCGATATATTAGGTAATCGGTTTATCCAAGATTACGGTGGAATGGAAGGAATTTGGGTTCAAAATCTACAATTTGTAGCAGCAGCATGTTTGCTTCTCGCAGGATTATTTTACCTCTTTGGAAGAGTAAAGAATGCTGCCATGTTATCCGTTTTAATTGCTATTTTTTCATATCTTTACCGATTCTATTTTGCCTTTGAATCAGATGCAATGAATGAGTTTGCAATAGTAGAGACATTGATTGATTTTGTTGCGCTTTCCGTATTCTGTGTGACCTCAGCAGTGCCATGGTTTTTCGTTTCAGATATTGAAAATGTTCGGAGTCAGGATTATTCCATTGATTCCGAATTGAAAGATGACGAAATAGGACAAGAGTTAATTTCCGCTACCTCTGATGAGGGTATGAGAGATATGGATCAATTTGCAGTAACTCGTCCCACCCCTCCTCGAAGACGACGGCCAATGGAATTATTCTATGAAGGTACATTTTTGTTAATTGGGATGATACTATGGCCAATCACGATTTCAACACATTTTCTTCTTGCACTAGAGATACCTACTCGTTTTGGTACTTGGAGTATGGAAGGAAATGCACTTACTTTGTTAGTTCCTCTTTATCTTCTTTCATTTTTGGCTACTTGGGTTGTGATTCGCAGTGATCGAGAAGCGCGAGGTGGCGCTTTGTATGCTAAGGAGAAAGAGGCATATCACGAATTCATGAATCAATTCTTAGCACTAAAAAAGGCGTATTATGAGCGTCAAGCAAAGCGCTTAGATGTCGATGATTCAGAATGATTCATCCTCTTTGTCGAATGGCTTCAATGGCTAATGTCGAGATTGCTACTTGCAAGTTGTAACTGGGGACGAATCCTTCCATAGGTAGTCGAATTATTTGATCAGCAGCGTCCAATGATTCTTGACTAACTCCGTCACGCTCTGCACCAATGACGATTAACACATCTCCTGTAAGGTCTGATTCCCACGGTGGGATTGTGCCTACATCTTCAGCAACGATGACTTTGACATTGTTTTCCGTTGCTAATTTTAGTGCATTTTCAGTTTCAGTATAATGAATTGGAATGAATCTAGTAGCTCGCATACTCGAACCTTTGACAGAACTTCTTTCGGAATGGCTCATTTTGTTACTGATTATCACGGCATCTGCTCCACTAACTTCTGCTGTTCGAATACAGAAACCCATGTTAGTTGCATATTGAACTCCATCCAATAACCAAATCACTCCTCCATTCTGAAAAACTTCTTCCAAAGAAAGATTCGGTTTTCGTCCGACCAATGCTAATGCAAGTGGATGTTCTGGCTCTCCTTCCTTTGCAGGAAGTGCCATTCTCCAAACATCTGTTCTACTGCCTTCTTCGATTTTGATATTGTTTTCGTCACATAGGTTTCGTATTTCTATCAGTCGAGGGTCAGGATTGTCACGTTCTAGAAGAACTAGAGTTGCCTCTTTTGATTCTAACGCTGCGATTACCGCATCTACTCCTCGCCTTTGTAACACAAAACTACCACTTGCCCTTTATTCATGAGTCTGCCGAATACTCAATACGTGAAAGGTTTCATGTTGGTCCATGTATTCGTAACATCATGAAGGGACAGGCATCATGGATGTGGTTCATGTTCGGGGCAACTCAATTGCTGCTTGGTTCAAAGGTTTCTCCAGAACTAGAAATTCTTGGAATGATCTTGAATGCGAACGGTGGTGGTTTTCTCTTGGTAGCTCTTTACTTCCTATTCAAGCGCGATAAACTTGACAAACTCAATCCTAATTCTCGCAAGGCAGAGAGAACAACATTAATTCGTGGTGAAGATGGTCAGGTTCACGAAGTACCTTTAGCTTCAAAAGACTCTAAATTCACTTGGGTATTGAATATTCTTTGGTTCGTAATGATGCTTGGCGGTTGGACTTTCCTCTAGTTGTGATTGCTTTGGTCGGGGAAATCGTCGACAAAATGATGGATGATCCTGCTAATGATTTATTTGGTGGATATTATCCCTTTTTACGTCGAATGGTGATACCTTTTGTTTTGATTATAATTTTCATTTTTGTATATGATTTATCGAGTGGTAATACGTTAATATCTGCTATTTTCACTGGTTTTTCTCTAGGTCCTGTGTTAATACTAGAGCGTTTATTGATAATTTATTTGATAAAACTAAATCAGAATGAAAACACGTCATAAATCTTTTTTTTAAGCGAAGTGGTCATATCCTTAATGGCGAGTCGTCAATCATGGATATACTCGCCTTCTTTGGTCTAGACGTTCTGACTGGCATGGAATTATTATTCGCAGGCAGTGCTCTTCTGGGTGGATTACTATTCCTTACATGGTTCCTTTTAGCAATGATTGGTGGGGTTGCAGGAGATGTTGCCGGAGATATATTTGGAGCAGATGTTGGTTTCGATGCAGATCTTTCATTCAAGGCCTTGACTTTCCAAGGTATTAGTGCATTTACTATGATGTTTGGATTAATTGGCTTGGCAATAATGAGGGCTGATTATGATGTAATGTTGGCTGTTTTAGGAGGTAGTATCGCTGGAGGCCTTTCCATGTATGCGACTGCTAAGTTGTTCCAAGGATTCAAAGCGTTAGAAAGTGAAGGGACAATGAAGATTGATTCAGCCATTGGTGTTCGAGGTACGGTGTATCTTCGCATTCCAAGTTCTGGAACAGGCCAAGTTCAAGTCACTGTTCAAGGAACTGAAAGAACACTTGATGCAATGTCTAATGGAGAAGTAGAGATTTCTACAGGGACATTCATTACAGTTGTAGATAGAATGGGCACAGTGCTAGTTGTTGAACCATTAACTGGTATGAAAGCAAGGAACAATGACGAGTCTGAATAATTTTTCCTAAATTTCGTGCCGGGAAAGGATTGATTATCATTAGCATTGTCGTCTAAACATGACACGCACGCTTGCCGTTAGAACATTAGCCACAATATTGGCACTAATCGCTATACCGTTAGCAACTGCACAAGAAGTCACCGAAGAAGGTGATGGTGGCGCTGCTGCAATTCTTGTCTTGTCTATATTTGCAATAGTAATTTTCTTTCTAGCAATTTTATTATTTGCAGCATCTCGATATCGTAGATGTCCTCCAGATAAGGTGCTAGTAGTTTATGGAAGAACTGGTTCCGACCGTTCATCTAAGCCAATTCATGGTGGTGGTATATTGGTATGGCCATTGATTCAAGATTATGACTACTTAGATCTGAAGCCGATTACAATTAATATTGATTTGAAAAATGCACTTTCTCAGCAGAATATTCGAATCAACGTTCCAAGTACATTCACAATTGCAGTAAGTACTGAAGAAGCAATAATGTCCAATGCTGCAGAGCGTCTTCTAGGTCTTACAATCCCAGCAATTTCTGAAATGGCATCGGATATTATTCTGGGTCAACTTCGTCTTACTGTAGCAATTCTAAACATCGAACAAATCAACAAAGATCGTGACTCTTTCATGGACTTGATTCGAACGAATGTTGAGCAGGAACTCCGTAAGGTCGGATTGAGTCTTCTTAACGTAAATATTGTAGATATTACTGATGAATCCGATTATATCGAGAGCATTGGTAAGAAAGCAGCTGCCACTGCAGTCGAAAGGGCTCGTGCTGATGTCGCTGAACAAGAGAAGATTGGTGCAATCGGTAAGGCAGAAGCAGACCGTGAGAAGGATATCCAGGTTGCATCAAATCAAGAAAATGCTGCAATGGGAGTAAAGACTGCGGAGCAACAAAGACGTGTTGACGTTGCTGAGAAAGAAGCAGTTGCAGTTAGTGGAGAAAATCTTGCTAAAGCTGACATTGCTCGTTCCGATGCAGATCTTGCAGAACAAGAAGCAGAAGCAAATCGCCGTGCTATGGTTGCTAGAAACCTCGCACAAGCCGAAATTCAGAAGGCTAAGTTCATTGAAGAGGAAGAGAGACTTAAGGCTGAAGAAATTGTTCGTGAACAAATCACAAAACAGCAAATTGAGATTGCTGCAGAAGCAGAAGCAGAAAGACAACGCAGAATCGCTCAGGGTGAAGCAGATGCAATTCTTGCTCGTTACAGGGCTGAAGCTGAAGGTGTTCAGGCAGTTCTAGATGCTAAAGCTGCAGGTTATGAGAAACTCATTGCTGCTGCAGGTGGACGTGCAGGTGATGCATCCACTCTATTGATGGTTGAGAAGATTGAATCGATGGTTGCCGCTCAGGTTGAAGCAATTAGAAACATGAAGATTGACAAGGTCACTGTTTGGGATGGTGGAGGAAATGGAGATGGAAGTGCTACATCCAATTTCGTTAGCAGTTTAGTCAAGTCATTGCCACCGATTCACGATGTGGCTAAGATGGCAGGCGTTGATCTTCCTTCATATTTGGGAACAGTTGATACTGAAGACTCAGAATGATGGAATCCATCATTTTCTTCTTTGCCTAGCGACAGTCATACTCATGAATCTCCTTTCTATGGGAGGGGTATGATGGATGACGTTGTGATTGTCGGAGGAGCTCGGACACCTTTCTGTGAATGGCAAGGTGGTAAACGAGGAGATGGAGAACCAGGTGGACTTCTAAAGGACGTTTCTGCCGAAGATTTGGGAGCTATAGCAATCAAGGGCGCTTTAGAGAAAACGGGAACTTCTCCAGAATCAGTTGATCACGTTGTAATGGGTTATGCATTACAGACGTCAGGTCAAGCTATTTTTGGTAGTCGTCATGCAGGACTCAAAGCAGGAATACCGTATGAAGTGCCAATGTTGACTCTTTCAAGGATTTGTGGTAGTGGTGCACAATCAGTAGTTACTGGTGCACAGATGATAATGCTTGGAGAGGCGCAAACTGTAGTTGCAGGAGGGATGGAGAATCTTTCTCAGGCGCCTCATGTGTTGAGAGGTATGCGTGGAACTTTCAGATTAGGGCGGCCACCTCAAGCCGGCCATGAGTTGTCGAAAGATATGGAGGATTATCTATTCACTAATTTGTTGGATATGCAATGTGGTTCATTTATGGCTCAAACTTCTGATGAGTTATGTTCCAGAAAAGGTGTGAAACGAAAAGATGCAGATGCATTTGCTGTAGTTAGTCATACTAGAACAGCAGCTAGTATCGATTCTGGTTTGTTTGATGAGGAAATTGTTCCAGTCGAAACTCCAAATGGAATTGTAGGCTCTAAGGACGAAGATCATGTGGTTAGAGGGACTAATGAAGAGTCACTTTCTGGATTAAGGGCTGCATTTGGGCCCGATTCATTGGTTACTGCTGGAAATGCATCTGGCGTAGTTGATGGCGCAGCAGCATTGGTTATCAAATCAGCAACTCAAGCCAAAATAGATGGTGATTCACCACTTGCTAGGATTGTTTCTTGGGGAATTGTTGGTATCGAACCTGCTATAATGGCATATGGTCCTGTACCCTCCAGCCTCAAAGCTTTAGAAAAGGCAAATCTTTCAGTTGAAGATATAGATAGATGGGAAATAAATGAGGCATTTTCGGGTCAAGCAGTTGCTTGTATTCAGGAATTAGGTTTGGATATTGAGAAAGTTAATGTCAATGGTGGAGCAGTTGGTCTGGGTCACCCATTAGCGGCAACTGGTACTCGTCTAATACTTACTTTAGCACTGGAATTGAAGCGATCTGGTGGTAAGTATGGGGTTGCTACTGCTTGTATTGGTGGCGGGCAAGGAATAGCTATGGTAATTGAGTCCATGTAGGTGTATTGTTTGGTCGACCCACTGTTTCCTTTAGTTGTTCTATTGGTATTTCTAACGGGTTTTTTATTCGCTCCTCTTGGATTAGGGGGGGGCCTCTTATTCGTACCAATTTTGCATTATGTTGCAGGATTTCCCCTTGATTCGTCAACTCTTGTTCTGTCCTTACTACTAACTGGTTGCGTGTCTTATGGTTCAGGTTTTGTACATCATAAGGAGGGATTAGTTGATTTTGAAAAAATTAAGATGGGGGCGCCTTCTGCTCTTATTGGCTGTGTGATTGGTGCAATAATTGTAAATCTGTTAGGCAGTTCCATGGATATTGTCTTCAAGATTTTAGCATTTGGAATTATTTCGTGGGCAATTTTGAAGACTTATCGTCGAATTTCTTCTGGTCGAGTGCAAAATGAGGGTGGTGAAAATCGTCCATTTGAACTCATTATTGGTACAGGCTTTGGAGGAATGGCTAGTTCAGTATTGGCTATAGGAGCAGGTGCAATTTACATTCCAGTATTGAACCAATTTGGAGGGCTTGACTCCCGAAAATCGATTGGTACGAGTTTAGGTTTGATGACGGTCGTAGTCCCTATTTCGGTTTTGACTCATGCCTTGTTGTTCAGTGGTCAATGGCCTGAATTTTTCTATATTCTTGGTCTCCCAGTGGCAGTAATTTGTGGTTCAATTATTGGTGCAAAAATCGGCCTTAAACTTTCAGAGAAGTCACTACTTAGTGGGTTTATTTTGGTATTAAGTGTGGTATTAATTCGTTACTTAATTGATTTAGTCTCCTTAATTCTTTGATTAGAAAATAGATCCAAGAATCAATGGTCCAGCTATCCAAGCTCCTATTGATGAACCGATATTACCCATTACTGTGACCATTAGCACCTTTCCTGTTCGATTAGTGAAAAGAAGACGTAATTTGTCCATCATCAGGAATTCTTGTAGGTCCTTTGTTCTAGGTGCGCTGAATCGTAATTGGGCAGCACCTGCAAACCACCCTGCTGCTAAAGTTGGATTCAAAGAAGTAATTGGTGAAGCTATAGCAGCGCTCAAAATTGACAATGGATGCCCTCCTACAATGAGTACACAAAAAGCAGCACATGCGGCATTGATAGATAGCCAAGTAAGTGTACTTTCTTTCAATGCCTCAATATCTCCTTGACTAGCTAAATATGCTAATACTCCAATCATTATTGCAGGTAAAGCAAAAGGAAGTAATTTTTTGACGGTTCCTTTTTTTGGAATAGTCAATAATTCTTCTACTCTTTCGTTGGATAGGGGTTCATTCAGTAATTTTTCTTCTACACCTTTCAAGTGCCCTGCTCCAATTACTGCCAGAACCTTTCCGTTCGATGCTTCCGTTCGAATTCTCGATGCTAGGAAATCATCTCTTTCATCAATGAGAACTTCACCTGCTGCCGGAACCATTTTTCTTAGTTCATCCATCATTTCGCTGATTAAGTCTGAATCTTCTGCAATGGAATCAATGTCTATTTCTTCATCTTCTTCAGGAGCTAGTAGTGCATTTAGAACTTTGATTTTTTGAAAGAATCCCATTTTTGACCAAACTCTTCGTAGAGTAATTTTCACATCTCTATCAATTAGGGCTAATTGTATGTTTTTTTCTTCTGCTGCTTCAACTGCAGTCAAAAGGTCAATTCCAGGTTTCTCTCCTAATTCTAGCCCCATTTTTCTTTGTTGGGCTGCCAATAATGATTGGAACAATAACAACGGTGCCTTGCCATTTTTTATCGCAGAACCTAAAGTTTCTTCATCAAATGCCTGAGGGTTCTGTAAGGCATTAAGGCGATCAATATCCAATTCAACAGCAACAATATCTGGTTTAAAATCATCAATTTGTTCCTTCACTAAATCAGCAGAAGTTCGACTAATATGTGCCGTCCCAACCAATCTAATATTGTCCTCAACATTTACTACTGCTGATGAATCGATTTCCATCACCTCTCCTCCAATTTAGCTATTGTCTTTGCTATGTCTACATGCTCTGCAACATCGTGAACCCGTAGAATGTCTATTCCTTCTGATTGGGCATATGCTGCTACTCCTAAAGTCCCTGCTAGACGATCATTAGTTTCTTCACGGCCCAACAAGTCTCTGAACATTGATTTTCTACTTACTCCCCATAAAATCCGAAATCCTTCCTTTCCTCTAAATGATTTCGAGTTTCTTAGTAATTCCATATTGTGTTCTAATGTTTTTCCAAAACCAATCCCTGGGTCAAGACAAATCTGATCAATTGGGTGTCCGCGTCTTACCAATTCTCTAGCCGTCGTCAAAAGTACTGAACTTACTTCTTGTGCAACATTGCTGTATTGGGGTGATTTTTGCATATTGTTTGGTTCACCTTGCATGTGCATTATACAAACTCCGACTCCGCTGGATATCACCAATTCAAACATTTCCGGATCTCTTAACCCAGATACATCATTAATCAAAATTGCACCTGCATCAATCGCTCGTCGGGCAACCTCATGCCTTCTTGTGTCTATAGAAATTGCCACATTGGGAAATTTTTTTTGAATTTCTTGAATTAATGGAATCGTCCTAGATATTTCTTCTTCTATACTCGTTTCTTTTGCTCCAGGACGGGTGGATTCACCTCCAATATCTATCCAATCGGCTCCATCTTCGATCATTTGTTCAACTATGTTTAGTGAGATATCGATCTCCTCGGATCTTGATGCCTTGTGGAATGAATCAGGAGTGCAGTTGATTACGCCCATGATGCGCGGCCTTCCATCGTCGCGGCGACATAAGAGGTCCGTCCAGTCGGGCATTCGGAGCGGCTAGGTGAGGTATGCTTTATGAGGTGCTGCGCTTGAGTGGCCATGCATGGGTCCCGAAGATTCGCTTACTCCCGAATCTCCTGATGATGTTCCTTCTAGGCTCTCTGTAAGTAATGATGCAATGATTCCAGATAGAGAACAGATCGAACTTGCAGATGCAGTTCTTGCCAGATTAAACCCTTCAGATGCTCACGAACTTCGTCAAATGACAACACGATTTGGCTTAGTATCTGGAATGTTGATGATGATTGTAGTATTATTTTGGTGGCTCGCCATTCATGTTGCTGGAAACGAATGGGGAGGCAATCATGGACCTAGTTCTATTTTCTTCGATTTATCATTCGCTGAAGTATCTTGGATAGTTCCGATTCTGGTTTTTTTCGCTACTCTTCTCGTATCTTTATCTCGTGAACGAGGAGGAGCACTAACTGCAACATTAGGAGGGGGTTTCTTCGTTCTAGTAGTGTATCTTGCCATTGAGCCCGTAGGGCATGCAATGTTTTCCACTGATGCTAGTACTGACTTGATGACATCTATTCTTCAAACACTTCGACTCACTGCACTTGGAATATTGGTTCACTTTAGTGCTCGCTATTTCCTAGATGCTATGCTAGTTGCTTGGGTAAGAGGCGTTATTTCTAACTTTGATGTTGCCTTGGCTCCAATGAAAGATGAATGAATTAGGAATCACTCATATCCTCCCCCCCTCGCTCGATTAACATGGTTAGTGCTCCTCCTGTCCATGTTCTTCGTCTCGGACATCGGCGTGAAAGGGACAAAAGAATTACTTCACACTTAGGTCTAACAGCACGTGCATTTGGAGCAGATAAGTTTGTTCTAGGCGGAGAAGAAGATCCAAATGTCATTGAGACTTTAGAATCAGTTTCTGGTCGATTTGGTGGCGATTTTCAATCACATTATGAGAAAAAACCCATGGGTTGGTTGAGAAATTTTGTTCAGAAAGATGCTGGCGATGGATCTCCAGGAGTTGCAATTCACCTTACGATGTATGGTTTACCTTGGAAGGAAACGATTCCAGAAATCCCTAGGGATCGTCCTATTGCTATAGTCGTTGGAGGGGCGAAAGTACCTGGTGAGGTTTTTGGACTGTGCCAATACAATATTTCGATTGGTAATCAGCCACATTCTGAAGTCGCTGCACTAGCAGTTTTTCTTCAAAGCTGGAATCCAGGTGGAGCAGATGCATCAAATTTCACAGGTGGATTAACAGTTGTTCCAATGGAATCTGGGAAGCAAATTCTCTCTCCGGGTGAATCTCTTGATTAATTGTTTCAAAATTCCCTTTGAATGCTAATTTACCCCATTCTCACCGCCAATGATTAAGGAGCGTTCTTAGCGAACCAAGACGATGTCGGAGGAGCCAAAGGGGACAGGTTTCACTCCGGGCGCAGGTATTCCTGGCGTTTCTCTTCCTTTTTCTGCAGAGGATGCTGCGGATCGTTTAGTCGAAGGCCGTTCATCAGAGTTTGGAGAAGCCCATGGAAAAGGAGTATTATTACTCGCAGATGGGGGGCGCTTTGAAGGGACATTATTCGGCGCATCTGTAGCTGCTGAAGGCGAATTAGTCTTCACTACGGGAATGACTGGATTCCAAGAATCACTCACTGACCCCTCTTTCGCCGGGCAAGTTCTTACATTTACATGGCCATTATTGGGTAATTATGGTGTCATTCCCGGAATTTCAGAGTCAAGTAAGGTATGGCCACGCGGTGTTGTTTGTAAACAAGCAATTGACATCCCTGATCACAGAGATTCTGTTGGTTCTCTTCATGATTTACTTCATTCTCATGGAGTCCCAGGTATTCAAGGAGTTGATACTAGGTCTATTACTAGAAGAGTAAGGGAATATGGTACGCTGTTATGTGTTTTTGGTCCAATAGATGAAGAAGAATCTCTTGCTGCTAGGTTAGCTAAAGCTACAAGTCCTGATTTAGAAGATTTAGTAGATCTTGTATCTAGGGATGATGATGTTCTCCTCAATCCCGGGGCAACAGATGGCC
>Ga0066856_10000932_pt1 | contig 11189 bp, 7 predicted proteins | sample ETNtaG_5_FD_65605 | JGI IMG/M metagenome (GOLD analysis project Ga0066856, IMG submission 65605) | Marine microbial and viral communities from oxygen minimum zone, Eastern Pacific Ocean - ETNP201406SV205 | ecosystem: Environmental > Aquatic > Marine > Oceanic | place: Pacific Ocean: Eastern...
TTAGGATAGTTAATCAAAATTTTACAATACATAATGCAAATGAATGGGAATTCAAAACCATGACATTCCCTGCTCATGGGCCTGAGAATTCTTTCACTATTAATAATGTCGATGCAGGTGCAAGATTATGGATTTGGTTTAAGGCAGGTTCTCAATGGACTGCTGGACAAGGTACTCGTAATTATTGGAGGAATAACACTCATAATCAACAAGCACCAGGCACTACAATTAATATAGCAAGTTCTACATCAAATAATCTTTGGATTACAGGCGTTCAATTTGAGGAAGGTTATAATGCTACACCGTTTGAGTTTAAAACTTATGATGAACAATTGAAAGATTGTCAGAGATATTATATGAAAAGACAGTTGCTTGGTAATTGTAGTACTGGTTTTTCTCAAAGTGGTGGTGGATATAATAGTCATCTAATGAATATACCATTACCTGTAAAAATGAGACAAGCTCCATCAGTAACTTTTGATAATGGTACTCAAAGTTCATGTTTCCAACCAGGTGGTGATACTGCAAACTTTGAAAGTTTTACTAATGGAGCAGATTTTGTTTCTATTACAACTGGTAGTACTAATAGTACATGGACTACACAAGTTGTTTCAAATGGATCTCCTTATATTAATCTATCTGCGGAGTTATAATCATGTATAAAATTATTCAACAAATAGGTCTTCCAGATCAAATATATCGTAAATCAGATTCTGCATGGATACCAAAAGATGCTGGTAACTCAGATTACCAACAGTTCCTTCAAGATGTAAAAAAAGAAGGTATTGATATTGTAGAAGGGCCTGATGTTGTTACTCCTGATTATAAGTCACAACGTATATCAGAATATCCTTCTATTCAAGATCAGTTAGATAAAATTTATCATACTTCTCTTACTGCATGGAAAGCTGATATTAAATCAATTAAGGATAAGTATCCTAAAACTAATTCTGGTAGTACTGCTGTTGGTTCTGTACCATCATGGGTACAAGAAGAATCAGACAAATTACCATAAATACTAATAAAACGAAATGGCATACATAGGTATCGGGCCCGCATCATTTACGAATAACCTGACTAATGTCCAAATTCTTGACGACATTAGTGGGGATTTTGATGGCAATACAGCAACTTTTGATCTGACATCTAACGACATACCTTTCCAAGCTGTTTCGGATAGAGCTTTAATGGTCATCCTTGGTGGTGTTATACAAGCGCCAGGAGTAGACTATACAATTAATTTAGCACAGATAACTTTTACAACTAATCCTATATCAGGATTAACATTTTATGCGAGAAATATATATGGTTTAAATGCACTTAATAAGGTTAATGATGGAATAGTTGGCCCTTATAGTTTAACTACTGGTGCTCCATCATGGGATAGTAGTGGTAATACTACAATTAGTGGCAATTTAACAGTACAAGGTGCTACAACTACAATTCAAAGTACTACATTAGATGTAATAGATAAGGATATTAAATTAGCATCTAACCAGAGTACTAATGCAGGTATTGATACAGCAGGATTACTTTGGGGTACTACAGCAGTTAAGTTAAAGTATTATAATAATGGTGGTACAAATCCTGGCTTAAATATTGAAGGAACAAATGTTGGTATTAATACTACAGCTCCAACAGAGAAATTGGATGTATCTGGTAGTATAAAACTTGCTGGTGATATAAAGGTTGATACTGGAAGTCTCAGTATTATTAATAATGCTAATGATGAAGATGTAGTAATTAAGAGTGATAATAGTAGTGGTGGTGTAACACAATATATTAGAGCAGATGGTTCAACTGGTGAGACTTTACTTTATCATTATGGCACTGAGAAAATAAAAACTACTAGCTCTGGTGTTGCAATATCTGGAGAAGGAACATTCTCTGGTGGATTATTTGCAGATAGTGATCTTTGGATGGTTGATCAACTTAGACATACAGGAGATACAAATACTGCAATAAGATTCCCTGCTGCTGATGTAATTTCATTTGAAAGAGCTGGTTCAGAAGCACTTCGCATCACAACAGCTGGTGCTCTTTTAACTGCTGGTGTGACAGCTGAACCTTTATATCCTCATTATACAACCGCAAGAAAAATACAGGCAGAAATCAAAGGTGCTCTTGATGTTGGACAAACAAGACATCATGGTTCATTAGCGGTTAATTGTACTAATTCAAACTCATTCATAGGTCTTGTTAGAAGCGATAATACACAAACAGATGGAACTGGTATTGGAGTAATAGGTTGGAGTGGATTTGATGGAACAGATTACCACCAAGCTGCTGCAATTGAAGTAGTTAAAGGTGCAGGTGCAGGTAATGATGATCAGCCTGGACATATGATCTTCAAGACCAATGCAGGTACTAATCTAGCAACAGAGAGACTTCGCATCAAATCAGATGGTAATCTAAAAGTACCTGATAATGTAAAGATTGAATTTGGTGGAGTACAGACAGGTGCTGGAGATTTAGAAATATATCATGGAGGAACAGCGAGTTATATTTCACATAGCGGTACAGGTAATCTTTACATACATTCTAATACTGTTGCTCTTAGAAAACAAAATCAAGAAACATATTTTCTAGGTCAGAATGGAGCCGCTAGTTTATATAAGGATGGAAATCAAAAAATAATTACCAGTGATACGGGAATTACAGTAACAGGAGAAGTCGCAGCAACACAAGACTATCCAACTGTTAGACCAACATTAGATCTTAATTTTGTAGCAACTAATAAATTAGATTCAAGAGTTAAATTCTTTAGAAATAGTCATGCAACATATATTGATAAGGATGGTATTGTCAGAATAGTTGGTGATAATACTCCAAGATTTGATTATGATCCAGAAACAAAAGAATGTTTAGGATTATTGATGGAAGGATCATCATCAAGTAGACTTACACAAAGTTCTCATAATACTGCTGGTGTAGGACTTTATCATCAAATTATGACAGATAATTATTATAAAGGCCCAGATGATATTGAAGGATCTGCTCGTGAATATATTCATAGAGGTGATAGTGGATCTGCTACTGGTGGATCTACATCTATATGGGCTAACCAAGCAATCGGAATAGCAAATCCAGTATCTGTATCTTTATTTGTAAAAATAACAAGAGGATCCTCTATGGGATTCGAGTTATTGGATAATAATAATTCATTAAATTCACATCGTGTTGATATTAGTGGTGGTTATATAAGTGATGGTTCATATGCTACAGTCTCAACTAATAATCCAGGCAATTCTGAAGGAACTACTAGTTATCAAAGATTCCCAAATGGTTGGGTAAAGATTAAGTGGGAAAATATAAGTGGAAGTGGTAATACAACTACATATATGCAGTTATATCTTCAGAATCATGCTACTTCTACTGCTGTTAACCCAGTTGGATATGCTGTATGGGGTTTCCAAGTTGAGAATGAGGCATTCTGTACAAGTACCATTATAAAAAATAGAACTGATGTTGCAGCAGAACGTGGAAGGGAAGTTGCTATCATAGACAAAGAACATTTTGCTGATTTTTGGAATCCTCTAGAAGGAACTGCTTATGTTGATGCATTAATGCCTCATTCTTATAGTAATAGTGGAATACCTGCATTTTCTATTAAACATACAGTAAATACTAGTCATTCATTGGGATTCTTTAGAGATAATGGTAGTAGTCCTGTATGGCATTTCTTTAATGATGGTGCTGGTGTTACTGCTCGTACTGCTGGTGCTTCTGATTTTAGATATAGATCTGCTTTGGCATTTAAAGAAGCAGATATTAATGGTGCAATTAATGGTGTTGCATCTATGAATCAAACATCAGCTTTTACAATGCAAAAGTTTGATTATATGTATCTTGGAAGTATTAATACTGCTGATAATGATCTTCATGGACATCTTAAACGGTTTACTTATTATCCCAAGAAACTAAGTGATAATCAATTACTTAACATAACTTCTTAAGTATAAATACAAAAAGAGAGAATTAACTAATGCCTAAGATAATTGGAACTGGAATTAATCAAGTACCAACCAACGCAATGTTGGGTGGATTGGCATATCAGAATCCAGATAATATATTGATTGGTGGTGCAGAGATAGAAAATATTAATGCTATAAATGGATATATTGATAGGACTGCAGCTATAGGTAAATCAACAATATTTGTGTATGATACTAGAAGAGATAGTGATGGTGGTGCATGGAGAAAGAGAACAAGTCATACATCTTGGTATAATGAACCGCCAGGAGAATTTAGAGGAAAAAGAAGAGAATTTCCATCTATTGCTGTAATTGTTGGAACTACTAATGATGTTATAATTTATGATGGTGATGATCCAGATTTATCAATGTGGATGACCATTAAGGCTAGAGGTGCTGGAATGGACAATCAGGCGGTACTTCAATATGTGGGTTCACCTTATCGTGTTAAAGCTTTAAATGGCCAATTGGTTATAGGTCAACAAAGTGGTGGTGATAACTGGGGTAACCCAGCACTTAATTTTATTTCAGAAGAGATTGTAAGAGCAGATCCTCATACTTCAGAAGGTGGATTATATGCTGGAGGTATTGCTCTTAGGAATCAAACTACTGGATCTGGTTTTGTTCAAAAAGGACAAGGTTATGTGATTTCTAATTCTAGAATAAGAGATATTGCTATGAGGGTATTACCAGATGCAATAGTTGATCCTAAAACAGGACTGCCAACACCAACTATTGCTTATGGTCATTATGGTGGTATAAGTGTTGTTACTGCTGATACTGTAGAAAGACCTGTTTGGGATATTACATCTCCAAGTGGTAGTCATAATATACCAAATTTTGTTGACATAACAGAATGTGGACATTTAATTTATGAACAAGATGGTAGTAATGGGAAATTAGTATATTGTATTCCTATACCAACCGCCGATAGAACTTCTGATGCTACTCAGAGCAGTATCACAGATAAGGTAGTTCTTAAACCAAGAAGAGACAGTTGGGATTATGCTAGATTTAATGAACCATTAGGAACTTCTGGTGGTGTTACTGATGGAGTTTCCATGAAAGGTGATGGTCATGCATTGCTCTGTACTGGTAGTAATACTGCTGGAGGAGGAAAGGTAACAATTGTTGAACCTAACTTTAATTATAAAGATGAAACAAGAGTTGCATTTATTACTAGAGATTATAATACTGGTTGGATGGTTGGTGGTACTAGAGCAGCTTTCTGTTGTGCTACAACTGGAGGGAAACAATTATCTTCTCACAATTATGCATTAGACGCTGTTGATGGTGGTAGTAATAGATTAACGTCAGACAACTATACTGCTGGTGCTACATCATTCGAGATGGTAGATAATGCCGCAAGTAATAATGGATATGTTAATATTGATATGAGGGGATTGACTGTTGGACAAACATATAAAGTTACAATGACACGTTCTAATCATACACCATTAGATTCTGGATATAATCATATGGTGCAACATTTGAATGGTAATACATATGAGAATTCTACTAAATTTGCCCACTGGAATATAAATCATGGTAGTGCTCATACTGTTTCTGGGATATTTGTTGCTCAGAGTGTAAATGATGACGATCTTGTATTATATGTAAATGCAGCTACAATTAATATATCTGACTTAAGAATCGAGGAAACTTTTGATATAGAATTTGATGGTCTCCCTGATCACTTAAATGGATTTGGTGCTTTTGATAGTGCTACTGGTTGGACAGTTAATACTTGGACAGTTAGTGGTGGAATTGCTCAAGGTGGATCAGGTAATGACTCAATATATAGAACTATTTCAACAATACCTGGCCAAACTTATTGTGTTAGTGTTAATGTAACACAGTTGCATAATATATCCACTTTGTTCTTCTATATTCCACATAATTATGGTGCCTTTCCTTTAATCCATACTGGTTGGAATCATAGACATTTTGTTGCAACGGCATCTACACATATTGTAGGTGTAACTAATCTTGCAGGTACTAATAATAAGATTGATGACTTAAAAGTTAGACCAGCTGATGCTGATCGTGCAGCAGGTCAGTCTGGTGGAATCTTTGCATTTTCCAATGATGGAAGTGGTATAAAAAGAGAACCAGTTGAACCTGGCGCTGAGTTACTTAGTTATTATCTGGGTAAAAATCTTCAAGATTATATGTGGCAAGATTATCAAAAGGAATTAGATTTCACTAATGAAATGTCACTCATGGTCTGGGTAAAAGAATGGGGCCCACAAGAGTCATTATTACATAGAGGCCCAGATACAACAAGAAATAGTCAGACAAGTTTCTATCTATATTGTGATGCTGGATATGATTACCGTTTTACGTTAACATCTAATGGAAGTAGTGAACAAAACTTTGAGATACAACTAGATCATGAACTTACAGGTTGGCAGTTCGTATGTTTTACTTTGAAGAGTGGTACAGTAAAGGGATATTTAAATGGAGAACCACAAACATTACCTAATAGTTCCTTTAGTGGTACTAATATATTCAGTCAAGCATCACAACGAAATGGATTATATATTGGTAGAGGGCCTGTAGGTGGTGATTTTGAAGGTAAAATTGCACTACTTCGATTATCATCAACAGCACCATCTGATATTGACATTGAAAAAATATATAAAGATGAGAGAGCATTATTCCAACCTAATGCTAAATGTACGATTGCTGGATCTTCAGATGATGCTGATGCTGTTGAATGGGATAGTACCAAAGAAGTTCTTCATATAGGAACATCAGAAGGTCGTAGTGATTTTAGTGGATTAGTCAGGATAAATAATACTACTCAGACTGTAAGTACTAGTATTAGTGCTGAGGGTGGTCTAATAGCGGAGCAATAGTATGGTAGTAAGAGTTTCACAACCAGCATTTAATTTAAGATCTAGACTCAATGAACTTGATGGAACAATTCCACATGAGAAGTTGCCAATTGGAAGTACTTGGCTTTTAAAGCATACAACTAGTGCAACTAGAACTAATGTTAATAGTACTAGTTGGACATCATTGGGTGGTCTTGTAATAGATGTGCAACCTAAATTTAGAAATAGTAAATTATGGGTTGAACATAATTTCACTATGGAACTGTATCAAGGAATTGCTGCACTTGCTTTTAGAGTATATCGAGAGACACCTATAGGTGGTACTTCAACACAAGTTTACCTTCATGATCAACATTCACATTGGGCTCCAAGTAACAACTGGACTGGGCCTGGTACAATTTATCTAACCTTTATGGATGAACCAAATGCACCTGTTGGTCAAGAAATAAGATACTATGTCCAGTGTAAAAGACAATCAGGTAGTGATCTTTATGCTAATTATGGAAATGATGAATCAGGTATTCAAAACGCAGTATGGGAGATTAAACAATGAGATCACCAGATAAAGCACGTGCAATAAGAGCATTAGAACCTAATGCACAGTTCACAATGATTAATGATGACATTACTGAATGGCATTCTCCAGATATAACTCAACCTACAGATAGTGCTATTAATACAAAACTTACTGAATTGAAAAATGCATATCCAATGACTCTTTTACGTGAAGAAAGGGACAGAAGAATTGCAACATCTGATTGGAGAATTGTTAAAGCTAAAGAGACATCAACTAATATACCTACTGCATGGAAGACATATAGACAAGCATTAAGAGATTTACCTGCTAGTTCTGATCCTAAATTAATAGATGATACTGATTTTTTAGATATGAGTTCAGTGACTTGGCCAACACCACCTTCATAAGTATAAACAATGGCACAAACTAAAGTACAATTATTACAGCCTGATTTAGGTGATGTCATTGATTTTGATGCATCAACTCTATTTGTGGATGGTGCTGATAATAGGATAGGTATTCGGAATACAAATCCACAATATGAATTGGATGTCACTGGTACTATAAATGCAACTAATTTCAGAGGTAATATATCTGTTGGTACTATTGATGATTGGATAACACATACTGGAGATACTAATACTAAATTTGGATTCTCTGCTGCTGATACATTTCAAGTACATACATCTGGTACTCCATACTTACAGGTAGATTCAACTGGTAGAGTTTTAATAGGTAATGCTGGCACTTATAGTGCTAGTGGTGATTTGCATATAGTAGGTGATACTAATAGTAATGGCCCTGAATTATATCTTCAAGTAGGCAATAATAATACGACTGATAATATTGGTGCATTATGGTATGGAAATAATGTAGATAAGAGTCTTGTAAAACTTGCAGGGCATACTCATACCGCAAATAATACTGCTGACTTTACATTATCTACATCAGCGGCTGGAACATTAGGAGAAAGGCTTCGCATCACATCAACAGGTGTTGTATCTATTAATGATAGTACTCCTGAAACATGGGCAACACTACAAGTAAATAATCATTCTACACATAATGCTGCTCAAGTTTTAATTCGTGGTGCTGATCAAGCTCAAATCATATTGAGAGATGATACTGGTGGAAGTAATGCTAAATGCACAACTATTCGTAATGATCAAGGTGCTTTAATTTTCGGACAACATAATGATGCTTTTAGTGCTTTCACAGGAAGACTTAATATCAACTCATCTGGACAAATTATAACAGGTGGTGGAACAGCTATATCTTTTAATAATCAAGGAAATAATTCATTTGGTTCATGGTTTGAAATTAACGGATCACATACAGTTGATCATTGTGGAGTTCTTGGTATAACTGGTAATACTGCAACTCATAATACTAAAGTTGGTAGAATACAATTCTTAAACATAGATAATACTCATAATTCTAGTGCTGGTCAAAATACTTCCAGATCTCTTGCATCAATAGATGTGTATGCAGATGTTGCTAATAATAATTCTGCTGATGATTCTGGTGGACGCTTAGTAATAAGTACCAAAGCAAAAGCAGGTACTAATAATGAATTACTATTTCTCACAGCAGAGAAGACAGTTGGTATAAACGTTATTCCTAGTGCTGGTGATCTTGCAACAGGAACAACGATTGGAACTCCAACATTTATGGTGGATTGTGATCATCAAGGTAATGGTGCATATCATGTAGCTCGTTTCCGTGCTGGTGGTGATAATGATAATAATGCTGCTGTCGTAACTATCAATCATTCAAATGATAGAGGTATTGCAATTTATGGTGGTAGAAGTGCAGGTAATAGAAGTTGGGGTGCAATAAAATCAATTGATAATATAGGAAGAGTAAGTAATGCAATTGAAATAATAGGTGATGAGGGGCAAGGTGTTCAAGATATTAAATTCTATACTGGAGATGCAACCACTACAACAGAAAGAGTTCACATCCATCCAAATGGTGCAGTTTCTGTTGGTGGTGCTATTGCTCGTAATTATTATGGTGCATTAAATGTTGAAAAAACTGCTACAAGTAGTACAGCAATTGATCTAAAAGCAGCAGGTACTAACGCACAAGCAATAGCATTTGGAGATCATAACACTATATCAGGTGAACTCCGAGTTACGAATAACTCTGTTCTTACCCTTGGAACGAGTAGTAATCATCCTTTCGCTTTTTATACAAATGGTACTTCTAATGAAAGACTTCGCATCAAATCCGATGGAGATATAGAAGTAGGTGGTAGTTTAAAAACTAATAATTTATCTGGTAGAAATGTTATAATTAATGGAGACATGAGGGTGGCTCAGAGGGGTACGTCAGCAAGCATGAGTGGAGCTGGTAATGATATTCCTGCTTGTGACCGTTGGCAGTATAATCGAAACGGCCCATCCTCAACTGTTGCACAAGTAGCAGAAGCACCAGCAGGTCGAGGATTTGAATATTCATTAAAATGGACAAATACTTCTCCTGTTGGTTCTATTGCTGCTGGAAATGTAGTTAAGTTTAGTTATGCCATTGAAAGACAAGATATAGAAAGACTTGGTTATGGTAGTTCTAATGCGAAAAAAGCAACAGTAAGTTTTTGGGCAAAAGGTAGTATTGCAGGGAGTATTGGTGTTGTTGGTATTAGAAATTCAAGGATTACGAGTCATCGAGTCGTCATGACTGCAAATACTTGGGAATACCATGAAATAGTTATTCCGGCTGATACTTCTACAGCACTTAGTGGCAATGCAACTGATAATGGATTTAGTCTCAGTATTGTTTGGGGTGCAGGGTCTAATAGTACTAGTGGTGCAACTAATGGTTGGATTGGTTTTCATAACGCATATAGTGCTGGATTTACTTCTGGTCAACAGGGTGCATATTTAACAACAAATGGATCTACATTCCAAATTACTGGAGTACAGCTTGAAGTAGGCTCAGTGGCCACACCGTTTGAGCATAAAAATTATGCTGAACAACTTGCAGCATGTCAGAGATATTATTGGACACCTGATACTACTCAAAATCGTCTAGAACTGACTATGTGGAGTCATGGGATTGCTGATACAAGTGGAATAAGAATTCAAGCATATCCATGGCCAGTAACAATGAGAACAACTCCAACTATGACTTATTATGATGCATCTAGTGGTGGTAATCTTAATAGAGTATTCATAGAACATCCCGATAAAACAGATCACACTAATATTAATGTGACTTTTGAACCAAATCAGGAAGGAACAGATGGAGGGTTTAAATACCCTTATGGGGTTAGTGGTTTCAATACTGGACAAACTGGACTACTTGTCGCCTATAGAGTAACAGTATCTGCGGAGTTTTAACTATGTCAATTAAGTATAAAATAAAAAAGAATCCTTTTGGAAATGAAAGTAAAGATCTAATTGAAAAGATTGGAGGATGTATAATTCCAAGAGATCTTGGTAATTCAGATTATCAACAGTTTCTTCAAGATGTAAAGGAACAAGGTATTGAGATTGTAGAAGGAGATGATGTTGTTACTCCTGATTATAAGCAACAACGTGTTGCAGAATATCCATCAATAGAGGATCAATTAGATAAAATTTATCACACTTCTCTTACTGCATGGAAATCTGATATTAAAGCAGTGAAGGATAAGTATCCTAAAACTAATTCTGGTAGTACTACTGTTGGTTCTGTACCATCATGGGTACGAGAAGAAGTAAACAAATTACCCTAATATAGGTTCGGTTACACTTGACAAAGGTGTATAAATATCTTATGATAACGCTTTACTACTTACATTAGGTAAAAATTATGACTGAGACTCCAACGGCACCACAATCGCCTGAAGAAATGCTTGAAAATTTCAGAGAA
>Ga0066856_10000934_pt1 | contig 11181 bp, 6 predicted proteins | sample ETNtaG_5_FD_65605 | JGI IMG/M metagenome (GOLD analysis project Ga0066856, IMG submission 65605) | Marine microbial and viral communities from oxygen minimum zone, Eastern Pacific Ocean - ETNP201406SV205 | ecosystem: Environmental > Aquatic > Marine > Oceanic | place: Pacific Ocean: Eastern...
AAAAACAGAAAGTTGTTGTTCGGTGGCACATCTTCCTTGACAAAATATGGTGAAGGCAGAAATAAGAAACTCATCAAGGCGAAAACAATCGCGGAAACCGGCGAGACGGCGACGGCCAATTTCTTGAACTGGCTCGCGAATCTCGACGATGATTTGAAATCAACGGTTGTTGGCGTGTCTTTAATCGATGCACCTACCGCAAAAGACCCGAAGCAAAGAGCTGCCGCGTTGACGTGGTTGGAAAGAACATCTCAAATGTACCGCGAAATTATCGTCGATCCACTCGTAAAAACGCGAGAGGTCAGCACGAGCAACAAGAAGAACAACAACAGCAACAAAAAGGAAAAGAAAGAGGAAGCTTCCTTACCATTCTTACACGTGACCATGTCACCAACGATGGGCATCGACGTCGATGAGATGGCAAAATGGATGCGTAAAACATTCACGACGGATGAACGCTCCACATGGGCTGCATTGGACGTGCAACACGCGTTCCCGAGAGGCGTCGGCGCGTGCATCGGCGGTCCATCAAGAGGATGCGCGTTTAGTTGCAGCGATTCCGTAGAGCAAGTCGCCCGATCCATCGGCGACGCGAGCGACAGTTTCGCTCGAGAGTTAAGATCCGCGGCCAGCGAACACGGCGTTCCACACGTTGCCGTGAGTGAGTGGTCTTTGAGCGCGGAAGAGGAAGGGCAGTGTCCAAACGCCGGGCAGTTTTTGGACGCGGCGTTTGCGCAGCAAGTGCGAGCGCACAGAGCGTCGAACGTTCGCGGGTACTTTTGGCGATGGAAGAGCGTGTACGACAACATCGAAAATCAAAACGAGTCCATGTCTAATCAAATGACTCGAAAGAAACAGGTGAGTTCGAACTCTTTGCGGGAATATTTATCCAATCGAGGCGGCAAGTCAGGCATCGTCAGCGATGCGATGAACGACGGCATAAATGGTGGCAAAGTATCCACTGCGGGATGGATGGACGAAGGCGGCATTGCTCGCGACGATAAGTTCGATCGTTTCAAACCGAAGGATAAAGTAATCCCATACGACTACAAAACTCCGGAGGAGTTTGACGACGAGATGCAAATGAATACAGTGGCGGACGATTGGTCGAGTCGAATGACCAACGCCATTTCCGAAGCGAAAGGCACCGGAAGCTCGAACATTATGGATTTACTTGCCGAGGAAGACGAAGGATTAGGCACGAGCGAAAAAGACATCGAGAAGGCATTGCTAAACCCAGACGCGGACGCATCGGTGAAAACAATCAAAGGCTTCGAGTCGGAATCCGAAAAACGAAAGAAACTCATCGACTCTATGAAAGCGTTTGGTGAATCCGCCTCTCGATTTGACAGTTTGACGAGTAAAAAAGGCGGCTTGTCGGTGGTTGATGAGAATGATGAGATTTTCAACGAAAACGGCGACGCGTTAAAACGCTCGATGAATCCGTTCGCGAAGCCTTCCAAGCTCATTGAAAAAGATTTTTCTTCGGACAGCTACTCAGGCGATAAGGATTCGATCAACCCAGATTTTAGAGCGAAGAAAGACTTGGGTTTGAACAAAATGATCGACGGCGACGATGGGTTACAAAAATTAGACGAAGAACTTCAAGCATCTATCGTGGATGGCTTAGCACAAGATGCCAGCTATCAACTCCGCAACACCGCTGCAAAACTTGTCAATTCAGACTCGACCACTTTAGCGACGAACGACGACGAGTTCAACCGTTTGTTGACTGAATCCGAAACGCCGGTCATGTCAATGCCGAAATCGCAAGAAGAACGCGAGGCGGAGTTGCTGTCCAAGAAGTGGGACTCGTTTCCAGAAAAAAATGGCAAGAAGCCCGCGTTGACGGTTTTAGAGGACGGCTTTGACCCGTTATCTATGAGTAACGATCAGAAATTGGATCAAGTCATCGGAGACGATGCGAAAGATCGAGACCTTGAAGACGTGACGAAGAAAGTCGAAGAGCGCGCCGCCAATGCGGTCAAAGATAACGAATTAGAAAAGACCATCGAGAAGAATTTAGCCAACATGAGCAAAGAAGATTTGTTAAAACTCGCAGAGCAGGCAAAACTTGGAAAGATAACTGTCGCTAACATAGCGCGACGATAAAACAAATCATTAGATTGTAAAAATATGAAGAGGTGTAGTACGTACTTAAATATAAACACCGTAACACGGTTTCAGTATACGCTTGCGTGACCTGCCTGTAATACAAATATCTACTCTCTCTCTCTCTCTCTCTCTCTAACTCTCCATATTCTAGTATCTCGCACCACTCAAAACCTCCACGTTTGCGTTTACCCTTTCCATAACGCTCGGTGGCATGTTCACAAACATCTCCACTCCGTTCTCTCCCGCCGGCATCCCGGGTTCAGTTGGTCTCGATGCGTTTATCTGCACGATATCGTTCAATTCCGGTGGCAACGCCAATTCCGGCGTCCCGGAACCAAAATCTAACTCGTACATCTTCTTATAAATCTCCACCAAGTTGTTACACCAACACATTTCCCCGCTCATAAACGCTAAGCAATCCCAATCATACGCGTTCACTCCCGCTCGAAACGCACTTTCCGTCAACATTAAATATTTCGATCGATCTTTCAACATTTTACGCAAACCGGGTTTGATCATATCTCGGGCTTTCGCAATATCGTCACCGCAATCGCCCACTTTCAAAGCGCCTGTCTTCACACCAACGCACGCGTTCCCAAAATACATCGGTGGTAACCCTTTCGATCCACCTCTAGCAGACACCACGGTCACGTGTTGAAAATCCGTCCCTGCCGGCAGACCAGATAGTTTGGATAACTGTAACCACGCATGCGCACTCAACGCTTCGTTTTCGTTGCTCGCGTTCGAAGCAGCTTTAATCTTATCAATGTTTTCCTTCGAGATTTTAATCATCGATCGATTCCCCGCCGGAAACCTCAAGAAATCCGGGGCTAAAGCCCTCCCTGCTTTCACCGCGTTCACCAACGTGTCCACTGATCCGGCGCCAACGAACCGTTCCTCTTCCAACATCCGTTCGATCTCTTCTTTTGTCTTAAATTCACTCGTCGGTAATAAACTCCTATCAAAAATAGGGTCTCCAAGCGGATTACCTGCTAAATTCCCTTTCGAAATCTCCGTCCATGTGATTAAAAACTCCACGAATCCCTGACCGTCGCTCACGGCGTGCGACATGCACACGCCCAACACTGATCCACCATTATTCGGCAAATTCGTAATCTTCACCGTAAACGCCGGCGCATCTCCGAGCATTAACTCAATCCAAGGCGCAAAATCTAAGAAACGCCTGCTCTCGCTCGCAAAATCTGATGGTAAATCCTCGATCGTTCGCGCTCCTCCGTCTTCGAAACTTTCATTCACGACTCGAAATGGCACGCCGACGTTGGACAATCTCACGCCTTTATTCCTAAACCCGGGCGTTTGTAGGTCCAGTCGGCCGGCTAATATTGGATACTTTTCCAAAGTCTTTTCTAAGGCACACTCCATCATTCCTGCATCCAATGGATTCCTATAATAACAAACCACTTGCATGACAAAAGGCACTTCGCCGACATCGTATCCGCTCAGAGGGAGCAACTCAGCTTCAGATATTGGAATATCCCTATCCACATCTGGCACGCAAACCATCTCGTTTAAGACTACATTTTCTTTCTGTCGTTCACCGTCGACGAAATAACGGGCTGGGACCATTAATCCTCGGGCTATGGCTCTGGCGGGTGGGATTTCGATGAGTTTTGTGAACGCGCCCGCGTTTTTTATCTGCAATGGATGTCGTCTTCGATTGGATTTGATTGATTTTGATGACAAACGCATGGTAGCAGGACATGATAAACGCCTCTTATTTTCACCGTTATTACTACTGCCAATCGCAAAAGAGGAACTGCTACAGGCGAGGCCACTCGTGGATCTCAAAACGAAAAGAGCGCTCATGGAATGGGCACTACGTAAGTAAACACACACGCACACACAGCTTTTTTTTAAGGAAGGGAAAGTGCATATCTTTTTTCATCTTCATTCTTTTCATGACAACTCTCTCTCAAAAGACGCCTTCTATTGCAGCGATCACACGAGGGTGCGTCGTAAAAGCAACGAATAACAACAGGAAAGGAAGAACACAAAGTATTACCACGTTTTCATCTTTATCGAAGAACACCATGACGGAGATCGAATTAAAACCGACTGAACTTGTATATCTGAAAGACACTTATGTTTTCAAATTGAAAAACGAAGCAACTGTGATTGGTCTACGACAACAGCAGGACGAAGGAACAAACATGTTTAACGAAATAGCTTTAGATAAAACGATCGCGTATCCGGCTGGTGGTGGGCAGCCTTCGGACGAAGGCAAGGTGTGTATTCATACCGACCAGAACGTGTGGTTTCATTTTGACTCGGTGCGAATGGAAAGAGAGACGAAGCAGGTGTGGCATCGCGGGTCGTTTTCGAAAGACTCCGAAGAGATGTCATTGGCTAATGTTCGCGGACAAAAGTGCACGATTGAAGTCGATGAACGCATTCGACTTCAACACGCGAAAATGCACAGCGCTGGACACTTGCTCGATGTCGCCGTGGCCTCTATTCCTGGTTTAGAGACGAATATACTCGTACCGACGAAAGGCTCTCACGGCGTCAAGGACGCTTACGTAGAATACAAAGGCAACGCACGGACGTTATCTGGCATCGAAGGCGACGACGAAAAGTTGATGAAACTCATGAATGAAAATCTGGAAAAGTTAATCGAGAAAAACGATATCATCAAAACGGAATACTTAGCTTACGAGGACGCGAAACGAGCGTGCGGAGGACATTTGCCGAGTTACATCTCCCCGGACGCTGAGGAAGCGCCTCGCATCGTCACCGTCGCAAATTTAGGATGCCCGTGCGGAGGTACTCACGTGAAAAGCTCCAGCGAATTGAAGAGAGTCACCGTGACAGGTTTGAGAGTGAAAAAAGGTGTGACAAGGGTTAGTTATAGCGTGGATTTGTAAATGAATGTATATATTTTGCGTAAGTGCGTGCAGTGCTACGTACTCAACGAAATTCTTCATTACAATAACTGAGAATAATAACTTGAAGTAATCGCGCGCGGAGATATTCACACGCAGAAGAGGGTAGGTTAAACACGCAAATCAACAACACCGCGCGCGCGTGTTACGACAATAATATTCTCTCTCCTCAGTAGAGAAGATATTCACAGACACACGAAAAGAGCAAAAAGTTTTCCCGAGACACATCGGCAAACACAAATGGAGGCGCCGTCAGAGGACATCGAACAAGAAGACCAAGATGCCACGGGCGGGTATACCTTCGTTCTCGAAAAAGCCACGTTAGAAACCGCAAAAATCGGCAAAGGCTACGCTCTGTTAAACTGCGACGACCACGCCAATTTCATAAAACGACACGGTAAACAACCCGGAGATTACCGACCGGATATATGCCATCAGGCGCTGTTGGCGATACTTGACTCTCCTTTGAACAAAGCCGGGAAAGTGAAAGCGGTGTACGTGAACACGCAGAAAAATGTGTTGATTAAAATCAGTCCACACACGAGAATACCGAGAACGTTTAAACGATTTTGTGGTTTGTTCGTGCAACTGTTGCAAAAACTCTCCGTGAGAGCGTCCAATGGACCCGATAAGCTGTTAAAAGTCGTCAAGCAACCGGTGACGAAATACTTCGCCGCCGGCTCGAGACGAGTCGGGTTTAGTTTTAGCTCGCCCGAGGTGAAACGCATGAGAGAGTTTGTCACAAACGATTTAAGAGAAGATAAAGAATCGGTAGTGTTTTGTGTGGGAGCAATGGCGCATGGAAAAGTAGACGTTAGTTGGACGGATGATTTCATAAGCATTTCACAGTACCCGTTGAGCGCAGCGTGTTGTATCGGGAGAATATGCAACGCGTTGGAGCTGAAACACGATATCGTTTAATTCCTTCGAAGCTAGGAGAAAAAGAGTTGCTCTATGTGCAATAGTAGTCGTAATCATAAAATATACACGTAGATATGTGTATGCAACTACTATACATGTGTGTGTGTGTGTGTGTGTGTGTGTGTATAGCTTGTAGTTGTAACAGGGTGGGTGGTACCATGGTACCTTTAGTTGGCATGGCCATATATTCGAGTACTTACGAGTTCAACTCGCAGTTGCACGAAGACGAAGCTGCGTGTCACTTTTTCACGAGTCACTTTTTCTCCCCGTCGAGGAATAAAAGTCACAAATTTTACGAAACGTCCTCACTTTTTTTCTCGAAGGTAAGTAGACATACCAATGGTGTCTATTCAACCAATGTCGTGTTTTGTGCTCGAGATGCGCTCTCGATGATTACTCGATTGTTTAAAACGTCTCGAATCGATCGATTCAACGTCGCATTCGGTACCTACTAGGCACATTTCGCCTCGCGACTTTTCAGATTTGTCCTTTGTCTTTTGTCGGCTATTTTTTATTCCTCTATATCTGACCTCTTTTCTCTCTATTCTAATCTTCTAGGCTTTAAGTTTCGTGTATAAATCACAAACGCCATACAAAATGGCGCGTTCGAAGAAAGATACGGCGGCCGAGGTACGTTTTCCATGTTCGCACCTATTCGTTTGCGTGTGATTTTCGCGCGATTTTACGATTGAGGTTGTTATCCATCGTTTTGGCCAGTTGTCTTGCGATTGTTCCGCACTTTTTTAATTTTCCTTTTACTCCACTTTCGATTGATCGATGTATCCATCAATAGCCTTTAAAACTCACACGCACATTTTCTCTTTCTCTCTACGCATAATCCATAGGATGAGCGCAAAGCGAATTTGCGTAAAGACATCGATTTTGTTGAGCACACATGGCCGGCAGAAAAGCTCTACTCCCATTTTGGGTGCACTTTGGAGAAAGGTTTATCGAGCGAACAGGTTTTAATCAACCGCGGTAAATACGGTGAGAACCGATTGACCCCGCCAGCAGTGACTCCATGGTACATTCAGTACTTGATGCAGTTTGCAAACTTTTTTGCGGGCCTGTTGTTAGCTGGGGGGACCTTGTGTTTCATTGGCTATGGTATCGATCCGGAGAAGGATCAAACCAACCTGTTTTTGGGCATCGTCTTATACGTCGTCGTAACTATTACGGCAACTTTCTCGTATTTGCAAGAAGCCAAGTCGGAGAAGATCATGGAAGGATTTAAAAATATGATCCCGAAGAAGTGTAAGTGCATTCGCGACGGTAAGAATACGGTTGTTGATGCATGGGAGTTGGTTCCCGGGGACGTCGTCGATTTGCTCGACGGCGACTCGGTGCCAGCGGATATTCGCGTCATGCAGGCGAACGAATTGAAGGTCGACAACTCTTCTTTGACTGGTGAATCTGAACCGCAAGATCGTTCGACGGACTTGGCCAAGGATGCGCAAGGTAACTTGGTCATGCAACCGTTGGAGGCGAGCAACTTGTGCTTTTATACCACGATTATCAACTCGGGTTCCGGGAAAGGCGTGGTTATTGGATCTGGTGACCGCACGGTCATGGGTCAAATCGCCGGTTTGGCCACAGAAACGTCCAACGAAGCGTCGCCGATTAACATCGAAATCTCCAAGTTTATCCAGTTGATTTCCGCCGTCGCCATTACATTGGGCATTGTGTTTTTCGTCGTTGGTTTAACCAACTTGGAGATTATCCAAAACGTTGTGTTTATGATTGGTATCATCGTAGCAAATGTGCCGGAGGGTTTGTTGGCGACGGTCACCGTATCCCTTGCGTTGACAGCGAAGAGAATGCACACGAAAAATGTTTTGGTGAAGAACTTGGAAGCGGTTGAAACTTTGGGTTCGACCACTATCATTGCCTCTGATAAGACTGGTACTTTGACGCAAAACAGAATGACTGTTATGCATGCATGGGTCGATAACGAAACGTATTTGTGTCCACCCGGGAAGAACATTCCGGATTTGGCGGTTTTGAAGCAAACTCCTGCGGATGAACCGTACTACGACGAAAGCTCCCCAGCTTTCAAACGATTGTTGCAAGTCGCGACATTGTGTAACAATGCCGAGTTTTTGACTAAAAACGACGACGGCTCGTACATGGACTTGAAGGCGGAAATGAATAACCCAAACTTCAACATCTTGAAACAAGCTGCGACTGGCGACGCGTCTGAGCAAGGCTTGTTGAAGCTCGTGCAACCGTTGAACGATGCTTTGGAAACCAGAGCCGCGTGCCCGAAGATTTTCGAAATCAAGTTCAACTCCACGAACAAGTGGCAATTGTCCATTCACTCTCAGGGTGCTGGTAGACCGCCGTTACTCGTGTTGAAGGGTGCTCCGGAAAGGGTGCTTGGCATGTGCAAATCGTATTATGCAAAGGGCGAAAAAAAGGAGATTAACGCGGCGTACAACAAGACGTACACGGAAGCGTACGAAGGTCTGGGCGGCCGCGGTGAACGCGTGTTGGGCTTTGCCTACAAAGAGTTGACCGGCATGAAGGATGACTTCAAGTTTTCCAGCAAACCGTCTCCGAACTTTACCATGGACGATTTGACCTTCGTTGGTTTGATCTCGTTGATTGATCCTCCGAGAGAAGGCGTCCCGGAAGCCGTCATCAAATGTAACCGCGCTCGCGTGAAGGTGTACATGGTTACTGGCGATCACCCGATCACTGCGGCGGCCATTGCGAAACAGGTCAACATCATTTCGCAAGAAAATATTGATGCCGGCGATGCTATCGTCGTTAAAGGCGATACCATTCGTGAGTGGACTGAAATTGCCGACCCGATTGAACAACAAAAGAAGTGGGACGAAGCGCTGGATCACAAACAAATCGTTTGGGCGAGAGTATCACCGGCGCACAAGTTGTTGATCGTTGAGAACTGCCAACGCAGAGGTGAAATTGTCGCTGTTACTGGTGATGGTGTGAACGATGCGCCGGCGTTGAAGAAGGGTGATATAGGTGTTGCCATGGGCATCGCTGGTAAAGACGTTTCCAAGGAAGCGGCTGATATGATTTTGATGGACGATAACTTTGCGTCCATCGTCAACGGCGTTGAAGAGGGGCGATTGATCTTCGATAACTTGAAAAAGTCTATTGCGTACACTTTGTCGTCGAATATTCCGGAAATTGCGCCGTTTCTGATTTTCATGACGGCGAGAATCCCGTCGCCATTGACGACAGTTTTGATTCTCTGTATCGATCTTGGTACGGACATGGTTCCCGCCATCTCTCTCGCTTACGAGACCAAGGAGGCAGATATCATGGACCGTCCGCCGAGAAATGCACAAACCGATCGTTTGGTCAACTTTCGATTGATTTCGTTCGCGTACTTGCAAATCGGTATGATCCAAGCCTTAGCGGGCTTCTTTGTCTACATCGTTGTCCTCAACGATTATGGCTACGCGCCAAATATCTTGATGGGCAACGGTTGGGAATGGGCCAAGCATTCTGTCATGTGTACTATCAACGGTGACGGCAGCCCAAAAGATTGTGGTTTTGGCTGTGAAGCTGAAGATTACGAACCAGGTTACTGCGAAGGCGGTTGCCAAGTACCTTCCTCTAGCCTCAATATCGATCCTTTCGTCGAGTTCACCGCTTCTGGTTTCAGAGGTGCAGGTGACTACACTTGCAACAGAGCGTGCTCGAACTACGCCAATATTCCGGCGGATAAAATCACCGAGGAGGAAAGAACGAAGTTCGCTGCTTTCTGCGCCGGGGACCAAACATGGGGCTTCTCCGACCGTGGTTTCGCGGACGATAACGCCATAGCTCCGGTGGGCGCTAAGTATTACTGGAACGGCCAGCAACAAAACTTGCCGAATAAGGAATACCAACAGAATGCGTTAGCATATGCACAATGCGCGTATTTCATCTCCATCATCATCGTCCAATGGGCCGATTTATTGATTTGCAAGACGAGAAAGCTTTCTCTCTTTCAGCAAGGCTTACAAAACGATTTCATGAACTTTGGTTTGTTGTTTGAAACCGTCCTCGGGGCGACTTTGGTATACGCTTCACCTTTGAACACCGTCTTTGGTACTATGCCGTTGCACATCTTGCATTGGTTCCCGGCCGTGCCATGGTCCATGTTTATCTTCACCTACGATGAGATTAGAAAGGCGCTCATGAGAGGCAATCCGGACGGTTGGTTGAACGCATACACTTACTGGTAGAACCTGTTATTGGGAACAACCGAAAGAAAAGTGCATCGGAACAACTTGAGGGAGGAATCGTTTCCTACGATGATACCGAAAACGAGAAAGAAACAAAGAGAAACTCATCGCAAAAATAATACTTTAGGTTGAGGGAAGGCTGTCCTCGCGTTCATTAGCACAGTGTAGAGCAACGAACGTTTATTTTTTTTCTTTTACACACGTAGTATGGTACAGGGTTAGATTATGTTTTAATTCTCAAATTTAAACACACATCGCTCGATATATCTTAGCACATATCAAAAAGTTTCTTCGTTTTCTTTATCGCTATCGACGGCGTCTTCTTCATCTTTTCTCTCCTCTTTCTTCTTCGTATCGTCGTCGTCCCATTTCGTATTCGGCTCGCACTCGTGGAAATACATCCTCTTCAACAAACCGTGATCCCACAGCGCTCCGCACCCCTCGTCGTGAGCCTCAAATCGGTGCACTTCCCCGTTTTCCTTCGTCGCTCTCGAATACGCCGGCCCGTGTCGCATTCTTTGCTCTGTCCAGTGTTCCACGAAACACTCTTTCGAACAAAAAAACGCCCGCTCGAATGCGTCCACGACAACTTTCATTTTACGTTCCTTATACAGCTCCAAACACTGTGCGCACTCCAGCTGCATCATAATCTCTTTCTTTTTTTCGCACCCACACCCAGAACAGGACAAATAGATCGCGTTCCTTGGTACGCCTCTGTCTAACTCGAGACACTTTTGCATGTACGCCGCGTCGCTCACGTCCCCGTCGTTTGCAAAGTTCTCGTCTCCGGTTTTTTTTTAATGCGCCTTGTTCGCGTCTCTCATTTTCCGTTCGTTTTCTTCGACCGCATCCCGCCAAAACGCGTCCCAAGAGTTGACCGTTCCCGCATCATCCTTTCGTCGTCCGCGCGTCGCCGACCCAGTCATCGGCATTTGTGCGAGTGTTTTTTGGTCTTTTGTGGAACGCTTTCGGTGGGCGACTCGTCGAGAGTCGTCGTCGCCGCCGATCGGCTCGCAAAGATCTGAGATGAGATGAGATGA
>Ga0066856_10000936_pt1 | contig 11174 bp, 7 predicted proteins | sample ETNtaG_5_FD_65605 | JGI IMG/M metagenome (GOLD analysis project Ga0066856, IMG submission 65605) | Marine microbial and viral communities from oxygen minimum zone, Eastern Pacific Ocean - ETNP201406SV205 | ecosystem: Environmental > Aquatic > Marine > Oceanic | place: Pacific Ocean: Eastern...
CTCGACTCGACGGTGTTCCTCTCGGCGTTACGTTGAAGGATTTGATTTTCGAAGGTGTCATCATTTGCTGTTGATGTCTTCTCGAAGGCGTGATGTTGCTCGCGGCTGCCGCGCCGCCTGCCAAGGCGTTTCTCGCATTCTCCAAAAGCCTTTTACTCTTTTCCGTGACGGCGCGATCCGCTGTGGTTTCAACAATGTGCTGTTTTTGCTGCTGCGAGCGTTGTTGCTGCTTGTGATTGTGTTGTTGATAACTATTAGTCTTTGCGAGCGAGGAAGACGTATTCATGTTGTGCGCAGGCTTTGTCGTCGTTCGTTGTTGGTGGTGCTGCTTCTCGCGATGACGCTCTCGTTCTTGCGCTTCTAAAAGCGCGCGCGCTCTCAAATTCTCTTCGTGTTGCGCGCTGAGTGCCATTTCCCTTTCTTTCCTAGCCAGTTCCATCTTTTCCATACGAAGACGTTTTTGCTCTTGTTCTTGGCGTTCGATTTCCTCGCGCTGCTCTTGCTTCTTCTTTACCGCTAACTCTCTTCTCTTTTGCTCTTCTAATTTTTGTTCCTCCCGCTCTCTTTGCATTCGCTTCTCTTTCTCTTCCATCCTCAATCTCTCGTTGTACTCCTCCGCGCGTTTTATTCGCTCAGCCAAAGCTCTTTCATTCTTTTCGATGGTTGCTGCCGTGTGTTGAGCTGGTGGGGGCGGTTGTGTCGGTGCCAACGACGGGGGGATTTTACCAGACGCGACTTCCATCGCTTTCGCAAGCGTTTCCATCTTCTCCAACGTTATCTTGTTTTCTTTTTGTTGTTGGTGCTGCTGCTTCGGTTGCGGTGCCGGAGCGTTGAGACGCGCCGCGGCGGCGCGTTTTGTTTTCATGTTTGGTTTTGAAGACGTACCGACTTTTAGAAACGCCATGCCTCTCGCTCGCGCCTTTTCATGCTTCGCTTTTTCATCCTCTTCGGTCATCGTTCTTTGCTGCTGCTGCGGTTGTTGTGACGGTGGCGGAGCAACAACTCTTTGCTGCTGTTTCACCGGTTGTTTATTATTGTTTGTTATTGTTGTTGTGCTAAACGGAACATTTTTCATCCCCAATTTCTCAGGCTTCTTTGGCTGTTGTTCCTTTGCCGTTCGCGCAGCCTCTTGTCCACCTGAAACAGGTACCGTCTTCTTATCATCAACCACTCTGGATGCTTCTGTGAAACTCTTCATTGCTACTATTGCCATCGCCGCCGTTTGACTACTCCCTCCTTTGTCTCCTACGATAAGATTATTCTCAACATCCATTTTTTTCTTCTTCGCGGAAAGGTGTTGTTCCCCCACTGCCGCGTCGCTTGCTTCCATCTTCTTCTTCGACGAGGAAAGAGGAGTTTCCTGTTTTGTAAGAGCATCTTCATCATCTCTTTTCTTCTTTTCTTCTTCTGCTATAGCTGCTACTGAAGGAGGTGGAGGCGGAAGAGGCGGAGAAGAAGCTTTCTTCTCGTTATTCGACGCTTGCTGACTCTCGTTTTGTGGTTGAACAACAACGGAAGTTGTTTGTTGGTGTTGTTGAGAAGATTTCCGTTTAAGTTTCTTCGTCGCCGGTTTTGCGTCGTCATCGATGATGATAACTTCGTTGTTTTCGTTGTTTTCCTTCTGCTTCTTCGTCATCGGCGAGGACGACGATTTCCCTCTCTTCTTCGTTGTCTTGTTCTTTTCAGAGACGACTAATCTCTTTTCCTCTTCTTCTCGTTGTTGTTGAATGTTGTTCGCGTTCGTATTCTTCTCCATTAACATCATCCTCTCCCGAATCTCCTCCTTCTTCTCCAACAACCACGTCGAGACTAAATTCGCTTTCTTTTGAATCGCCTGCGTTTCCTTCTCTTTCGTTCTCTCCAAGGCTTTCATGCCTGCTAAGAACGTTGCCGCCATTGTTTCGTTGGATTTTTCGAGGGGTACAACTCTCTCTCCAAATGTATCACCAAACTTCTCTCTCTGTTATAGAGCTCTCTCTCTCTCTCTCCCCGCACGCGCACTCTTCCTCTTCCCCCCTCTTCTTCTCTCTCGCGCGCGGGTGTCTTCTTCTTCTTCTTCTTCTTCGACGATGTGCGCGCGCGTCTGTTTTCTCTCGCAAAGAAGAGAAGGAAGGAATGAAGTGTTCTAACGTTTTTGTGGCCCGTACTCAAACAGACATCTTTTTTCTCTCCTCCTCCTCCAAAAAAAATCCCTCCCTCTCCCTCTCCTTTTTTGCTCCTTCTTCTTCTTCTTCTCAAAAATCTATATATGGCCATAGCTATACGAAAGAAGAAAGAAAAAAAAAGAGAGTGGTGAGAGAGCACAAAAAAAAGAGACACACAAAAAGAAAAAAAAGAGGGAGACGAGAGAGAGAGAGGAGGACTTTACTCCACTCCTTATAAAATTTTGGACGAGCAAAATCCAAAACAAAGCGCGAGTAGTGTGCGGCGAACGAACGAACAAAAGAACACGCGAAGATGTTCTCGAGACTCTCGAGACGAGCGATGTCTTCGTTGATGGCGAGTAGCAGTGGTGGTGGGAGTCGCGTTGGACGTTGTGGACTCGCCGGCTCGCCGTCGAGAGGAGGAGGAGGAGTACGGAGAAGAGACGACGACAACGAACAGAGAACGACGAGACAAAAAAAGAATGTCTTCTCCACGTCCACGACGTTGAATCGGCACGGTTTAGACGATTTCGTGGACAGCCCGCCAAAAAAAGGGGAAGAAGGGAAACCAGATCCGGTTGAACCTATTGGTCGAGCATGGGAAGCGAAAGAGTTGCGGATAAAATCGAACGAAGATTTACACAAACTGTGGTATGTTTTATTGAAAGAAAGGAACATGTTGAACACAGAGTCTTACTTATCGCGAGCGAGGAACGAGCTGTTTCGACATCCTACAAGAATTACGAAAGTGAAGAAATCGATGAGTCGAATTAAGTTCGTATTGACAGAACGGGCGATTAAGGAGTACGAAGTGGCGATGGAGCGAGCTATGGAAGCCGAGGAAGCCGAGGAGCGGGTGAAGTTGCAAGTCGAAGCAGAAGCGAAGCTGAGAGAACGGAAAAGGCAGATTAATACGGAGTAAAAGTTGAATGCATACACCTATTTCTATTATCTATCGACATGTTACGAAGCTAAACTTTTACGCCTTCGCACTCGACGTGAGCGACTAAAACGCCTTCCTTTTCGTTATCCAGACCGCCTTTAACGATAAGTTTTCCTCCTCTTTCGATTTCGAAAACGACGCTGGAACCAACGAAATGAATTTCGCGCTCCACCCCTACTCGGTTGGCGAAAACAAAAGCTCTTTTTCGAGGTTTCAATGCTACCTCTTCCCCTACCCCTTCTTCTACGAATAGAGGAAGTAACCGGTTGAACCAGTAATTCCACGTTTCCGTTCTGTCTGGAACGATTGCTTTCGTTTCCACGTCGTCGTTTGGATGTGCGTTCGTCCACGCCGAAGCAAACAAGATTAAAGAACTCTTTTTTTTTTCGATCTCCTTGGCAAACTCATACTCTTCCCATGGCGCTTCAAACTTGTATGGATTAATATCCATGCATATCCCAACCGTCGTTTTAATTCTATATTCTTCTACTGTATTACTATTACCACCTTTCCCTTTCAATACGAGCTCGGTCGAGGTGAATCCGCTCGTATCTTCGTCCGCCCACGTCTCGTCGATACAATATAAGTGATGTTTATTCACTCTTAATATCACGCGTCCAGTTTCATCTACAATTTGAACCGCGTTGTATATTTCGTTCGCATCGCGAATACCTCTCACGTACCCGGCACTTGCGAGACATTTAAACCTCTTCGCTATGGTCGACAAAAACTGCCTCGTTATTTCTTCTTCCTCTTCATCATCCCACTCGACTAAACGTTCAATCTCCTCTCGAGAATCAAAAGTATACCCCGTAAAAGACATTTCCGGAAACTGAATTATGGACAGGGGCATGTTCTCTTTTTCATCTTCTTTCTTTTCGTTCGAAATGAACGCGTCGAGTAATCTCAAACACTTCTCGAAAGACGTCTTTCGGTCACCTATATTTGCACAAAAGAGAAAAAACAGTTAGTACGTACTAAGTAGTTCCCCGAGTAAAAACTCTCTCTTCTTTTCCCAAAAATGTAAAAATCTCTGCGTACCGTGCACGGGTTCGCACTGCACGCACGCGACTCTGAATCCGCACAAATCGTCGTCAGATTTGTTCGAACTCCTACTCATCGTTCGCGAGAGCTGTTTGTCCGTTTAAATGTCTCTTTCTCTCTCTCTTCTCATCCGTTCATCGTAGAAAGTTGTTGATTGAAAATGCGTTCCAAAACTGAAAAAATTCTCTCTCCACCTCAAAAGATTTCTTTTTTTTTTCCTTTTCTTTTCGCTTTTGTTTTTTTCGTAATTCTCGTTTTTCTGGCGGCGCGACACTTTTGTAGGCCTCCTTTCTCTCCTTGTTTGTGCTGCACGCTCTTCGTCACGCGCAGAGAAAGAAAGACGCGCGCGTATCTTTCACACAACGAGCGCGCATGATATCTGCTATAGCATGGATCCCTCCGGGGGCATCCGCTCAGACGCCGAAATTTGCCGACATTCCGGAGAGCGAATTGAAAGAAACTCGAGAGAGAATGAAACGAAGGACAGACGTGGAAGACGAAAGCGAAGATGACGAGAGCGAGGGTGACGAGGTGAATATTGATGAAGACTCAGATGATGACGAAGAAGATATGGCGGACAAACATGAGATGAAGGACGCATTGAACGATGTTGATGAATCGGACGATGACTCAGAATCAGAAGACGAAAAGAAAAGAGTTAAAAAAAGTGAAAAGAGAAAAGCGATACAGAAAGCGCAAGCAGTCGCGAATGCGGCGAGAGGTATCACGGACGATTTAGCCGAGCTAGATATGGATAATTACGACAACGACGAATCGTACGACGAAGACATTCAAGAGAGACAATTGTTTGGCAAAATGAACTCGGAGTTTGAATCGAATCAGGATGACCCGTATGTGACGATTAAAGACTCAGATGACGACGAAGAGGAGGAGAATCCGGACGATTTTGGCATTTTGAAGAACGATTTAGTAGTGCTAACGGCAAGAGCGGAGGAGGATGCGAGTCATTTAGAGGTTTGGGTATATCAAGAGGCGATAACGAACGAGGAGACGCACGAGACCGAGGCGAATTTGTACGTTCATCACGACGTAATTTTACCGGCATTTCCATTGTGTTTGGCGTGGATGGATTGCTGTAAAGATACAAACGCGAATATACGAGGTTCATATTGTGCGGTTGGAACGATGTATCCCGGAATTGAAATTTGGGATTTAGATTGCATTGACGCGGTGGAACCGGTCGCGACGTTGGGCGGGTACGACACCGCAGACATAAAAAAGAGTTCGAGGAAAAGTAAACCTAAAGTAAGGAAAGAAGGGCATCAAGATGCAGTCTTAGGCATGTCGTGGAATTCGCAATTTCGTAACGTGTTAGCATCGGCGAGTGCAGATAAAACGGTAAAAGTCTGGGACGTCTCGACGGAAAAATGTACGGAAACGTTGACGAGACATACCTCCAAAGTGCAATGTTTGGAATGGAATCCGGAAGAAAGAACGGTACTCGTTTCGGGTGGTTTCGACAAGCACGCCAGAGTGTGCGACGTTCGAGCGCCGAAAGAGGCGAGTTTAGATTTTAACATCGGTGCCGATTGCGAATCAGTGTGCTGGAGCGCAAGAAATCCTGTAGAGTTTTTCATATCCAACGAGGACGGCGAAGTGGCTTGTTTCGATACTCGAATGGCGTCTTCAAATAATAATAGCGGTGGGAAAAAGAAGAGCAAAAGCGCGTCCTCGGACACCTGCTCTGCGGAACGATGGCGTATTAATGCGCACGAGGAAGCAACGACGTCGGTGTCGTGTTGTCGCGGCTCTCCCGGTGCATTTTTAACGTCCAGTACGGACGGGACGTTGAAATTATGGGACGAAAATGTCGGATCGACACCGAAGTTGTTAGCTGCGAATACAGCTGGTGTAGGAGCTGTATTTTGCGCGGACTTCTCGCCACACTTGCCGTATTTAGCTGCCGCTGCGGGAAGTGCGGGTGCAGTTTCTGTTTGGGATGTTTTAAGTGAAGATGCGGTAAGACAGTCGCGCCACGGACCATTATTAGAGCGATACGAGGCGCATTTCAATTAGAAAATTATTACTCCTATACTACACGTCTATCGGTATTATTATTCCTATTATAACTACATACCATGGTACCACTGGTACCATGGTACCACGGTAGGTACCAGTTGGTACCATGGTACCTACCATGGTCCAATCGTTTCTATCTACTACTATCATCAATTCTTCATCGCACTGACCGTAGCCGCATATTTTTCTTGAAGTTCAGCCTCCCGAGCTCTCGCCGCTCCTGCGAGTTCCATCATTTTCTCAATACGAATTGGAGCCCCGAGACTTTCTTTCGCCTCGAGCAATTCAAACGCACGCAAAGTGTTCCTTTTATCCATGAACTCATCGTGTAAACTCCTCAACTTTTTAGATAAAGCAGTGCCACGCATGCGATATCCTTCGTGTAAAAGAGCAACTTTGCGCTCCAATTTTGACGCCTTTTTCGCTTCGGCACCCATGAGAGCATACAACGCTTCGTATTCTGCCTTTTTACTACCGACGTCTTTAGCACATGAAGATCCGCGCATTTGCTCACGGGTTTTATGGAACTGTTCTGCGAAAGAATCAGGCATTTCGCCCGCTTCTTCTGCGAGCATCGCCTTTGCCTCTGCGAGTTGCTCGCTTGAGAAACAATAAAAACTCGGGTCGTCTTCCGGATGAATGCCATTCAAATCTCTTTTAATGAGTTCAATCATCTCGTCGTCGATCAGTTTTTGATTCGTGTGTAAGCATTTTCTCGTATCCACAACGACCGCTGGATACTCCTTCGAAACATTTGGTTTTGGCAATTCGTTTCTTCTTTGGTACACTTGCGATCTTCGCTTCTCCATTTCCCGTCTGGTAATTTCCTCTCGCTCGCGAATGCGTTCTCTGCGTTCGGCTTCATCTTCTTCAATTTCAACAGGCGCGCGATGACCACCAATCTTATCAATTTTCATCGCATCCTCATCCTCTAATTCATCTAATTCGTCGATGTTGCGAATTTGAACTTTGAACTCGTTCTTCGGTTTCGGTAAAGACGCAAAGCGGGACCTGATACCACTCGTCAGCGGGCGTCTCGAGGCCACGTGTTGGTTCGAACCCGCCGAAGAATCACTCGGGCGCATAAACTCAGCAACGGCATCTGGATCGTTGATTTGCAAATCGTCGCGCAAAGGTGTTTGACCGACGACCCCCGTACCCGGACGTTGCAAGGCGGGAGTAAGCTGACCTCCTTGTAAAGATGGCGTCGCGCCAGCGAAATCTTTCCCAGCACTATCCGCAAATCCACTCGGGGTCTCACCACCGTATAAAGTTGATTTGGTCGACGTCATCGCGGCTAAATACCGTGCCTCTTCTAAAACCATTTCGTCGCGCGATTTGCGTTGAATCGCCGGCGTTTCTTGCCCGGGTAACTGGTTCGATGTTGTTATACCCGTGGTATCCGGCGCGAAACCCATTTTGCGTAACTTTGCAATCCTTTCCAGCTCGAATTCTGACACAGAAGGTTTTGGTAAATTCAATTTTCCTCGAATCCTCCCGGCTGAAAAGTTATCCAACTGTTTGTTCGATTCTTTCACCGCTTTCGGCACGTTCTTCTTTTTTGCAATCTCGTCCAACTTATCCATCGTTCGCATTTCTTCTTCTCTTTCTTTAATCATCTTTCCGTCTAACTCGTGGATGGTTTTCGACTTGAATTTGGCTTCTTGTAACATTTTCCTCTCCAATGCCTTCTCCTCCGAAACATCGTACGGCCCTTTTGGCGCTAACTTCTCGAATGCAATTTCCGCGTTGTAATCAATACCAACGATACGTTTGGTGTTTCTGCCACCCATTCCAGCCGCTTTCATTTCTCTGTTCTTTTGTATGCTCGCTAGCCGTCTGGCTTCGTCCAATCTTTTTTCCCTCGCTTTCCTCTTTGCCTTTTTCCCTTTTGTATTCGCCAACCTTGCGCGCGCTTCCGATAACATTTCCTTTTCGTCTTCATCCATATCAATCGCATCTGGCCTCGCTGGTTTAGCTTCCGGGTTCGGATCAATCTCTCCCGGCCTCAACCGTCTCGGGTCGTCCATTGGATCGTACTCCTCGTCCTTCGACACCGCCGCATCTAACAATTTCTCGTACCGCTCCAAACACTGACTCGGCGTTCTCCCAACGATAGGCGCAATCGTACGCCACTGCGTAGGCATTAACTTTGCCAAGTGCAAAAGTTTCTCGTCTTCCTCTCTCGCCCATTCGGTTTTCTTGATGGATGGATCCAACCATTCAAACCATCTCGCTTTGCACTGTTTCGCCGACTTTCGGACGAGTAAAGAGGAAATTCTGGCCCACTGGTTCTTCCCGTACTTCATCACCGCCGCTTTGAGGATCTCGTCCTCGGTGTTTTTCCACACCCCGCCTCTGATCATAATCCTCATCGTGCGATGATACTTTTCTTCTTCGTCCGATGTTCTTTCGTATTTCTACCCCGCGATGAAGGAGCGTGCGCTGTCGTTCTTCTGTCTTTCTTTCTCTTTGGAAGAAAAGGCGGCCAAGAGATCGATAATGAATAATTTGTGTGGAAGAAGAACAAGTCCTTCTTCTTCTTTTCTCTTTCGCCAATTTTTTCAATTTTTTGTCCAGAACGCAGAGCGTTGAAAAATAACGCCTCGATTTATTCCCCCCCCCCTCGAACACTTCGAGCGAGACTACACGAATACGCGCTCGACGCGGTAACACGCGATCGAATGGTCGCGAGCACAGCATTATTTCAACCGACGACGTTGCTGAGATTAGTGCTCTTATATTTACAACGGCGCGACGACGACGACGAAACCGATGAACAAGAAACAACAGTCACAAAAGCTCTGGTTTCCGTGCTCAGTTCTCAGTTCCAGTTTGTTCGCTTCACGGATATCTTCTGGGCGTACTTGGCGGCGACTGCGACGGTGTTTTCTAGATCCGTGGTAAAATCGAACGCAGTTACGTCCGAGTGGAGTCTATTAGACGGAGTGACGGTGGGTTTGGAGACGGTGGTGGGGAGAGGAACTGTCGCTTCTGGCATTGGTGCGGGTCAAATCTATGGGGTCGGGTATGAGGTGACATCGAGTGCGGCGGCAGCGATTAACCAGGTATTTGAACAACAATACGATTTTAGAAAGAGAACAAGGCGAAGGAAACTGCTCGACGTTAATTTGAAAGCGTATGCGGCAAGCGTATCGAGAAATGTGAACGCGACAAAGCTTGCATCTATGATTGTAAATAGAAGAAGCGTAAAAAATACGAGCAGAAAACTGCTTTTCGAAGAAGAAGAAGAAGCTGATGATATCGAACGAAATATGCTGCACACTTTAGTGCCCATGTTTCTGAGCAATGTTCCCGTTAGCGTTCGGGATGAGTTCATTCAGAGCTTGCAATCGGTCATAATCGATCCATCTCTGGTTTTAAGTTTCGAATTGAATATTGCGAGGGTCAACGTGTTAATTCCACGAAAAGGTTACTCTGCGTTCGAGAATGCGCAGTTATTTCGTACTGGCCAAAGAAATTTATGGTCCGGATATTTACAGAGAAGACGAAGCGGTGTTGGAGCTTCATTTTCTTCTGCGGTAGGTGCTTCGTTTTCGCCTGGAGATAAGCTAGCGTTTGACATTCAAGACACGACAGAGAAACTGAAAGCAGCGACTGATATACTCGATCAACTCAACGCCGATCGAGTCGCTAAAGCACACTTTAGTAACGCAACGAAAATTGATGTAGATCCGTTCAATTTACCTGATGGAAGTGTAGTACCAGATTCGGAGCCAATCGGTGTAGCAAGCTTAACGTATGCGATAACAATATCAATCAATTTCGGTCAACGGATAGGTGTTTTAGCGTGATATTAAGTTGTGTTTCAAACTTCTTCTCTATTAGAAAATGCATGTATTCTATTAATCGCTGTCGAATATTTCAAAAGCTTCGTCTTCTTCTGCAACAAGCGGTGGTTCTTCTGCTTTTTCTTCGTTTCCTTCTTCTATTTTCTGTTGTTCCGGCTCGGGCGTCGGCGCCAATTTTTTCGGTGTATTTTTTGTTGGCGCTTCCCGCGTTCTCATTTCCAAGATGGCATTCAACGCCGCAAAACCATCCTCTTTAGCTGGAAGAGCCGCAACTTTCGATCCGGAACCTAAATATACGGGGATATTCATTTGTACCGGCGCGGTTGAGTTTTTAATCGTCACTTCTACATCCGTTTTTTTTTGCTTTTTCCTGTTGCGTTGTCGTCCAGTTGCTAATGCCGCGGCGATGGCCAAGGCTTCCTCTTCTGCCATTTTTTCCTTCTCTTTGAGTTTCTTTTGCTTCGCGACGAGAATTTTCTCCTCCGCTTCTACCCACAATTTATCTTCTACAACTGGATCTTTTCCATTCAAAATGTTTGAATAGGCAATGGTTATGCGCTCCGAAATCCTCGTCCTCACCTGTTTGGAGAGAAAACCAAACTTTTCGGAACATCCCGAAATTATCGCCGAGCCATCTGGACCATATTCCGTTTGACCGTTCGCATATACACCAGTCGCACCGTCTCTATCATCGTCCTTGCCATGTTCTTTCTCGGCAATCATTCGAAACTCTCGTTTCACGCTCGGTAAAATGAGATCGTCCATGAAGAAAATCGGAAATCTGGTTTTCGGCAACGTGCGAAACTCGTGGTAATCCAAATGCGTCTTTGATTGTTGAATCGATTTTTGTACCTTTGGAAATAACGTCGAGTCTTTTTTGTTGTACCACGAGTGCGGCAGTTTAATCTCATACAATTGGTATTTGGCGTACGTCTTTGACAATCTCGGGTCAAAACCTCGTAAAATCCACAGTTTACGAAACGGACCGTTGTTGAACTTATACGCCATCTCTCGCAATTCCACGCGAGTTTGTTTCGCGTCGATTACAATGTGCGCCGGGACAATCGACCGAAGTTTCTCCTGTAACCCTCTCGTTGGCCACACCGGTCGCTCCTTGAACAATTTCACCAGACTCTTATACCACGCCGGTCGTTTTTTATCCATTTCGATGTTCTTCGGTAAAACCTGAGG
>Ga0066856_10000938_pt1 | contig 11163 bp, 5 predicted proteins | sample ETNtaG_5_FD_65605 | JGI IMG/M metagenome (GOLD analysis project Ga0066856, IMG submission 65605) | Marine microbial and viral communities from oxygen minimum zone, Eastern Pacific Ocean - ETNP201406SV205 | ecosystem: Environmental > Aquatic > Marine > Oceanic | place: Pacific Ocean: Eastern...
AGAGGAGGAGGAGGAGGAGGAGGAGGAAAAAAACGACGACGACGACGACGTCAAAGCTGCGCGTCTTCTTTCCGAAGAAGAAGAAGAAGAGTTGACTTTGAGTACAACAAAGTCCACGACCAAAAGGGAGGAGGAGGAGGAGAAAGAAGCGGAAGAAGACGCACAGGTGGAGTCGTCGCGAAAAGAACTACGCGAAGACGATCGTCGTCGCGCGACCACCGGTGTTCTTCGCGACGACGACGAAGAAGAAGAAGACAAAGAAGAAGAAGAAGAAGAAAACGCTTTGACGTTCGTGGAGAAAACGCGAGAAAAAATGCAGAGACACCACGAGCAATTCACCACCCTCGCCACCGCAACGAAAACCAACCAAGACGCGCTGTTACTCTGCGAACGACTGAAGAGAGAGATCCAGACGCATAAAACGCACCGATTCCGATTGGAACAAGAAAAACGAGAACAAATGAAAACCATCAAGCGCTTGAAAAAGGAAGCGGAAGACGTGTTCGCGCCGGCGATTGAAGATTTGAACGCAAAGTATGGAGCATGCATGAAAGATCGGACAATGTTGACGATCGAGAGAGATAAGTTGGTCAAGAAAGTTAAGGAGTTAGAGAAAGAGTTGAACGAGATGAAAGAAGCGCAGAAGAAAAGGAAAGAAGAGGAAAATGAGAAGAAGAGAAAGGCAAAGACGATAACGACGACGAACGGTGGTAGCGTCGCGAGTAAAATAGCGACGCGGGTGAAAGCTACAGAACACGGAATAGCAAAAGAAGACGCATCATCAACACCATCTTCGTCTGCTTCTTTGCTAAAAAAGTTTAAACAGAGAAAGAAGAAATACACAAAATCATGCATTGTCGTCGCGCAAGAAGCCGAAGAAAATACGCGACGGGCGGAGTTTGACCAAACCGCGCGCGCAGAGAAAGCAGCCGTTCTGGAAGAGCGCGTTGTTGAAGCGACGAAAGAAGAGATGAATACAGAAAGAAAGTATGAAAAATTACTCAAATCGTGGAAGGAGCGCCGACACAAAACGGTAAACGTTACGCACGCGAGACTCATTAGCTTACCGAAATCAGACGAAGACCAACGTTTCGCATCTGCGTTGCACCCATCGAAAAAGTGCATGGCGTATGGCGACGAGAGCGGTGGATGGAAAATGCTCGACACGAATACGGGAGAACTCGTGGCATCGTTCGAGAGCACCACACCGACGCACGCGACGTCTGCGAGTAAATTCACGTTCCTTAGCTTTTCAAACACAGGTAAAATATTACTGTGCGGAGACGCGCGAGGTTGCGTATCCCTGTTCAATTTGGTGCTCGCGAAACGAGTATTATTTTTCCCGTATTCTCCTTTAGCGACACCAAAAACAAACGATGGTGCAGAATCGCCAAAATTGGATTCAACATCAACGTACTGTCTTTTCGTTAACGATGGGAATAATAATAACAACAACAATAAGAGCACTAAGAAACCTACGAGGACGTCGGCGACGACCCCACTCGAAGTTGCAAATCCAGGGGTAAAAAGCATAGCGCTTTCGCCGAGCGAAACCTTCGTCGCGATCACGTATAAAAACTCCAATATCTTCAAAATATTCGAGTGTTGTTACTCGCCACCGAAAGAAACAGAAGAAGGCAAAGACGACAAGTCCTTCCTCGTGTGTGAGATTAAATCTGAATGTTCGCCGGACATTTCGAGCGTAGATTTTATTAACGATACCACAGTAATCATTCGCGACGAGACTTCAGCGGCGTATAGAGTTTCGTTTTAATTGATGACTATATGTATATATATACACACACAATACCGATGTTGCTAAGATCACTTCCCTCTCTACGCTTTCGTTCTTTACTTCTTTTTATTTCTTCATCGAAGAATCCTTTTTATTTGATTCGTTCTTATCGTTCTCCTTATTATTCGCGCTCTCCTCATCCTTTCCTTTCTTCTTCTTCATCGCATCATTAGCAACTTCCGCGTCGTTCATGTCACTCACTCGTTCGCGTTCTTTCTGTTCCATCTTGTTATTAATCAAATCGTGCAACGCGACAACTGTTCTTATGAGCGAGCCTAGATAAATGACCAACTGCGCGTCGTTCGTTTCCACCGCGAACGCCTTCACGTAACTTTCTAAATTCAAATTCGGTAACCCGTTGAATGCGTTTTGCAATTCCCCTAGAATCTCCTGGTTGACCGGTAACTGATCGTTCAACACCAACTCCATGTATTTTTTAATCTCTTTCAATCTCGTCTCCAAACCTCTCAACGCTCTCGCTTTTTCCTTCACTTGCGTGGTCAACGTACTCACTGTAGCGTCTTTCACGTCTCTCAACAAATGTTCCACACCAATCGCCTCTGGATCGCTCGCTTCAATCGTACACGAAACGTGTTCGTACGTTTTTTGTTCTTTTTGCGTCATCGTCCCGTCTTCTTTCACGTCCAACACCGCGCGATACGCGCGCGTCGGCGCGTCGTCCGCCGTCGGCGACAAGTTCACAATCACCAACACCGGATCTGCGCAATACTTTTCGAACAGTTCTCCGATATCGAGATCGTTCTCTCGGATCTTCGGTCCCGTCGAGTACCACCCCACGACTTTTTCTTTCGCGTGGATTCGAGAGTGCATCCGGTACATCTGTTCCGCATACGCGTGGTCCAGGAACCAAATCGACGCGTCCGCCGGGTCCTCTTCGAAAGGCACCGCAAAGGAGGACGTGACGTCCAATCGACCGTTCGTCACGGATCCGAGCAACACGCCGACGACTCGTTTTCGTCGTTGGTCGTCGTCGTCGTCGTCCTCCTCCTCCTCCTCCTCCTCGTCTTCATCGTCGACGCGTTTGAAGTGGTCCACCACCGATAAAAGCACGAGCGGGTGAACGACCACTTGGGAGAACGACGACGTCGACGTCGTTTTGGTGTTCCCGACGCCGCTCTTCCTCCTCCCGCGGTCGTCAAAGTCGTCGTCGTCGTCTCGGTGGTCTTCTTCTGCAGTCATCGGGGCGTGCAGAAGTGCGCGAGCGCGATAAAAAGAATGCACAACAAGTGTGGATCTGATCCCAAGATGAAGTTCTCTTTTGTGTTCTATTTAGGGTTTTGGATATATTTAGGGTTTTAGATGCTTCTTAATTAGTCCTGCTCAAAATCATCATCATCAATCATCATATCATCATCCACAATAGTCGCGTCGACGAGACGGCCACAAAACACAGGCAAATCTATCATCGAAAGAGGAGAGCACTCGAAGCCATCCCCACCCACCCCCCGACTCGGTCCGCGCGTGTGTTCGTGTGCTTTTTTTTTCTTGAATCGCATCTCGTTGGAGAGAAAGAGAGAGAGAAGGGAGGAACACACGCCGCCGGGTGGTGGGATTTGTCTCGTTGGAGAAAGAAGACGCCGCTTTTGGACGGGCGCGTTTGCGAGCGAGTGTTGAGCAACTCTCTTCCATCTCTTTGATTCTTTCTCGAGAGATTTGAGCGTGGGTAAAAGAAGAAGAAGAAGAAGAAGAAGAAGAAGACGAGATGGGCGTTCCAGCCTTTTACCGATGGCTGTCCGTGAAATACCCGAAAATAATCACCGATGTCGTCGAAGACGAACCGGTGGACATCAACGGGAACAAAGTGTTCATAGACTCGTCGAAACCAAACCCAAACGGGCAAGAATTTGACAATTTATACCTAGACATGAATGGGATCATACACCCGTGTTTCCACCCGGAAGACAGACCGCCGCCGACGACGGAAGAAGAGGTGTTTTCGAACATTTTTGATTACATCGATCGATTGTTTTTAATGATTCGACCGAGGAAGGTTTTATACATGGCTATCGATGGAGTTGCACCGAGAGCGAAGATGAATCAACAGAGAAGTCGAAGGTTTCGGGCGGCGCAAGAAGCGGAGGAGAAGGAAATCGAAGAGGAAAAGCTGAGAGAGAAATTAATCAAAGAAGGAATCGAGGTGCCGCCTAAAATAAAAAGCAGTGTCTTCGATTCCAACGTGATCACACCAGGAACGCCGTTTATGGCTCGATTAGCCGAAGCGTTGAACTTTTACGTGAGGAAGAAACAAAACACGGATAAAGGTTGGAAAAATATTAAAGTTATCGTTTCCGACGCGAGCGTTCCGGGTGAAGGAGAGCATAAAGCTATGCATTACATTCGACAACAAAGAGCATGTGCGAACGGTGGAGGATTCGATCCAAACACCAGACACGTGGTATACGGTTTAGATGCTGACTTGATCATGTTGGCATTAGCGACGCATGAACCACATTTCCATATTTTACGAGAGGTTGTCTTCCAACAGAAACGAAACGAATCCGCACAAAATGGAGGCGCCGGAGCGATTGATAAAAACGCGAAGCAAATCGCAATCGCGAGGAAACCATTTCAATTGTTATCGGTGACCATTTTAAGGGAATATCTGGCGTTGGATTTAACGCCACCCGTTTTACCGGCGACGTTTAGCATCGATCGTGAACGTATATTCGACGATTTCGTCTTTATGTGTTTCTTCGTCGGGAACGATTTTTTGCCGCATTCGCCGACGTTGGAAATTCGAGAAGGCGCAATTGATATGTTAATGACAATTTATAAGCAAGAGTTGGGGAATTTAGGCGGGCATTTAGTCGAAGACGGGGAGCCGAATTTAAGACGGGTTGGACAGTTCATTCGAGCTGTGGCGCAATTCGAGGAACAGATTTTTCAAAAGCGAGCGAAGCGCGAAGCGCAGATGCGCTCGAGAAGAAAACGTGAGAAAGAGATGTCCAGACAGTTTTATAAGAAGAACAACCAAAGCAATTTAATCGGCAAGAGTGCTTTGGGTGGTTCTATCAATGCCTCGGATCGCGCGCCGGCGTATATCGCGGCAAACACGAAAGGTGTAAAACGTAAATCGGCGCAATTCACCGAGGTTAAACCAATAGGGAGAGAGACCGAGGCAAACGTTTCCGCCGCTGCAGCGTTAAGAGCGAAATTGCTAGGGAAGAAAGTCGCGGTACAGAACGAAAAAGCACTCGCGAAAGAACAAAAAGAGGAAGAAAAGGAAGATGTTAAAGAAGAAGAAGAAGAAGAAGAAGAAGAAGAAACTAAAGGGAAGAAGAAAGCGAAAACGACCGAAGTCAAAGAAGAAGAAGAGATGAAGGAGAAAAAGATTGAAACCGCGACTGATTTGTTCAACGAAATCAAAAAAGAAGAGGAAACCAAACAAGAAGAAGAAGAAGAAGAAGAAACGACAAAAGAAGACTCGGGGTTTGAATCCATTGAAACCGACGAGGACGTGCCATTTGAGTTTGTACAAGCCACCGGCGCGGACGCGAGACCGGGCGACTGGCGGTGTCCGTCTGGATGCGGCGACATGCAAAAAACGCGCAAATCGTGTTTTCGATGCGGGTGCCCGAAACCATCAGAAATTCCTCGTCTAAAAAAAGGCGACACGATGGAAAAAGCGGTGTTTTTGAAACAACTGGAAGAGTTGTTGGAGAAGAAGAACGACCGAGAGGACGAGATGGAGGCGGATAACATTCGGTTAGGGGAAATCGGATGGAAAGAACGTTATTACGACACGAAAATGGGGTCGCACGATTTGAATTCTCGCAGGAAAGTTGTTCGAGGCATGGTTGAAGAGTTCATCAGAGGTTTACTCTGGGTTTGCAAATACTATTACGAAGGATGTTGCTCTTGGGGTTGGTTTTACCCGTACCATTACGCGCCGTTCGCAACGGATATGGTGGATTTAGAACTCATCTCCACGGAATTCGAGCTCGGGAAACCGTTTAAACCATTCGATCAGTTGATGGGCGTATTACCCGCCGCTTCCGCGCACGCCTTACCACCTGCTTTTTACCCGTTAATGGCGGATGAGGACAGTCCAATCATTGATTTCTACCCGAAACATTTCGATTTGGACATGAACGGCAAACGCTTCGCCTGGCAAGCGGTGGCATTGTTACCTTGGATCGACGCCGACCGGTTACTCAAGGAAACCAGAAACTTAGATTGCACGTTAACGCCGGAGGAGGCAAATCGAAACATGATCAACATCGAGCTCTTATATGCGCATGAACAACTCCCGATTACCAAGTGCATGTTGAAAGTCGCCGCCGTTGCATCGAAAATCGACGACGAGGACATTCGCGAAAAGTGTGCGCTCAAAATTCCTGCTAAAGATGCAAACGGCACTTGTGGTGAAGTATTGCCGTTGAAAGTTTCCGATACCGACTGTTGCCCGAAACTCATCGAGTCACCGATGATGAGCGAGGAGAATATCAATAATAATAGGGTTGTTTGCGCGCGCTTTCGATTAGGAAGGACGAAAGTGCCACCGAGATTGTTGGAGGGTACGGTTTTGCCGAAACCAGTATTAGACCAAAGCGATCTACCCCCACCACCAAAATTATTCATAGAAGATTCTCGCCTGCGCACGGACTTCGCGAGAATGAATGGGAACTCTGCCGGTTTGAACGATGCCGGTAAACGCATCCTGATGCAGTCTTTGCAGATGCAACAACGAGGTGGAGGAGTGAGAGGAGGAATGCCTCAAGCGATGATGATGCCAGTGCAACAAGGCGCGTATCAGCAACCACCTCCGCAATATTATCAGCAATTGCCACCAAATTTGACATACGCACAACCACCACATCTACAATCGGGTGCAACGGGTGGGGGATACTATCAGCAACCGCCTCCCGGAGGAGGATCCGGCTATTCGCCCGGCGGGAATAGATTTGCAGCTTTAAGAAGACCTCCGCCTCCTCCGCCTCCACCCGGTGGTGGACAGTAATAGAACGCATACGTGTAGTATGTGCGACGTGTTTATTCGTTTATCATAGCAGTAGCTTAAAATATTGAACCATTAGATGCATCGCGCGTGTTGATTTTGTGTTGATATATATCTTTGTATGTAGACGGGTTAAAAAAATCTTGTTGAAAACTCATTTGAAATCCCCTCAATTCCCCTATTCTCAAAGAGCAAACGCCTTTTGAAAACACACGCATGCGTTACGTTTCCACCCGGGGCGGGAGTCCAAAATGCTCCTTACTCGCCGCCTCTTTGCTCAACCTTCCGAACGACGGAGGCTTGTTTGTCCCGCAGACGATCCCAAAGGTCACTCCGGTGCAACTGAAACGGTTTCGCAGTTTGGGATTTCAGGATTTAGCGTTCGAGATTCTCCGTTTGTTTATAACAGAAACGGACGTTCCGAAGGAGAAGTTGCGAACGATCTTGAGGAAGTGCTACAAAGGATTCGATGAGAGCGATGTGGTCGTTCCTTTGGTCGTGCTGGATGAAGAAGATGATACCGATGACAGTAAAAAGAATAAATCGAAAGTGCAAATTCACGTCGCTGAGTTATTCCACGGTCCAACTCTCTCTGTGAAAGATGTTTCGCTCGCATTCGCGGTGCAAATGATTGAGTATTTTTTAACGAAAAAACACGAACGAGCGAACGTAATCGTAGTGACGACTGGAGATACTGGACCGGCAACTTTAGATGCGATCGAAAAGTTTGGGAACAATCGCATTGATTGTTGGTGTCTCTACCCGAGCGGGAAGATTTCAAAAGCGCAGGAAAGACAGATGACGACGAAAAGAGGAGAGAACGTCAGCGCGATTGAAGTCAAAGAGTGCGAACGAGGGTGCGATGACATCGACGACGTGTGCGCGAATATTTTCAAGGACGAAGAGTTTGTGCAAAGGAACGGAATCACGTCGTTGAATAGCTGTAACATTTTGAGGATTTTAGCGCAACTGCCACATTTTTTTTGGTGTTATTTTAGAACCATGCACGGAAAGACGACTGAGGAGGATATTGAAAATCACACGATGACATGCGTGGTGCCAACTGGAGCGATGGGTCACGCGTTTACCGCGCAGTTGGCTCGAGAGATGGGTTTGCCAATGACCGAAGTTGTTTTAGCGACCAATGCGAATGGAGCTATTCATGAGATTGCGATGACTGGTGAGATTGTGAAAAAGAGCAAAGCGGAAGAGACTTTTGCCTCGGCCATGGATTGCGTGATGCCTTATAACTTGTGGAGACCTTTATACTACTGCGCAGAAGAAGATACGGAGATTTTACGGAGGATTCAAGACACGTACGAGTTTTATGGACACGCGACGTTACCGAAGAAAGTCTTGCGCAATTTTAGAGAGACGTTTTTAACCGCGGAGGTGTCTGATTACGATACATTGAGAAGCATGAAATATAACTTTAACGTGCATAAGTACTTGCCGTGTCCGCACACGGCAGTTGCTTTACACGCGGCACGGGAAATGGGTTTGAATAACCACGAAGGGGAGAATGCTCTCGTCGTTCTCGCTACAGCTCATCCGGCCAAGTTCACAGATGCAGTTCAAACGGCATTCGACTTCGAAGCGAGTGACGTTCCTAGAATGGCGAAACATAAAATCATCGAAGATGCGAAAATGTCTTTTCAACGTAAACGGGAAACTAACTTGGAAAATTTAGAAATTGCTTTGCGAACCGATATCGAGACGACGTCTCGAGCCAGACGTGGCAAGTACGTAAATTTGACGAAAGAGAGAGCGGCTGGAGTTCTACACAAGAAATATTTGAGAGGCAACGAACCCGCCATTCCCGCGTTTGCTGTCAGTAGTCAAGAACACCGTCCGAGCAGTAGCAGTCAAATGGGTGAAATTCGTTCCTCGCCGTCTCCAAAGAACGCTCCTGCCGCGAGTAGCACTCGCATCGAAGACCAAGACGAAGGGGAAGTCGAATCCAAAAATCCATCCAAAACCAAGAAAGAACTCGAACAGGAACAGTTACAATGGAACAGATGGACTCGACGCTTCTCTTTTCTCGCCGCCATCATCTCCTTCGCGTTGGTCGTCCGCGATCCGAACCGCCAACGTGACATTCCGTTCGTCGACGGGTTCGGTAAAAAAGCCGCGTCTTTCATCGAAGCGAAGAAGAAAGAGATTGCATCGCGCATCGAAAAGAAGAGAGAGGAAAAGAGGTTGAGCGCGTTGGCCATACCTAGCGTATACATCAGAGAGCGAGTCGGTAAAGCTCGACCGGCGAATCCCGCCTTCGATGTTGCTCGGTAGTACGTAGTAAAATGCCGCTCATTTTTTAGGTCGTTTGCATCATCATCCCTCACATCAAATCCGCTCTTTTGTTTCCGCATTGTGAAAGGAGGGGATACCACCACACGCTTTGCTTTTTACCATCCGGTCGTCGTCGTCCTAAAAGTCGGCATAAAAGTCGGCATAAAAAGACGACCGTCGTCACGCGTTCTTCCGCGAAAGGAAAAGGATTTACACGCGTCGTCGTCGTCGTTTACGTCGTTCCTACTCGAGCGTCTCGATTGCAAAACGAGAAAGAGAAGACCGATGGCAACAAAACGCCGGCGGGATGACTCGTCGTCCGAAACGTCCTCGTCTGAAACGTCCTCGTCCTCAAAGTCGTCGACATCGAGAAGAAGACGCAACAAAAAAAGTCGAACGACGACAACGACTTTGCGAAAAGAAGAAAAACGACGGGGCAGAAAACGGGAGAGAGATGGTGATGATTTTGTCGAAGGGCTGACCAACGCAAAGCTTCTCGACGCGAGGAAAAAGCTGCTGAAGAAAATCAGAGATTTCGAACGCGCGCACGAAAGAGCGAAGGATATTATGAGTCGCGTAAAAGAGAGGAGTAGTGGTAGTCATCATCATCATCATCATCATCGAGAAGAAGAAGAAGAAAACGCACGACCTCATCAGAGAGAATACGATGGACCGATGGATAGAGATCGCGCCGCGATGATGATGCCGGCGACGAACGAATGGATGAGAGAGAAGGAAGAGAGAGCGAGGGAAAAGGTGGAGAAGGAAGTATTCGCCCCACCACCGGCGCCGAAGAGAAGAAAAGTCGGCGAAAACGCAAAAGACGAGGAGGCAGAAGAAGGGGAGGTGAAGAAGGAACAGAAAAAATTCGTGCCGCCTCCCGGGGAGATGACGATGAAAGCGGCGCCATACTTGCCGCCGCCGAAACTAAAGGCGGCGAAGACGTGGAAGAGACCACCAGTTGTCCCGAATAGAAATAAAGTCGAAGGACCGAAAATACCTGAAATTGGGAAAAGTGGGTTCACGAGGCAACGCTCGGTGTCTCCCGGTATACACGCGAAAGATTTAGCGCCGTGGACGATGAGCGCGCACGCGAAGAAACCAACGACGGAAGAAGAAGAAGAAGAAGAAGCGGACAAAGAAAAGCCAAAGAACGTCCCACCCGCGCCGGTGAGAACGCGTGCGACCAGATCTGCATCTCCTTCCCCGGTGCTCCCAAAACCTATCCCCGCCGCGCCTGAATCCAGACGCCGCTCGTCGCGTCGCTCCAAAAGCGCCTCGGTCGAACCCGTCGACCCTTCGACGCTCGGCGAAAAAGAACAACGCCCCCCGACGAGACGAAAAGCCGCCGCCGCCGCCGCGAGCGCGCTCACCGTCAGAGAACTCAAAGACATCTTAGCGAAGAAAGGCTTGCGTACCGACGGGTTAAAAGCCGATTTAGTCGAGCGCGTTGCATCGCTCGAAGAGAACTACTAGAGCCCTCCTCCTCCGCGGTGTTGTAAAGTCGTAGTAAACAACAACTACGTTCGTTCGTTCGATCGACGCATAGTATTAGTATTACTACACGCACTACGTTCGTTCGATCGACGCGTATTATTAGTATTTTATTATTATTTTTCTTTCAAAAACTCCCCATTATTATTAAAAGTTCGTCTCCGATTCAAAGACATTCTTCTTCCCTTTTTTCTCGAAGACGTCGCGTCTGTTTTGCGACGATTCGCAACAAAGTGTTGTTGTCGCGAAGAAGAAGAAGAAGAAGAAGAAGAGACTACGTACTACATCGTAGTGCGAAGATGTCGTCTTCGATCGCGCCTTTGGTCTCGGTCTCTGGATACACCGGGAAAGTGTTGCGCATCGGGCGCGCGTTTAACCCGTTTAAAAAGAAGAAGAAGAAGATGATGATGTGCGAAGAAGGTGGGGAAGACGACGACGACGAAGAAGAAGAAGAAGACGAAGACGACATCCAAGGGATGGCGACGGACTCGGAGGACGACCTGTTCCTGAACGCGACGGAGGCGGACCGGAAACACGACACCCCCCCGGAGACGACGAGGAAAGGAGGAGGCAACGATCGAGAAGAAGAAGAAGAAGGGGCTCCTCA
>Ga0066856_10000940_pt1 | contig 11156 bp, 9 predicted proteins | sample ETNtaG_5_FD_65605 | JGI IMG/M metagenome (GOLD analysis project Ga0066856, IMG submission 65605) | Marine microbial and viral communities from oxygen minimum zone, Eastern Pacific Ocean - ETNP201406SV205 | ecosystem: Environmental > Aquatic > Marine > Oceanic | place: Pacific Ocean: Eastern...
AGGTTAGCGATTCGTTAGGTAGTAAAGCTTGTGCGTTGTTCAGTACTTCCATAGGTCCTTCCCCACTTCCTCCGCCGAATCCATTTTCAGTATTGACGATTACGCAACCGCTCCAAGAGTTCTTGAAGCTCCCAGCTGACCAACAAATGGCTATCCTCCCTACCCCGTAAAGATGGGGTGCTAGAGGGCATGCGTTTACAAAGGGTTTAAGATCAGGTGTTATGTTGTTCTAATAAGGCACAATCAAGTCAGTGGTCGAAAACAACTGTTCGGTCATCAAGGAGGAATGCCCGACCACTTGCATGTGCTTCCACGGCACGAGAAAGCACACGTCGTTCGATTTCGCGTCCTTTTTGTTCCATTGATTCCGGAGTGTCGTTGTGAGTGACTCTTGCAATGTCTTGAGCTAAAATGGGGCCTTCATCAAGTTCAGGGGTAACATAATGCGCCGTTGCCCCTATGAGTTTGACACCTCGTTCCCATGCTTGATGATACGGTCGTGCTCCCCGGAAACTTGGAAGAAACGAATGGTGGATGTTAATTATTCGCCCTTTAAGTTCGTTACAAATATTTTCGCTGAGTATTTGCATGTAACGGGCAAGCACTACGAAGTCAATATCATACTTTTCGATGATTGAAAGAAGCTCTCTCTCAGCTTCCTCTCGCGTTTGAGGCGTAACCGGAATATATTGGAACGTTGCACCGTTATCTTCGGCTTGCTCTCTTAGGTCTTCATGATTGGAAACAATCACAGGTATCTCTATTGCAAGTTCGCCAGTCCGTTTTTTGTAGAAGAGATCAAGGAGACAGTGGTCGTATTGTGAAACCATGATAAGTACATTTGGGAGTTTGCTTTCCTCGCGTAACGTGAAATCAGCTGAAAATTCTGCTGCGACTTCATCCAGTGCGCTTATGATGGTGTCGGAAGCAACTCCATCAATTTCAAAGCATGTTCGCATACAGAAGGTATCAGATTTAAGTTCCGTGCACTGAGCGTTCTCAAGGATGTTGCCGCCTTTTTCAAATAGTCGGTGACTTACGGTACCGAGAATTCCTTTTTGATCAGGGCAAGACAATGTGAGAATATAGCGATCCATATCTTTATGTTACGGATTTAATGACTGCAATAGCTACCTGCATTGCGAGAAGCTACTCATTGTTTAGCTAAAGCTCAAAGTCTTTCAAAGTGCTTTCTAGCTTTTGCTAACGCATTTATTTGCTTTTAATATTTACCATCATGATGTTGGATTTGAGGTTTAGCTCATGATTGCTCTTCAGGAGAGACAATATGATGTCGTGGTAGTGGGGTCTGGCATAGGAGGACTCTCAGCTGCGATCCGTGCCCGTAGTTTAGGCGCTTCAGTATGCATAGTTGAAAAGTCACCTCATCTTGGCGGTGCAACTGCATGGTCTGGTGGTCAAGTTTGGGTTGGCGCAAACCACGTCTCCAAGAGAATGGGAATTGAAGATTCAATTGAAGAAACACTTCAATATGTCAGTTCCATTGCTGATAGTCACCCAGAACTCTTTGATGCCCTTCTAGCTACCGAATGGATTCAGGGAGCAGTAGAGGCAGCGGAGTGGTTTGAAAAGGAAGGTGTTATCAAATGGCGTCTAATACCAAACTACGAAGACTACTATTACCCTGATGCGCCTGGTTCTAAAGCAACTGGTCGATACCTTACTGGAGAACCAATAGATGGAGGCATGCTTGGCGAAAGCAGAAAACTTCTGGTTGATGCTCCTCATTGGCCGATAGGAATAACCTACGAGGAAATGTTTGAATGGGGAGGAGTTTCAGCTCGCGACCGGTGGGATAGAGGCGTTATGGACCGTCGAAAAGTTTCTGATACTTTGACATTTGGTCAAGGAATAGCTGCATGGTTCGTAAAGAGTGTTTTTGAAAGGTCTATTGATGTATTTACTGAACAGCCGGTAACAAGCATTCTCACAGAAAGTAGAGGTGTTATAGGGGTTCGTTCTGAAGCTCCCTCAGGAACCACAGATTTCTATGGTCAGGTTATATTAGCAACCGGTTCGCATGATTGGTCATTTGAACTTAGCGAACGTTTTATTGGAATTCCGCTTGAACACGGTGGAAGTTTAGCTCCGTTATCAATAGCGGGGGACGGAATAAGTCTTGGTATGCAGGTAGGAGCAGAGGTTGCTGCTGTACCTGCAACAGCAGCCCCTATAACTCCTGGCTACAGATTGCCGGAACCAGTATTTGAGCAGGATTCAGGATTTAGAGGCTGTTATGAGCACTGCATGCCACACACGATATTAGTCAACAAGGAAGGAGAAAGATTTTGTGATGACTCATTTCACCCCGATGTTATAGCTGGGGCTATGCGTGAGAACAAGGATGGCTTCAAACCAAATCTTCCTTTCTTTATGATTTGGGACGAATGGCATCATATGCGATACGGATTAGGTATCACCGGTCCGGGTGAACCTTATGTTGAAGGCCTTGTGACTTCTGCTTCAACAATAAGAGATCTCGCTAATAATTTAGGTATTGATCCGACCGGTTTAGAGAAAACCATTTTTGAATACAACCATCATGCGATAGAGGGTAACGACCCCCATTTCGGTCGAGGAACTAATGCATCGGTTCGAACGTTCAGAGGAGATGGAGATCACAAACCTAACCCGAATGTAGGGCCTTTGACGGATGCGCCTTTCCACGGAATGAAAATGAGTTTATTAAATACTGGGATAGCTGCCGGAGGTTTAGTTACAGGAGAATCTGGAAAAGTATTAGACCAGGATGGAAACCATATAAGGGGTTTATTTGCTGTTGGCGAGTGCGTTACACGAACAACGGGTGGAGGAGCAGGTTACAACAGCGGTTACTCACTTTGTAGGGCCATGACTTTCGGATATCTGGCAGCAAGCGAAATCCTCTCCTGAGATGAACGAGGCCTCCCTACAGAGCTGGGTTGATGAGACGTTGACAACTTCGTTGCTCGTGCAAGTCGCAGGCGAGTCCATAATTGAGATTAATAGCCCGATAAGTGCTTCGGGCTGGATCGGTTTTGACGGGGCACTGAACATCGGCGAAGCGGAAGGCGGAGTTGGCCTTCCATTTAAACCGCTTCCGGATGGCAGAATGCAACACGACATAGCCTCTAGCCAGAAGAACATTATTTCCGTTCTTATCGCTATCGCCGCCGAGCGAGGTCTATTAACCTTTAATGACCCTGTCTCTAAGCATCTTGATCAAGGATGGAGTCAATCGGCTCCAAAGGAAGAAGCCGCCATCACGATCTGGCATCTGCTGACGATGACATCGGGGCTAGGTGATGATATGTCGTATGTCGCCCCGCCGGGGACGGTTTGGCGTTATAACGTCGGCCCAGCATGGCATCAACTCAAACCACTTCTTGAAGCTGCATCGGAACAAACGCTCCAAGACCTCACCGACGAATGGTTAGCTGAACCACTAGGTATGGAGGAATCAATCTGGATTGAACGACCAGGAATGAACTATCTCAATGGCAGACCGTTTGAAGCTTTACTCACCTCAGCTCGTGACCTAGCCCGATTCGGGAACATGATACTGAACAAAGGGACGCTAGCTGGCCGTCAGATCCTCAGAACAGAGTCCATGACCGAACTTCTCACGCCGTCTCAGGAGCTAAACCGTGCTTACGGCCTGCTTTGGTGGTTGAACGGCCAGCGACCCATTCGCCTACCTTTAGAAGAAGACCCTATCGATAGTATCCTGATTCCCAGCGCCCCTTCCGACACAGTTGCTGCCCTTGGTGCTTTAGGCCAGTTCTGCCTAATAACTCCAAGTCGTCAAACAGTTGTGGTTCGTCTCGGTTCAGCACTGGTAGGTGACGCGATCGGTCTCGATATCACGTTTAAGATCTGGCAATTCCTCAACCAAAATCTGTTTAATAACTAACTTTCTCTAGAGACCTTATTCCTGAACATAAACTCGAGCTAGCGTCCCCAAAAGTGAAGCTACATAGAAGTCCCTTGAGAAACCCGGCGAACTGAACATCCCAAGTGATGCTGATCCAGAGGCAACACGAGAAAGCTCCTCTCCTGTCTCGATATTTACGACTACTGCTTCTGCTTTTGTTCTCTCACCACCGAAATGGGGGGGAAGTTCAGCGTCTTCAATAATTAACTCTCCGGTATCTTTGAAAACCATCATTTGGAGATAATTATGAGCTTCAATCCTCCAAATCTGCTCAGCCTCACCTCCAGTGGGACAGTAGTGACCGACAACCCCTCCGTTGAACGAGTCATAATGAACAAGTATTTTTCGAGTCGGGTCAAAAAGTGGAGGTCCAGGATTCCAAGCAAAAGGGGATCTATGGTTTTCGAAAACAAGATTTTCATTCTCGTCTGTAAGGCTAAAACCAAAGGCTCGTTGTTCTGCTGTTCCTGGTCTCATCCATCCCGGAGGACGACCCATGTCCATCAGCCAGATCCTGTTATCACCAATGGTCGTATCCCATGCATCAGATTGTGCTTCCCCAGCGATTTCATATGACCTTTTCCATGAGTCAACAACTAATTTAGAATTCATGTAATTCAAACGGATAATGTCTTTTTCCGTAGTTGTGTATATAAATTCTGCATCCTCTGATCTATCAGATGAGAAGCGACCCATACAACGTGTATCGAGAAGCACTGGGTCGCCCAAAATATTTAAATTTTCTGGGTCGATAATTAAAAAACATGCAGAATCATCTTCTCGGAATCCGAGGTTTCTGGTGACTAGATTTCCGTCAGACATAATCACGAGTCCGTTGAAAGGGCCATCAAAAGGGAGTTCTCTCTCAGCGATGACGTTGCATTGATCGTCAAAGCGGAAAATATATCTTCCGTTGACAGCGTATAGGTCGCCATTTTGATGAGCGACAATAGCTCCACACCAAAGCCATCCCCCACTCGGCAGGTCCTTCGAACGGTTGAGTGTTTCAAGGCTTATAGGATCTATTCGCTCTACCCATCCATGCGAGGAAGTCTTTCTGAAATGAGGGGGGAACTCTCCGGGAAGTAGACCTCCGCCGCAGAGAAGATAAAGTTCTCCTGGGTTTCGCTGAACAGTCATCACCGCCCAGCCACCTGTTTCTCTAATTGTTGAGTCAAGTGATTCTCCTTGCGCAAGGTTCAAACCAGGAGAAGCTGCAACCTTTTGTCTTCTCGGGCCCCCTGACTCTGCAGGCCAAGGGGAAGGCCAATACCCACTCAAGTCAACATCAGAATCTAAGTGCACCATATCGGTATTGTACATAGTCTGCTTGTTCTAAAGAACTCGGACATAAGCCCGCTAGCGCCTCTAGTACCTCAACACGTAAATAAAAGTAGAAAACCCCCTCGCTTGGAGGGGGCTTACTAAGGGGGGTACTATTAAATTAATCCGTAGTTCATCTGGAGTAAAGCGATGTGACAACACTCACACAGTTAGCTAGTCATTCCGGATTTTATGTAAGATAGATATATGAGCACAGACACAGCACACCTTCAAACTCTCGCTTTGGTTCCATGAGTGGGGTAAAAGTATGGATAGATCAGGATCTTTGTACCGGTGACGGTATCTGCGAGGAGGTCGCTCCAGCTATTTTCTTTGGAGCTGAAGATGGCCTCTACTACGTAAGAGAAGCAAACACGGAGGTTCCTGCAGAACCAACGCACAGTTTCCACGAACCCGTTGATGTTCCAGACAATCTTTTGGAAGCAACAATTGAAGCAGCTGAGGAATGCCCTGGAGAATGCATCTTTCTTGATGTTGATTAGTCACTAGTGATGAAGAAGCGCTGAATCGCCTCACAAGCTAGACAAGAAGAATATGGGGATTAAGGAAAAATGCAAAAAACGCATTTTTGCTTTTGCTAAAATCTATTCGATCCTAAACTAAGGAATGAATAAAAGGATCGCTTTTGGCATTATTACAGTCGTTATTCTGATAAACGGTTTTGTAGCTTGCGGAGAATCATCACAAGTTGATATGCCCACCCCCAAAGCGGCACCCAGCACTGAGGAAATCCCAAAGGACGTTACTGAACCAGTTCGTAGCGCCAGTCAGTTTGACGAGTCGACGGATACCCTCCTGCCGATATCACAGATCTCGATTATTTTGGATGGCGCAATCAATCCAGACGAATTCTCATATCAGCGTGAATGGATGCCCGCATCAATGACTGTGATTACGAATGGTATCGTTGCCCATGAAGGGCGTGCAGGAATTCACGTTCGAGGGAACACGTCTCGGGATTTTGATAAGAAGTCATATGCTCTGGAAACATGGGACGAGAATGATGAAGATTTAGATGTAGCTCTACTTGGTTTGCCCGCTGAAGAGGACTGGATACTTCACGGACCATTCTCTGATAAGACCCTGATTCGAAACTACCTGATCTATCAACTTAGCCGTGATATCGGTCGGTATGCTGCCCGCACTCAATTCATTGAATTGGATATAAATGGTGATTACAGGGGCGTTTATGCGTTAATGGAAAAAATTAAACGCGACGATGTGCGAGTGGCGCTGCCTGAGGGGGCTGCACTATTAAAGCGTGACTGGGTTGAAGGCGGGGACAAATTTATTCAGACAGCAGCATGTCAAGATGAACTGAAGGTGGAGTGGGCCAATGACATTAACGAAGTAGTCACTCGACTGGACTTGATTGAGGCCGAACTCCTTATCGGGGACTTCAGCTCTATTGATCTTGACAGCTTTATTGATCATATGCTGCTGGTTGAGATCGGTCGTAACGTAGATGGATATGTGCTCAGCACATGGATTACATTATCCGAAAATGATGTTCTCGGGATGGGACCTGTGTGGGATTACAACGGCGCCCTCGGAAATGCCTCCTATTTTGAGGCGTGGCAGACAGATGGCTGGCACTACCAGAATCCAGAATTTCCAGGAGATAACCCAAATGGGTTCTGCTGGTATGAAGCTCTATTGGAAAGCTCAACTTTCTTAGATCTGCGTCGAGAACGTTGGCGAATGCATCGATCAGGGCCATGGTCTGATACTGCTATTGAAAGTCGAATTGACGGAGCAATCGCCACTATTGAGCCTTCGATTGAGAGAAATTTTGAACGATGGCCCCTTCTAGGTGAAGTTATCTGGCCTAATGACCTAGGCGCCGAGGACAGAAAGACGTATGCGGAAGAAGTGTCCTACCTGAAGTCCTGGGTTAAACAACGCTCAGCTTGGATGGATCTCACCCTTTCCAACTAGTAGCGCTAGCGAATATATGTTGAGACTACCTCCAGGTGAGAGGTTTGAGGAAAAAGGTCTAGTACCAATACCTCATCTAACTTGAATCCGGTATCAACCATGCGATTTGCGTCTCGAGCCGCAGCTGCAGCGTCACAACTGATGAGAATAATGAATTCTGCCTCAGTATCCCAAATAATATGGGGCACTGTTTTACTCATTCCAGATCGTGAAGGGTTCGCAATAACGAAATCATGAGGCGTAACGCCCCAATCCTCAACGCGTGAGCACACATGAACAGCTTCACTCCCTAAGTTATAGATCGCATCTTGTGATGCTGAAATACTTTGCTCTATCGCTGTGACTTGCCGACCAGATCCTACTGTTCCGGCGAAGATACCAACTCCTGAGTATAAATCCAGCATTGACGCTGATGAAGTCACGTTCTCATTTATGATTCCGTCTACAGTCCGCACCAATAGTTCACTACCTTGAGGAGATGCTTGAAAAAAAGACTGCGCTGAAACTCTCCAATCATTATCGTAAACTCGTTCAACGATGCTGGCTGATTCCCCTCTCTGTAGCTCCCCATAACTAATCACTTGGACACCTTCAAGGGTTTTAACTCCCCTCGACGTATTTGAAACAACCAGTAATGATTCCCCTGTATAGACACTCGTTCGAATAACTACCTCTTCGTTATCTCCGAAAAAACTTCCAGTCATTATCTCTTCAATACGCTCGTGGGCGATGGCGCAAGAATCTAAAGAGATGTGGTTATGGCTTCGGAAAGCCCGCATACCGGCTTTGCCATCATAGATTGAACATCGAATTGTTGTGCGGTACCTCACCGGCTCTACGGAGCCTCCGTAAACAACATTAACGTCTCTAAATTTGCCTATACGTTCAAAGGCTTCCTGAACGATCCGGAGTTTCATATGCTTTTGGAGCTCTTTATCTGCGTGTTGAAGAGTGCAACCTCCACAACCATCCTTAACATGACCACAGAAGGGGTCTGTCCGATGGCGATTTGGTTCCAGTACCGTAACAGCATTACCACGAAGAAATTTGGGTTTTTCTTCAGTTACAACAACGTTAACCTTTTCTCCTGGCAATGCGCCTCTGACGAAAATTGCCTTTCCGTCAGCACAGCGGCCTACACCATCGCCTTCTTTGGCTAAACCATCAATTACTGTGCGCATAGATTTCTAAGCGTACTAAATAAAAGTACTATCGCTATTGCGCCTTGGATTTATCAGTTCCGCTTATCTCATCCTCTAGCACGTCGATAACATGAACGATGCGAGTATATGACGGGTCAATAACTTCACGTTGGTGAAGAGTACTAAGATTATCCCAGATCAATAAATCACCGGGTTCCCATGCATGCCTATAGAAGCTACTCGTGCAATGGGATAGCAAGGACTCACTCAATAATTTTGCTTGTTCCTGATCCATGCCTGGAATTTGGTTAAAGAATCGACCACCAGGGCAATACAATGATTTTCTTCCTGTACGTGGATGAACTCTCACCAATGAATGCTCTGCTTGCGGAATTATGCCCCCAAATACATCTTCTCCTGGGTAGACGTGGTAGCCGCCTTGGGATTGAATCATTGTTAGATTTTCAATCTCAGTTTTTACCTTCTGCGAGAGAGAGTCGTATGCACATCTTGTATCTGCGAATAGCGTCGCTCCTCCGCCTTCAGGAGGTGTGGGGACTTCCCCATATAGAAGTGCAATAGAGGCAACTTGAGGAAGATAGGCAAGATTTGTATGCCAAGGAAGTTCGGCAGACGCTCCAAGGGAACCAAGTTCGTTGACATTTGAAAGAATTAGAATTTCATCTGTTTCAGGATGGTTTCTATCTTCTTTGCGAAAATATTTTGACAAGTTTTCCCCAAATATCTTTGCAATACTCCTTAAGGCACTTGCATCTAAATTTGGCAGTCCTCTGAATATTAAGAGCAGGTGATCCTCGAACAAGGCTTCCCTTATAAGTTCGTGGTGAGATATGTTTTCAGCATCAAACCCTTCAACAAAAGCTCCGATGCCATCTCCTGTCTCTGTGAAGGTAAGCACACCAGCATACTTTCATGAATTTTCTCATTAGTAAATAACGGTCGCAGGTTCAGTTGCCTAGACATGAACGATTGCATCAGACACTATTTGCATCAAGGAAGCGCAATTGCGATGTGATCATTTTTTTCTTATTCTGTTTCAATGACAGATGAGACAAAAATAGCCGCTTGGAAAGAGGAAATCCGCAATTTGCAGGATGCGTACTCCTTAGCTATGGACCATGGTGACTACCATTATTTTGATGAAATTTTTCTTGAAGATATACAAGCTGACTATGGAGTTGCTGGGACAGGAAATGGTTTGGCATCGCTCAAACAAATCTGTACTGAGGCACTAACTCCTCTTGATAGTGTTCAGCATATGAACGGGAACCATTGGGTTCGGTTTGGCGATGATTTTCTTTCTGCTCGTGGCGGTTGCTATTTTCGAGTGCATATGACTCGGAATGAAGCCGTTGGTGGAGCACACTTTGAAATGGGTGGCAAATATACCGATGAACTTGTCCTAATTGACACCGGTTGGCGGATCGCAAAGAGAAGAATCGATTTAATATGGAGTTCAGGAAATCCGGAAGTTAGATACCCAACTGTCACATAGCACCAAGCGTTAAGCTCTTTTAGCGTTTCTTGGGTTGGAGATGCGCTCGCCGCGCTTTTCTGTTCGGCTGACCTTTTCGGTTACCGTTATTGCTTTTCTTTGCCTTGTTTTGCTGACTTTTCTGGCTATTGCTATTGCTATTGCTATTGCTATTGCTATTGCTATTGCTAGATTTACGCTTTTGCTGAGGAGCATTGGTCTTTCGTGATTTGTGTTTTTTGTTCTGTGGGCGTTTCTTTGAAGATCCTTTACCATTCCTGTTCGCCGGTTTTTTCCCTTTGGGTTTTGAAGTTGTGCGGGACTCGTTCGCGCGTTTATGTTCGTATCTTGCCTTGTCTTGCCTTTGTTTTTGCGGTCGAACCTCGATGTCTGGTAATTCATCAGGGTTGATTTCACGAATTGATTCATTGATTCCTAGGCGCTTCTGAAGTTTCTTCGCATTTTTTTTCTGTTCAGGTTGAATAATTGAGAGAACAACCCCTTGACTTCCTGCTCTGGCTGTTCTACCTGATCTATGGATGTATGCTTTATGATCTTCTGGTGGGTCATAGTGCACCACGAGAACAACACCGTCAACATGAATGCCGCGTGCTGCTACATCTGTGGCAACAAGTGCCTGAACTTTACCGGTGCTGAAATTTTTAAGCGCTCTCTTTCTTTGGTGTTGACTTTTCCCTCCGTGAATAGGTTCTGATTCGATATCTAACCTTTTCAGTTGCTTGACTAAACGGTCAGCGCCATGGCGGGTTCGGCAAAAAATAATTGCTGGCCAGGTTGAGTTGACTGCTTTAGCGACAAGTTCGGGTTTCTCTGCCTTCTTCGCTATTGCATAAGTGTGGTCAGCGTTCTTAATGTCTGGGGTCTTTTCCCCTATTTCCCTTGTCACTGGATTGCGTTGATAATGTTTTTTGAGTTTTGCTACATCGTGGTCGAGTGTTGCTGAGAAGAGAATGGTTTGTCGATCCTTGGAGGTTTGGTCAAGGATTCGTTTCACAGCTGGCATGAAGCCCATGTCTGCCATTCGGTCCGCTTCGTCAATTACTACTTGTTTCACATCTTCTAAAGTCAATTCACCTTGTTCTATCAGGTCTTCAAGCCGGCCTGGGCATGCAACGAGTATGTCGACGCCTTTTGCTAATGCTTTACGCTGCGGTCCGTAGCTGACCCCTCCGTACACGACTGAAACGATTCTCTTTCCACTAAATGCTCGCAGTTCCTTACAAATCTGGTCTGCTAATTCTCTTGTCGGGGCAAGGATGAGGCTTTGAGGTTTCCGTGGTTT
>Ga0066856_10000941_pt1 | contig 11146 bp, 8 predicted proteins | sample ETNtaG_5_FD_65605 | JGI IMG/M metagenome (GOLD analysis project Ga0066856, IMG submission 65605) | Marine microbial and viral communities from oxygen minimum zone, Eastern Pacific Ocean - ETNP201406SV205 | ecosystem: Environmental > Aquatic > Marine > Oceanic | place: Pacific Ocean: Eastern...
GATGCACAAACTATTGTTGGTGAACTTCCACGCGCCTTGGTGCAGGCATTGTCAAGCGTTTGCGCCCATTTGGGAACACGCGGCCGAGATGACGAAATTAGAGTTGAGACGCGTCGGCAAACCGAGGCTGACGTTGGGCCTCGCGAGCGTCGACTGCACCGCGAGCGACAACGTCGCGTTGTGCGACAAATTGCACATTCAAGCGTACCCGAACGTGCGGATTTATCGCGCGGGATCGTTACATCCGTCGAAACGAGCGCACGCATCCGAAGACTCGTTTCAATACGAGGTTTACCATGGCTCACGGAACGCCGAATCGCTCGCAAAGTTCGCAGACTCGTTACTCCGAGAGATCGAATCCGCCGAAGACGATGGATCATTTTCGCCCAACGTCGGGCACGATGGCGACGGCGACGGGCGCGTCGACTCCGCGCTGCGGTCGCCTGGATGCTCTGTGAATGGAAATTTTCACGTCAACAGAGTGCCCGGGGCGTTCTATTTCGTCCCGCGCTCGCGCGCGCACTCCATCGCGGACGTGGACATGACGCACGTCATCAAGCATTTATCGTTCGGTCAACACGTTCCCGGACGTCCGAGTTTCGTGCCTCGGCATCTCAGCAAAGCGTGGCGGTTGGTCCCGCGAGACCTGGGCGGACGCTTCGCGAGCACGGGCATCGGCTTTACGCAGTTTAACGCGGACGAGACGCGACGCACCGCGTTCGAGCATTACATGCACGTCATTCCGCGAACGTTCGCGCCGATCGGAGAGTCCCCGATACAGGTATACGAGTACACCTTTTCGAGCAATTCGTTTACAATACGCGACAACGCCGAGGAGCGAGAGACGATGTTTTACGAGAGCGACGGCGTGGACGATGAGTTTCGCCGACCGACGGGACCGGTGGTGAAATTTTCATACGACACGTCGCCGATGAGCGTCGTGACTCGAGAGACTCGCAAACCACTCTTGGAATGGCTTTTGGGATGCGCGGCGATTCTCGGCGGATTGCTCACGTGTAGCTGCGCCGCCGAGAAAATCTTCACCGCGGCGTCGCGCGAGTTCAAACGCCGAATCGGTAAATTCCACTAGCGCGGCTTTTGCGGCTCCCCCGGACCGTCCGGAATCGCGCGCAAGCACTGCACGAAATCGGCTCCGATGTGAGCGTTCGCGCACAGGACGCGCCTGGCGTACGGGTCGAACTCGCCCCCCGACGGATCGACGACGACGCCTCCCGCCTCGCGCACGATGACCGCGCCGGCGACGCAATCCCAGGGTCCACCGAATCCAATCTCAAAGAAACCATCCAATCGTCCCATGGCCACTCCGCACATGTTCATCGCGCACGATCCCGAACACCGAACGCTCCTCGAATGCTCCACCAACGCGCGCACGCGTCCCATCACCGCGTCCACCGTCGCCGCGTCTCGATGCACGCCAATCTCCGTCCCGATCAACGATCGCCCCAACGCCTCCGTCTCGCTGCACCGAATCACCTCCCCGTTCAAACGCGCCCCACCCCCTCTCACCGCGGTGAACATCTCGTTCGTCACCGGATTAAACACGACCCCCACCGCCGGCGCGCCTCCCGCGCGCAGCCCCACGCTCACGCAACTCCACGGAAACCCGTGCACGAAATTCGTCGTCCCATCCAACGGATCGACGTACCAACACCTCGACGACGTCGTTCGCTTCACTTCCGCCTCCCCACTCGCGCCGTGCGTCTCCTCACCGACGACGTCATCGTCCGGAAAGGCTTTCACGAGCGCACCGATGACGATGTCTTCGCACTTTTTATCCGTCTCGGTGACTAAATCCACCGCCCCTTTGTACTCCACCTCGGCGGACGTCGAGCGAGCGCCCGAGCGGGGCCACGCGGCGAGGATCTCGGCGCCGGCGCGACGCGCGGCGTCGACGGCGACGGCGAGTTCGCGCTCGAACGACGCCATGATGCAGACGAATGAATGCCCGGGCCCGCGCGTCAGAGTCTGGCGCGGCGTTCGGGGACGGTGTCGGATGCGTGCGAAGGCGAGCGCGGACGCGAGCGCGGACGCGAGGGCGGACGCGAGCGCGGACGCGGACGCGCTTCCCGCGGTGAAGACGGAGGCGGCGTTCGCGCGCGCGTTGCGCGAACACCGAACGGGACTGTTGGTGGTGAACTACGGCGCGGAGTGGTGCACGCACTGCGCGAAATTATCGCCGACGCTGCGTCGGTTGAGGCGCGAGTATGAGGGTGGGGACGACGGCGCGCGCGTGTCGTCGAGCGGTGGCTCCGGCGGGGGCGGGGTGGCGTTCGTGGACGCGGACGTGGATGGGTTGCCGTTCACGGCGCGAGAGGTGCGGTGGACGCCGACGGTGGCGTTTTATAGAAAAGGAAGGTTGGTGGACGAGTGCGTGCGGGCGAGGCCGACGCAGGTGAGCGATAGGACGTGGTTACACGCGGTGGAGGATCCGGATGAGGCGGCGGGGTGGCGATAGCGAGCGACGCGCGGTAGGTAGTCTATAGCTCGGCGCGCGCGTTTCGATGATGAAATGTTCAATCAACGTCTTCCTTCTTTGATCACGACTGCTACGGTTTTAATACTCGGCGAGCGCGGTCGCGCGCTCGGATTCGGGCATCGCGTCGCCTCTGAAGGCGACGGCGACGACGTCTTTCCCCGCCTCGAGCGTCCACGTCTCGGGCGCGCCCGCGGGGAGGACGGCGAGGGAGTCGCCGCCCGACCAAAAATCCTTCAAGAGATCAGACGCGAACGTTTCGCTCATCTCCTCTCCCTCGTCCGAATCGAAGAGCTCGGCGGTGAAATCGGCGTTCACGTCGAATTCACTCTTCATCTTAGCGCACGATTCCTTGACGCCTTCCCGAGCCGCGATTTTGAAGGACGTCTCGCCGCGCTCGGTGAGCGACGCGACGGCGCGTTGTGTCGACGTCATCGCCTCCAGGCGTTTCTTCTCTTGCTTCACCTGTTTCGTCAACTCGTATTTCGCCAACGTCTTTTGAATCGCGTTCTCAACCTTGATGAGGTACTCCATCGTGGCTGGAATGTTCGGGTTGCGATAGGATGTTTTTTGTTCCAATGTCGGAAGAATTTCCTTCGAGAGGACGTCGACAAACTTTTGACTCACGGCTCCGAGTCGATTCCCACCGCTTTGAAAGTCCTGCACGCTCTTCAGCGCTCTGCTCACGGGCGCGTGATACTTTTCGTTCATTTCGTGCACCTTCATCCAGTACTCTGGCGAAGGCTCGACGGCGCTTGCCCCCGTCGCCCGACGCTTGGCGGCGCGTTCGTCCTCATTGCTCCCGTCCGCGTCCTGCGCCATCAGACCCGTGACGAAACCTTGTAACTCGGCTCGCGCCGCCTTATCCTTGGCGTCCTTGACGCGATTATCCTCCAAACGTTTCGTGAGATGTTTGAACAACCACACGTCCAAATGGTCTCGCAGTTTCTCCTTGTAAATCTGCTGCTTCTCCGCCGTCGAAGCCGCCACAAAGTCCACCGCGAGCTGCGACTTGCCCGAATTATCCGTCAACCACTTCTTCAACACCTGCGACCGCAACTTATTTTGCTCCGCCCTGTCTTGAGCCTCGAAAAACTGTTTGCCCTCCTCGTACTCGGTTCCCGACGCCCCCGCCCCGACGTCCCGTCTCTCCTCCGCCTTCGGCGCCACCGGTTTCACCGGCGCCTGCGCCATGGTCAAACCCTGCGCCGCCATCGCCGCCTGCGCGCGATCCTTGATGATCTTCGCGCTCAGCGCCTCCACTTTATTCCGCAGTTTCGCCTCGTACGACTCTTTGTCCTTCGCCTTTGCGAAAATCTGTTGCTCCACGCTCCTCGCCACGATGGTCGCCTGTTTCAGCGTCGACTCATCGTACGGCGGGTCTCGCTTCATGAGCACCGTCGTCGACCTGCGCGCGTTCGTCGTCGTCAGTCGTGCGTCCCGATCGTGCGTCGTCCATCGAATAGATTCATGATCGATTCGATCCATCCATCCTCGTCGTCGCGTCGCGCACGCACAGTTCTTGCACCGCCGCGGTGCGGTCGACGCGCGCGCGCCAATCGTCATCCTCCGCCATCGCGCGCGTCGTCGCGTTCGTTCGTCGAGCGGCGCGACGACGAATGAAGGCGCGCGCGTCGAACATCGAATGCAGTGGGCGCGCCTCGCGGTATTACGCGTAACGCATTGATTGATTGATTACTACAAGTGTGCGAGTGGATGATGCCGACGTCGCGTCGATCGAGCGCTCGAGCGAGGCGATCACACGACGACGTCGGTGGTGCCGGCGGAAGGGACGCCCTCGGCGACGACGGAGAGTTTTCCGGGAACGTCGGCGGAGACGTCGACGACGGCGGTTTGGTCCTCGTTGACGTCTCCTCGGAGAATGGCTTGCGCGACGGCGGTCTCGAGGAGACTCTGCACGGCGCGCTTGACGGGACGAGCGCCAAAGGCTGGATCGTAACCGGTGTCGGATAAGAGGGCGACCGCGGCGGCGGAGGTTCGAAGTCGAATCTTGCGGTCGGCGAGACGCTCGCCGACGCGTTTGATTTGTTGTTCGACGATGGCGGTGACTTGATCCTTGGCCAAGGGATCGAACACGATCCACTCGTCGACGCGATTGATGAATTCGGGTCTGAAGTGGCCGCGAACAGCCTCCATGACGCGCTCGCGACGAGCCTCTTTCGTGCCGCCCGTCTCGCTCGTGTCGAGGACGAATTGACTGCCGATGTTCGACGTCATGATGAGAATGGTGTTTTTGAAGTTGATGAGCCTCCCTTGCGAATCCGTGACGCGGCCGTCGTCCAAAATTTGAAGCAAAACGTTGAACACGTCGCCGTGCGCCTTTTCCATCTCGTCGAAGAGAACCACGGAGTACGGTCGCCGACGCACCGCCTCGGTGAGTTGACCGCCCTCCTCAAAACCGACGTACCCCGGCGGCGCGCCGATGAGACGGCTCACCGAGTGTTTCTCCATGTATTCGCTCATATCGATGCGAATCATCGCCTCTTCGGTGTTGAACAAAAAGTTGGCGAGCGTCTTGCACAGTTCTGTCTTACCGACGCCCGTCGGACCGAGGAACATGAAGCTCGCGATTGGCCTGTTTGGGTCGGAGAGGCCCGCGCGAGAGCGTTGGATGGCTTCGCACACCGATTGCACCGCCTCGTCTTGACCCACGACGCGCTTGTGAAGCTCGGCGGGGAGATCGAGAAGTTTCTCGCGCTCGCCCTGTTGAAGCTTGGCGACGGGAATGCCGGTCCATTTCGATATGACGTCGGCGATGTCCGCCTCGGTGACTTCGTCGCGAAGCAACGTCGGTCCAGACGACGCGGCGAGTTCGAGAATTTCCTCCGCCTCCTCCAATTGACGCGAGTTTCATCAGCGTGCCGTACTTGAGCTCGGCCGCTTTGTTCAAATCGTACTCTCGCTCGGCGCGTTGAATGCTATTCGTCACCGAGTCGATTTCTTCCTTTAACGTTTGAATGGCGTTCAACTTGTTTTGTTCCGCTTGCCATTGATCGTTGAGAACGGTTTGCTTCGCCGTGAGCGCGTTCAAATCTTGCTCCAACTTGTGAAGCTTGGACTCAATCGAACGCGCGTCGCGAGACGCCCCCGGGCGCGACAGGGAAATCTTTTCCATTTGAAGTTTTAAGATTTCTCTGTCGATTTCGTCCAACACGGTGGGCTTGGACGTGATCTCCATCTTGAGCTTGGCGGCGGATTCATCGACGAGATCGATCGCCTTATCCGGCAAGAATCGATCGGCAATGTACCGATCGCTCAGCGTTGCCGCCTCGACGAGCGCTGAATCCGAGATGGAGACGCCGTGGTGAAGTTCGTAGCGTTCGCGCAAGCCGCGCAAAATCGAAATCGTCGCCTCGACGCTCGGCTGCTCCACCAAGACTTGTTGAAACCGACGCTCGAGCGCGGGATCCTTCTCGATATACGTCCTGTACTCATCGAGCGTCGTCGCGCCGATGCATCGCAACTCACCCCGACCGAGCATGGGCTTGAGTAAATTACCCGCGTCCATGCCGTTGCCGCCGCCGCCTCCGCCGGCGCCGACGACGGTGTGAATCTCGTCGATGAAAAGAATCGTCTTACCCATGGAATCCGCCACCTCCTTCATCACCGCCTTAAGTCTGTCCTCGAACTCACCGCGATATTTCGCGCCGGCGATGAGCAAACCCATGTCCAGAGACATGATTTTCACGTCTTGCAGAGACGTCGGGACGTCGCCGCCGACGACACGTTGCGCCAATCCCTCCGCCACCGCCGTCTTCCCCACCCCGGGCTCACCGATCAACACCGGATTATTCTTCGACCGTCGACTCAAAATCTGAATCGCCCGTCGAATCTCATCGTCTCTGCCGATGACCGGGTCCAATTTACCAAGTCTCGCCTCTTCGGTCAAGTCGCGCGAGTACTTTTTCAACGCCTCGTATTTACCCTCGGCGTCTTGATCGTTGACGTTCTCCCCTCGTCGAAGCGTGATGATGGCCGCCTCCAGATTGGCGTACGTCACGCCTAAATCCACCATTAACCCTTTCCCGAACCTCTCGTCTCGCGCGAGCGCCAACAACAGGTGTTCGACCGCGACGAATTCATCCGACATCGCCTTGGAAATTTCGCGCGCGTCGTCCACCAACGACTCCAAAAACCTCCCCAACACCTGTTGCGACGTCCCGCTCACCTGCGGCTGCCCCCCGATAAAATCTCGCGTCTTCTCCACGACGAGTTTCAAATCTTTCACACCAGCCTGCGCGAACACGCGCATCGCAAAGGAATCTTTTTGCGTCGTCAGCGCCTCGCACACGTGCTCCGTCTCCACGATTTGTTGTTTATTCTGTTTCGCCACCTCGGGCGCGCGCACGATGGCGTCCCACGCGCGCGACGTGAACTCGTTCTGCGAAATCTTCTTCCCGCTCTGCCCTCCTCCGTTTCCTCCCGCGTTCGCGCGCGTCACCACCCGCGCGCGAGACGTCAGCACCGCGGGCGGTCGCGTCATCTCATCACCGACGCGTTCGCGCGCGCGACGGTCGCGCGTTCGCGTCACCGTCGTCGCCGGCATCGCGCGCGTCCGCGTCCGCGTCGTCGTCGCCATCGCCGCCGACGCGCGCGCGCGCGAGGCGACGGTCGTCGTCATGGCGCTCGCGCGGCACTCTCTGGCGTCTCGCGCCCGAATGTCGACCGACGCCTCCCGTGGTCCTCGCGTGCGTCTGCGCGTCGACGAGACGCGAGCGATCGGTGAAACGAAACCGTCCGAGTCGGACGCGCGCGGGTCCGTGCCGCTCGAGACGCCGCTCGAGACGTTGGAGGAGGATGAGCTCGTGGTTGAATTAGTCGGGCCGAGGCGCGTTCGAGTGAGCGCGCGCGTGTGCGCCGCGCGAGCGGAATGGGACGCGAGAGATTGGATCGAACGGAGCGTGGGAATGCGTGAGATTTTAAACGCGTCGCTCGTCGGGGACGGCGAGGCGTGGGCGGTGGACACGGCGCCGGAACCGCCGGAGACGACGACGGGCTGCGCGCGAGACGTGGCGGAGCGCGCGCGCGAATTCGCGGCGAGCGGGTTCGTTCGGCCGCGCGCGGTCGAGGAAACGGATTTAGGGTTTTAGAAAGGCACGTTCCGTCGCGTTCGTCGCGCGGAGCGGGTGGTGACGCGATCGCCCGATCGAGGGCGAGAGACGAGACGAAGAGACGCCGTCGACGAGAATCCGGGACGCGTCAGAGCGCGCCGCTCGAGACGGCGAGATGCGCGGGCGCCGGCGCGCGCGGGTCGGCGCGGGCGCGGTGATGGTCGCGCTCGCGGTCCTGTCCACGGTCTCGAGAGGAGCGCACGCGATGTGGGGGCAGAAGTCGACGCGGGGACGCGGATCCGGGCGCGATCGGGTGTGCTTCATCGCGGCCACGGTGCCGTGGACCTTCGGGGCGTACCAGGCGCAGGCGTGGGGTCTGTCGAAAGCGTTCGCGGAGGATGGGTACGAGACGCTTTGGATGCCTCGCGCGCCCAAGGTGCGGTTGCCGGAGGGGTCGTACGCGACGTGGGAAGATGCGTACGGGCATTTCGAAGGAGGCGTGCGAAAACCGACCGAGACGGAGGCGGCGGGGATGAAACACCTGACGTTTTTGGGCGTACCGAACGTGCCGCATCCCATGGGGAGCAGGGCGCCGGATCTGTCGCTCACGATGAGACAACTGAACCAGGCGTCGAGCGAGCACGACTTGGACGCGATCATCCTCCTCGTCGACTTCGGGCAGGTGTACCCGGACGCGGACGCGTTTCGCGTGCCGACGGTGTTGTGGATGCCGTATCATCACGAACAACCGGATAATTCCGCGCTCTTGCTCTCGACGTACACGGGAATCGCCGCGTTGGCGGAGTCGACGAGACGCGCGGTGGAGCGCATGCAACCGCTCACTCGCACCATTCCACACTTTATCGACCGCGAGGCGTTGAATGCGCGCGCGAACGCGTTCGAGCGCGAGTTGCGAGCCGGCGGCGCGGATAAGGGATCGTTGCGAAGGGCGATTTTCGACTCGAAAAAGTTTGACAAGATGTTCGCGCGAACCATCGACGCCGTCGACGACGATACTTTTTTGGTCCTCATGCAGGGTGGAAACTACGAAAATGCGGACAGAAAAGGATGGTTGGCGTCGATCGAAGCGTTCGCGGCGTTCCAACGCGAGAATCCGGATTTGAAAACCCACCTGTGGATTCACTCCGTGGATAGCACGATGACGCAGGGGGATATGAATCACAACGCGCAGCCGCCAGTAGCCGTGGTTCGTACGGGCGTCAATCTGCGTTCATACCTCCAACTCGCCGGTATTCCATCGAACATGTACACGCTCGATGAAAACATGCACGATAGAGATTTCACGTCAGCCCTGAAGAGACACGCCGACGTGTGTTTGCACACGTCCAAAGCTGAAGGCTTTGGCATGGTGGTCCTGGAATGTCAGGCGCTCGGAACGCCCGTTGTGACCACCAACTACACCGCGATGCGTGATTACACGCGACTCGGCATTGCGGTGGAATCCGCCGCGCACGAACCGATCAACGGCGCAAAGTTTGCCGTTCCGGACTCGCGCGCGGCGGCGAAAGCGCTGCGAGACATAGCCGTCGGCGCCGCTTCGCTGCCGACTCGCGAGAGTATTTTCGATTGGATTGACACCGAATTTTCGCTGGATTCGGTGCGTAGAAAGTTTGTGTCGATTCTCGGTGACGCAAAATCAGAACACAAGAAGCGTAAAGCGTTGTTGGCGTCGGGTACATTCAAGAAGAAACCAATTTTCACCGTCACCACCGACGCGTACCCGCAGCTCGCGAGTTGGGATACACCCTGGACGCTCTACCATCATCCCGACGTCAAGGTCGATTACGAAAAATTACAGAAAGTATTGATCGACGCGTCGAAACATCATTACGCGTTCGCGATCGCGCAGACGACTCAAAATGGACGGATTCTTCCGCTCAACGTCGACGACGGCATTCACAACGTGAATCCTCACTACGTGGTCATCATGCGCACGTGGATGATGAGGCAGATGCAGGAAACGAATAGCTACGTTTGGTCGATATTTTGGCAATTGAGCAGCGCGTTTGAGGGACAGAGCGCGTTTTTACCCGTCCCCTCGGGTATGGCGGAGTTGAGCGATACAAATTCTCGCCGAGACGAGCTGTAATGTAACATTTTTAGTTTGTATTAATCGAAAGATCTACGTAGACGTCCTGCAGAGAATGTGTCTCTAATCTTGATGCTTATCGTCACCACTTATTGACACGCGTTTCTCGAAAGATTTCGATCGCGCAAAGGAGCGCTTCGAGCGAAGCGTGTTGAGCGTTGCCGTAAAATTTCCAATTGCCATGAGGACGAAGAGGATACCGGCGACGGAAGCTTGCCACTCACGCATGATGTGACTCTCTATTCGGTATGTCGTCAACACCACCCACAAAACACTCGCGCCGACGTACAGTTGCATCGCTTGTAAAGCGAACAAGAGCGGGTACAACAGCTTGAGCTGTCCGCCGGAGAGCTCAATCGAAGCCACATCCATGGGCGACGCTTTCCCCATCGCCACTCTCGTGTACATCCGGAACCGCTGATATCTATTTTGGGCCACCATGACGACCCCCTGACACGTGGTGAACAGTAAAAATCGCAGCGTGAACGCTTCGCACGCCGGGGAATCTAAATCCATCGTCAACACGCTCAACGCCATCGACGCCGAGAAGTAGTGGTGCATAATCCACCACGGACGAATCGTCGACCCGTTCACGCGAAGTATATTTTCTCTCAGCGCGAGAGCGGTGTAAAAGTATAAGAGCCACACCCAGTAGAGCTGCAGAGCGATCGGATAGAAGGCGCGCAGGTACCCGATTTGCGTAGCGTCCAACGCTCTCGGCTGCACGCGCTCCGAATATCCGAGCAAAAGCGCGAGAGGCGCCAGCACGTACACGATCGTGTTTCGATCGCGAAACTGATAATACTCCTCCTTCAAGCGCAATCTAGACTCCTGACGCACCGAGTTGATCTCCACGGCGCCACCGATGAAGAGTTTCAAAAAGCGCGAGTGCGTAATCGCGGGCTTCATGTACCCGTACAAGTCCCCTCCCGGTCCACCCCCCTGAAGCACTCGCCGCGCCGTGTACATTGAATTTCGAACCTCGGGCGTCAAGTACGTCGCGTCACCGCTCTTCGCCTTCGCCTCGTACTCCAACAGCGCGTCGTTGAGCGCGCTCAGTTCCAATTTCAACGACTTTGAGTTGGAGTCGAGCTGCGCGACGCGTCCACTGATGACGTGCGCGCGCCGCTCGAGATCCGCGGCGTCTCGAGCGACTCGAGCGACACCCACGCGTTCACCGTTCGCGTTCGTCGCCGCGGTCGCGTCATCGCTCGCCATGACGCGCGTCCCGAATCGAGACCACGAGTGGGCGAGTGACGAATTCCTCGCACTCGCGCGCTCGACACTGTGTCCCTCGCCGCGAGGCGTTCCGGGATGCGCCGCCGCGCGCTCGACGTCGCCGCGCGCGCGGGCGTCGCGTGTTCGTCCACCCTCGCGCGCGCGAACGGCGGCGCGCGCGCGGCGAACGGCGGCGCGGGCGGGAGATGGATTGCGAACGCGCGATACTCGACGAAAACCTTCGCCGACGTC
>Ga0066856_10000942_pt1 | contig 11143 bp, 11 predicted proteins | sample ETNtaG_5_FD_65605 | JGI IMG/M metagenome (GOLD analysis project Ga0066856, IMG submission 65605) | Marine microbial and viral communities from oxygen minimum zone, Eastern Pacific Ocean - ETNP201406SV205 | ecosystem: Environmental > Aquatic > Marine > Oceanic | place: Pacific Ocean: Eastern...
GAGGCATTAGTAAATTTTCTCAAAGATAACGGAGCAGAATTCACTTATAATACAGTCGTAGGGAATTTAATTATAGACAATGGGCGCTGCATAGGCGTTAGAACTGTGGATAATAAAGAATATTATGGAAAAAAAGGCGTTATTTCCACAATACATATTAAACATTTAGTAGACATGGCGCCTAAAGAGCTTTGGGGCGAAAGTTTTCTTTTTGGTGCAGAGACTTACAACGTTGGTGTACCTTTTTTCTCAACATATCTTTCGACCTCAGAACCTCCCATTTTTAAAACGCCAAGAGGCCCAAGATCAGCTGTATCAGCTGGTTATGCCGGCTGGTTTGAAGACCTCGTTCAGTCGGGAAGAGATATCTATGATGGTAAATTGTCTGAAAAGGTTACTTGGTTACTAGTAGCAACCCCTACACTTGTTGACCCATCGAGAGCACCCCACGGTCATCATACAGTTAAGTTTTTGACGCATACGATCTATGATTTGCCTGAAACAGGTCCTAATGGATGGAGCGATCTAAAAATAAAATTTGCAGAAACCTTAATGAGAAAAATTCAAGAGTTCTGTCCAACTTTTACTGATGACATTATTTTAGATCGGATGGTTAAATCCCCTGTGGATATTGAAATCTGGAACCGGCACATGATAAATGGTGCTCCTCATGGAGGCGATAGATCTGTTGCATTTTCTGGAGCTCAGAGGCCTGCCCCAGGGTGGGCACAGCACAGAATGCCAATAGAAGGGCTATGGCAAACAGGCGGGACAACCCACCCAGGAGGTTCAATTACAGGTTATCCAGGCCGAAATGCGGCGATCGTAGTTCTTAAAGATCTTGGAGTAGATCCAGCTGATACGATGATTTTCTAATTTATTTCCGAAGGTTTTCTGCCAGCCATTTAAATGAGGCTGGCCCCCATTCTGAATTGTGCTCGAAGGCACAATGACCAGAGTCTTTATATATTTTAGCACTTCTTAATCCCGGCACTCCATGTTCCAACATAAAATGAATATTGCTGACTGGTGCCAACCCATCAGTGTCACCATTTATTAAGAGTATGGGCATTGATATTTTTTCTACTAGCCCAAGCGACTGTAGCGACCAGGATTTAGAGATTTCGTTTTCTTTTTCTGGTGACCAATGAGGGACCCAGGTGGGACCATTTTGATCTCCAAATTTTAATTGAGCTCTTTCATTTCTAGTTTTAACAATTAGAGCCATATCCTGTTTTGAAGGCGAGTTATGAAATGGATGTCCAGCAATTGCCACAACCGCTTTGACTTTATTGGGCGCTGTTCCAGCCAATTGTAGAACTGAATAACCGCCCCGGCTGACGCCAAAAGCACCCACACGGTTTGCGTCGATTTCGGGTCTTTCCATTAATGTATTGATTGCTGCTTCCCAGGCTTTTACAGACTCTGGTTCCCAGGGAAACGGATTTTCACCAGTTCCAGGTGCATCCATCACCAATGCTGCCATTCCTTCATCCAAAGCCATGTCGGACGCCCAACCACGATCTTCTTTAAAAACATCTGCCCCACACATAACCAATACAGCAGGGACTTTAGTTGTAGATTGAGGCGTTCTAAAATGGGCCTTAATAGTTAAACCTTCACAATGGATTTCTAATTCCTGAATCGCTGGTATAATATGCTTACAGGCCTTTTTATATGCGCGTACGCAATCTTCACTCACTTGAGTCTTTAAAGGAGATACTTCCGCGGGAAATCTACCTATTGAGTAATATGTTTTTGCTTGTAAAAAAAATGAATGTGCTTCTTTTTCATTACCTCTGAGCTCCGCAGAATCACCAAGATTTTCATATTTTCTTCCAACTTCTGTCCAAATGGGCACCCATTTTTCATCTATTGTCGAGGTGAGTGACATCACGATTTCTTCGAACAAATCTAAGTCATCAATCATCTGAAGCCAACGCCGATAGAAGCCACCCCGGGCAACTATAAATGGATTCTCACCAGGTTTGTGCGGAAAATCAGAGACTTTTTTTGGCATATTTAACAATCTTTATAGGAGGTAAAGTATTGATCTTATCATTGTAGACACAAATATGTTCTTTTGCTAGCATTTTTACGAAAACGATTGCATACTTTATGCAAAGCTGAGAAGGGTCCACTTAGACAATAAGGAATCCCCGATACCGTACGCATTTTGATACCAAAAAATTTCCTAAGGAGTGAGACATGGAAACAAACCCTGGAAATATAGTTTTGACCGAAACTGTGAATGGGCAGGCTGTGACTCTCATGATGATAGAGGTTTGGGATGGGTTATACGCTCCGGTTGGAGTTAGAAAACCAGATGGAGATGGTCCGTTCCCAATGGTTCTTTTGGCTTCGGGCAATGGTGGTGAAGGAGTGGAATGGATTAAAGATTCAATGCGCAACAGGGCTTATACCGTTGATAAATTGGTAGAAGCAGGTTTTGCATGTGCTTGGACAAGATATCGGACAGAAGTTGAGCTTGGTTATAACAACGGAGGAAAATTGATCCGTGATATTAGGCAAGGGAGAGAAATGTTTAATCGATCCCCGTTAGAGTACGAGGATGAAATTGCTATTGCTGATTATTTTAAAACTGTGCCATGGGTGGATGCAAAAAGATTGACAATGATAGGTATGAGCCATGGTGGAGAGATGGTTTTAAAAATGACATCGGAATACCATGGATTTGCAGCAGCCATCGCAAGTGAGCCTGCTAGCCATGAATTTCTTGCCTTAAAACCTGATGATACAGCATTTATTAATGAAGAAACTGGGTTGCGAAATATTGAAGAAATGCAAATGGCAGAGGTTGATAAGGTGCGCAGGCGCATAGACCTAACTGTAGCGATGAGACGAATAGAAAACATAAATACGCCTATTCTCGTGATGGGTCGAGATAAAGATCATTTGCAAGGCATTTTTAGGACCTCCTACGATCTTCTGGTGGAGAGTGGCAAAAATGCAGACTGGGTTTCATATGATCACGACTATCATGGGTATATTTTCCCAATTCGCGGTAAGGATGGGAAGTATATTTTAAATGAAGTTCAGGAAGAGGCCATAGCATTTGTAATTGCATGGTTAAAAGAGAAACTCGGTGTAACGTAACAAAATGACGATAACTAAAGGTTAAAACAATCATAACGAACAAATGAGTATAAGGTATGCTAAAGTTTCAAGAGATAATTATATTTTAAATCTAACATTTAAGTATAGGGGTTTATCAAATGGATAAATTGAAGATTGGTATTGTTGGATTAGGTCGTTGGGCAAGGGTCCTAACACGAGCATCGACTTTGTCTGAGAAAGTTGAAATTGTCGTTGGCTTTAGTCGATCAGCTGATACTAGATCCAAATTTGAGAAGGAAACTGGCATACCTTCAGTTTCTTCATTAGATGAGATGTTGTCTAGAGATGATATAAAAGGTGTGATTTTAACAGTACCGAACGAGCAACATTATCCGGTTGCTCTTCAAGTCGCAAAAGCTGGAAAACATGTTTATACGGAAAAGCCTATTGCACATAATCTAGAACACGGTTTAGCAATTGAAAAATTACAGGTTGAGTTTGGGATAACGGTCACGGTGGGCCATTCTGCACGACTTTTGGGAGGAGTCCAAGAAATTAAGAAAAGAATTACTGCCGGGGAACTTGGAAAAGTAGGTTTTTTTGAAGCAAACTTTTCTAACGAGAGAGCACTGGAACTGACACCAGATACTTGGCGGTGGTATAAAGATCGTGCTCCTGGAGGACCTTTGTCTCAGCTTGCGATACATATGTTTGATGTAGTGAATTACCTTGGTGCAGATATCGTGGAAGCGTCATCGATTGCTTCTAAGCTTTCTCCTGTCGGTGCTGAGGTGGACGATCAGTCCATGACCTTACTCAAATTCTCTGATGGTGCTATTGCTTATATCGGTACCTGCTGGACATCACCGGGAATATTCGCGTTGCGTGTTTTTGGTTCAAAAGGCCTAATACACTATGAAATAGATTTTGGTACTTGGGATACGCCGGAAGAAATAAAGAATAGCTCTACTTTTTATATTCAAAGAGGAAAAGATGGGTTCGGAAAACGTGAAGTGCTGTCAGAGCCTGAAACTAATATGTTCACCGCAGAGCTAGATATCTTTGCTGATAGTTGTAAATCTGGAAAAACTTCTGTTTTATCTGCTGAAAATGGAAATGAAGCCGTTGCCTGTGTTTATGCAGCTCTCTCTTCAATAGAGCGAAATGGGGCGGGGGTAAAATTGTCAGAGGTCGTAGAGGCTGCGAGCAAAAAATGAAAATAAAAACTAGGCTTTTTTCTGAACTAACACAACCTGAAATTAAGTTCCAGCTAGAGAAAAATCCACTCGTTTTATTTCCTACTGGTTCGGTTGAGCAACACTCCGCACATCTTCCTGCAATCACTGACACAATAGCTGCCACAACAGTGTGTGAGTTGGTAGCTGCCAAAATGGATGGTTTAGTATTACCAGCTCCTGCCGTGGGTGTCACACCCATGCACATGCCTTATGAAGCCACTTTAACTTTGACCCCCACAACTTTCCAAAGAGTTGTGATTGAAATTTGTGAGAGTGCAGCTCAGCATGGTGCAGAAAATCTCATGATCGTTAATTGGCACGAGGGAAATATTGCATCCTTGAGCATTGCCGCAGAAGAACTTCACCGCAGAGTAGGGTATAGAGTGATCGTTGTTCAGGCGTGCTACGTTGCTGAGGAATTATGGGGAGATAATTGTGGTGGGTTAACACATGCTGGTGAGATTGAAGCTTTAGCAGTAATGGCCACCCGACCAGATCTCGTTCATTTAGATCGGATTACAGGTGGTTCTGACAAGCGACAGGGCCAGCATATGGACAAACTTCGACGCACGCGATCTTTTCAGCCTGTACTCACAGATATTCGGAATATAGCTCCATCTGGATGGTATGGAGATCCAGAACCGGCAACCGAAAAGAGAGGACAGGGTATGATGAAAGACATTGCTGAGTATATTGCCTGTGAGGCGACTGAACTATTTGATCAATTAAAGACGGTTCTTCGCTGATGGTAAGTTTTGTCAGGTCAAAAGAAAGAAAGCAGCTTAACTTACCTGGTAGAAATTCTTTGGAGTTAATGTCGAAGTCATTTGGTTCTTCCTCCACTACAGTTCGAATAGTGGAGATCGAATCTGGACCAATCAATCGGGGGCCACATTTGCACGATACCTTTGAAGAGGTCATTCACGTACTAGAAGGTAGCGGTCTGCTAAAAACGAGTGAAGGTGATTTTATACTTAGTAAAGGTGATACGGTTTGTATACCCGCCGGTGTTTTGCATCAGACCATAAATAATACAGATGCAATTGTTCGTCTAATTTGTTTATTTCCCGTTGATGACATAAGGTATGGAACTAAAGAGTTAGAAAGTTGGAGTAATGCCTAAAGTTTTATCTCTTCGGCCATTGAAAGATTTTTATGATTTAGGTGTTTACCCATCAGAAAAACTTTTCGTTTCTGATTTAGATCCTTTACATCCTTCCTTGCGTGAGAAAATTTCTAGTGCTGACGCCGTTATATTACCAGCTGTGGGAATAAAAATAGACAGTTCTATATTTGAAGCTAGCGAAATTAAGTTAATTCAGGTCACTGGAGCTGGTTTTGATAGGTTAAATGTAGTAGAACTACGAGCGTTAGGTGTTCCAGTTGCAAATATTCCTGGCGGATCTGCAAGTGCCGTTTCCGAATACGTTTTAACGGTAACGCTATCTCTATTAAGCAATTTAAGCTATAGCACTTCTCGTATTCTCCAGGGAAAGTATAGTAGTGTAAGACAGGAACTTATCTCTAAAGGCATAAACCAACTTTCGGGTTTGACTATAGGAATTATCGGCTATGGTATTATCGGTAAAGCTGTCAAAAGAGCCTTTGAATTTTTTGAGGCAAAAGTTAATTTTTACGATCCTTGGGTAGAAGGCAGTTTAGAATTACCCGACATTTTTTCAGGATCAGATATCGTCTCCATACATGTTCCTCTAAATGATAAAACTAGGAACCTGATTGGTATTAATGAATTAAAATCTATGAAACCCGGTTCGCTATTAATTAATGCTTCACGTGGTGGAGTCGTAGACGAGGATTCATTAGTGAAAATGCTGAATGAGGAACATCTTGGGGGTGCGGCTATAGATGTATTCTCTCAAGAACCTTTAACCAGCCAAAACCCTTATTTACAGTTGAGTGAGAAAGCTGCTCAACGAGTGATACTTACTCCCCACGTAGCGGGTATATCTCGCCAGGCTTGGAGTAAATTATTTAAAGAATCATGGAAAAATATTGAGCGAGTGCTCTTAAATGATGAATTTCCAAAATTTGTTGTAAACTAGGCGTGATAAACCTATCAAAATTGACCAAAATCGCTTTGAAATCAAATTCTTAGTAAGTGCTTTGCATTTTCAAAAAAAATGTCAGCCTTGATTTCGTTGTCTATTGGAGAGCTTTTTAGCCAATTTACTCCAGATTGATTGCTTGCATACGGCCAATCCACGGCGAACAAGATGCGATCTCGATTTAACACTTTTAAGCAAAGTTCTAATGCAGTGTCAGAGAAAAATCCACTTGTCGTAATCCAAAAATTAGATTTAAATATTTTCTCAAAATTCATTTGTTGACCATTTTCTCTAGAAAGACTTTCTTGGATGCGTGGCAACCAAAAGGGTAGAGCCTCACCTAAGTGTCCTAAAATAATTTTTAAGTCTGGGTGCTTGTCAAAAATACCAGAAAGTATCATCCGTATTGCCTGGGTTCCGGCTTCTACTCCAAATCCCCATGCGGCTCTTGTCAACATTGGATGGCTTTTGTCATAAGGAGAATAGTATCTTGCTGTGACAGCTTTATCTGGTAATGCTGGATGCAAATATATAGGCACATTCAGTTTCTCTGCTTGAGAAAATATTGGCCAGAAGAATTCTTCATCAACCATTCTTCCTCCGCTAAGACCATGAATCATAGCGCCTTTTAAACCAAGCTCTTCCACGGATCTTTTCAATTCAGTTGCCGCAGAGGTTGGTAAATTTGTAGGTAACATTGAAAAACCAAGAAACCTACTTGAATTTTCTTCAACAACTTTAGCTAGAGCATTATTGACGTTTTCACAGGCCTGAATGGCTACCTCGTCAGGAAGACGTTGGCTTCCTGGTGATTGATGCGATAGTATTTGAACGTCAATGCCTGCGGCATCCATCTCGGATATTCTTATTCCGGTAAAATCAAATAATCTATCTCTTATATTTTTCGGTTGCTTTGCAGCATGCCCTAAATGATTTGCTAGAGTAGGATGCATGAAATGCTCTTCTACCGCCATTATTTTTTGCATTTTGTTCATACGATTTTGTATCCTGATTAAAAAGAAAATAATCTAATTCTTGGGCGGGCACACACTTCCTCTTTCTACCACAGTAACTGGCATGATTGTAGTTTCTGGAACTGGGATACTTGTTTCCTTCATTTTCTTTATCAAGATTTCAGCAGCTATCCGCCCAACGTCAAATTGTAATATCTTAACAGTAGTTAATCCTGGCGGAATCCGCTCTAAAAAAGGGATGTCATTAAAACCCGTGAGAGAGACATCTTCAGGGCACTTTAAACCTCGATCTTTTAATGCGTCTATCGCACCAATTGCTAAACGATCATTTGCGCATAAAATGGCTGTTATGGACTGACAACTATCCAGGATCTGCTCAGTTGCGGCTTTCCCAGCCTCTTCAGAATAAGCTGCCGCCGAGACTACAGCACTTTTTGGGGGCTTTATACCATGTTGTGACATAGAGGTAAAAAAGGCGTCTTTTCTAGTGATTCCAGTGTAAGAATGCTCAGGTCCAGCCAAATGCCCAATTCTGTGATGTCCCGCTTTGATAAGCAATTTCACCATAGAATGAATTCCTCCCTTATCATCGTTAACTACGGCAGGAATACCAGAACCAATAGCCATACGGTTAGCAGTCACAATTGGAATTTCAGATGAGTAACTTGACGCAGTATGATCATGAGCCGTTACTGCAGCATCGATAATCCCGTCGACCCCGCGCTCCATTAACACTTGGAGAAACTTTTTTTCTTTACTTGGATCGTTATCGGTATTTACAAGGATAGAAGCGTAACCTGCAGGCTCTAAAATGCTTTCTACACCGCGAACTATAGGAGGAAATACTGCATTTCCTATATCTGGAATGATTACTCCTATAGACATAGTTTTTCTAGTTCTGAGGCCCAGTGCGACGCGGTTGGGTCGATAACCCATTTGATCTGCTTTTGCCCTGATCTTTTCTACAACTACTTTTGAAAGAGAAGAACTTGCATTTTTCGATAGAGCCCGGGACACGGTCGAAACGTGCACGCCTGTTTCTCTAGCAACATCTTTAATTGTAATATTCTTTTTCATACAAACCCTTCCAGAGTTTCTTATAGTTGATTCTAATTTATGTGCAAACAGTTGCGTAAAACTGTTGACCCTATGAGCCCCTTTAGTTAAGCTAAGTGCAATCGTTTGCAGAATTTATTGCAGGACTAGCTTTTATGGCAACAGTTGTTGATGAAAAAGATTTCACCAAACCAATAATCCGAAGGAAAAGTTTGTCGGCAAGCAATGATGGTTCGTTAGCAACTGTAGTGAGATTTGGAGAGCAAGGATCTTTTACGTTTGATGAACCATCCGCACATGGCGGTGGGGATCAGGGACCTACTCCTCTTACCGGTGTTCTAGCAACTCTTTGTGCTTGTGAAAGCGTCACATTTAGCCGTACTGCAAAAGAAATGGAGTTCGATTACAAGGGAATTGAATACGAGGCTGCGTTCACCATTGATATTAGAGGAAGGTTGGGAGTAAGAGGTGTGGTTCCACACTTCCAAACAGTCAAAGTGGAAGCACGTGTTTCTACCGAAGAAAGCGAAGAGCGCCTTAGTGAAGTGGTAGCGGAAACTGAGGCTCGATGCCCGGTATTCAATCTGATTAAGGATGCGGGTGTTCGAATTAACATGGTCTGGATACGAGCATCCTAAGAGTAGGAACAAAGATTTATAAGAGGAGGCAAAAGAATGAATACATCTGATGTTGGATGGATAGGAATGGGTCGTATGGGTTCCCCTATGGCTGAGAGGCTCGCTAAGGCAGGTATTAATTTAAAGATTTGGAATAGAACTCGTTCTAAGGCGGAACCTCTTGAAAAAATAGGAGCTTCAATTGTGGAAAGTCCTGCTGATTTGTCAGGTGTAGAGGTTCTTGCAACCATGGTTTCGACTGGCAGTGATGTTGAAGCTGTGTATTTTGGTGAGAATGGTGTCTTGTCAGGCTCAGGTGTCCCAAAAATATTTGTGGATTTTTCATCTATTGGGGTCGACCAATCTGCTAATATAAGAGCACGCCTAGCGGAGCTAGGTGCCGATTTAGTTTGCGCTCCAGTTTCCGGTAATGGCAAATGCGTTAAAGCAGGAAAGTTGTCAGCAGTTGCGTCAGGGCCGAAGAAAGCATTTGATCAAGTTAAAGATATTATCTCTACTATAGCTGGCAGAGGTGTCTCTTATGTAGGAGAGGGTGAACTTGCACGATTTTGTAAGATTGCTCATAATGTGATGCTTGGCGCAGTGACCCAAAATTTAGCTGAGATAACAGTTCTCGCTCAAAAAGCAGGAGTTCCAAGACGAGCATTTTTGGATTTCATGAACAACTCAGTTATGGGTTCCATTTTCACCAGATACAAAACAAATGCTTTTGTGAATTTGGATTGGACTACTACTTTTACTCCAACGTTATTAAGAAAAGATTTAGATCTTGGACTTGCAGCAGGACGAGAATTGGAAGTTCCAATGCCCGTGACGGCTGCAACCCGAGAGGCCCTTCAAACACATTTTGGAGCAGCATCGCTGAAAGATGATCCGGAAGGATATCTTCAAGGAGATTTTGCTGCCCTGCTGGAAACGGTAGCCTTAGCAGCTGGGGAGAAATTGGAAAGTGAGAATGACCCATACCCTACAGGGCTAGAGTGATTAAAAATTTCAATATTTATGTAAAACCGGTATTTTTTATAAATTAATATGGAAAATTTTATTCTTTACAATGCTTCACAGTCAACCTGTAGTCAGAGAGTCAGGTACGCTCTACATGCAAAAAAAATAACATTTGAGGATAAAAAACTTGATTTATTTTCAGGAGATCAACTCGCACCTGAATATCTCAAGATAAACCCAAACGGTGTCGTACCGGCTTTGGTGCACCGAGGGGAATCGATTACCGATAGTGCTGTAATCTTAGAGTATTTAGAAGATATTTTTCCCGAAGTGTTCCCAATGCGCCCCAAGAAGCCGGAGATTGTAGCTAGAGTACGGGCTATGATGAGGTTTGTAGATGAGATCCCAGGGCCAGCAATTAGGATTCCATCTTACAACTTAGCTTTTCTTCCGCATTTTCAATCAATGACGGAAGATGAATTTCAGTCACTTTGTGACAGCAAACCGCTCCGACGCGAATTTTTAATGAAAATGGGTCGTACTGGTTTTTCGGAAGCGGATATGGATGAATCCCTGACAAGGCTTAAACGTGGGATTGAACGGATGGCTGAATGGCTAAATTACAGTAAAGGTCCATGGTTAATCGGGGATCAGTTTACGATTGCAGATCTAGCAATTATGCCGGTAATTATTAGAATGGCCGATATTAATCTTGGCTATTTATGGGACAAACTACCAGTTATTGAAGGTTGGTTATCAAGAATTCAATCCTCAGAAAATTATAATGCAACATTTTATCATGGCTCATTGTTGACCGAGAAGTACCCCCACTTAGCAAATATGAAAAAAGTTTAATCAGTTGGAATTCTAAAATGCATCCATATTGGACTTAATTAAAATTAAAAAACCTTAGTTTCCTGGTTATAAAAGTAAAGGTTACTTTAGTTATTTTTGAAGGAAAAAAATGACCCTTAATGAAGAGAAAGATTCAAAGATTGTTTCAGCTGCCGCCCATTGGGCACACCGAATGGTGACTAATGGTGTTCCATTAGCAGATTTCCAAGACGTTACAAATAACCTGTCTAGCTGGGAAAACTGGTGTGAAGCTTGGATGAAAAGAGGTGAAATTCATGCATTGATGGGTGAAG